>Ga0214473_10002447_pt1 | contig 22810 bp, 17 predicted proteins | sample RVTome_7_FD_203509 | JGI IMG/M metagenome (GOLD analysis project Ga0214473, IMG submission 203509) | Soil microbial communities from uranium-contaminated site in the Upper Colorado River Basin, Wyoming, United States - RVT98D197 | ecosystem: Environmental > Terrestrial > Soil > Contaminated >... | reverse complement strand
TTGGTATCAGGAGGCTCAGTATCATCGACCTTGAAGGAGGCAGCCAGCCCATCTGCAACGAAGACAAAACGGTCCAGATTGTTTTCAACGGAGAAATTTACAATTATAAGGAGCTCGCCCGCCACCTCCAGAGCAAGGGGCATCACTTCCGGACGAAATCGGATACAGAGGTGCTCGTGCATGGATTTGAGGAGTATGGCCCGGCATTCATCAACCGGCTGGCAGGGATGTTTGCCTTTGCCCTGTTCGATACCAAGTGCCGGAGGCTTTACCTTGTGAGGGATCGTTTGGGCATCAAGCCCCTGTTTTATGTTATTCAGAAGGAAAGACTTCTATTTGGTTCCGAAATCAAGGCCATCCTTCAGGATTCCTCAGTCGAAAGATCAGTCGACCTCCAATCGTTATTCGATTTCTTCTCCTATGGATACGTCCCGCATCCGGCGACGATCTTTGAAGGGATACGGCAGATTCCTCCCGGCTTCTATGCTGTTGCCGAGAACGGCTCGTTCAGCCTCCACCAGTACTGGGACGTAACCTTCCCGCAATCGGCTATTCTGGACGAACAAAACGTCCGGGAAAGGGTGCTGCAATTACTGGAATCGTCTGTCTCTCGATGCCTTGTTAGCGACGTTCCGGTTGGACTTTTCTTGTCGAGCGGTGTCGATTCGAATGTGCTCCTCGCTTTTATGAGGAGACAAATGAATGGTGAAGATCTCAGGACATTCACCATAGGCTATAATGAGAATACGTATAATGAAGTCCCTTTAGCCAGAAAAAGCGCCTTGTCCCACGGCACAGACCACCATGATCTCTATATCACCGCGAAAGATTTTCTTGATAGCTTCGATCGTCTTATCTGGCACTGCGACAGTCTGCTCGGCGACTTCGGCCATATCCTGAACTTCAAGATGCAGGAAATGGCCTCTCACTACAATAAAGTGGCTATTATAGGTGCCGGCGGGGACGAGCTTTTTGTCGGATATCCCACATACCAGGCGGACAAACTACTGCCCTACTACCAGACACTGCCGAAATGGTTTCAAGAAGAGATTGTCAAGAAGCTGGTGGGGTGGATGCCCGTCTCCCTGAACAAGTTGAGCCTTGACTTTAAGTTAAAAATATTTGTCGAGAACGCCCGTTTCGATCCGATCAGGGCCCATTATGGATGGAAAACGGTTTTTACCGATGATGAAAAGATGCAATTGTTTGCCGGCGTTGATGTAGAGAGGCTTCAGAACTCTTTTCATGCCTATTCCCGGAATACAGAGCAGGTGTCCGGGCAGGACATTCCAGACCAGTGTCTCTACGCCGATCTGAAGACATGGCTGCCCGAGCAGCTTTACTTTACAGACTCCGTTTCCATGGCCCATTCCGTGGAGAACAGGCTGCCCTTTCTCGATCACGAGCTGGTAGAATTTGCCTTTTCAATCCCCTTTATGACGAAGATGAAGGGGCTGCGCTTGAAGCATCTCCTACGATCGACACTGGCCGGCGTGGTGGCCTCTGAGATTTTGAACCATAAAAAGCTGGGAGCTGGCTCGCCTTTTCCTGTCTGGATCATTAATGAACCTGGGGTGAGAGCTTTGGTGATGGATTCCCTCTCCCCTGAAAACCTGAAGCGAACGGGTTTTTTTGACCCGTCATTTGTCTCCCGGCTCGTGGAGGACCACCTCCAGCGTAAGGCAAATAACGGCTACAAGATATGGGCCTTGTTGGCCTTTGCCAAATGGCACGAGTTGTATGTCCAAAAGAGTCCGGTATTGAGCGTGTCGTTTTAAAAGCAGTGAAACAGAGGGAATATGCCGATGTTGCTCCCCAAAGGACTTCTAAGAAATAGGAAACTGATTTTTTTGGCAAAGGTGCTGGTCAGCGGCGGCATCATTTTATTTCTTTTTCAGAGGATAGATCTGAGGCAGCTCACAGGGAAGCTCCTTTCCCTACCATGGAGCTATCTTTGGGGTTGTTTTTTTCTCTTCATGCTCTGTGAGATTCTTCACTCCCTCCGGTGGAAGATTCTTCTCAATTGCAGAAACATAAACGTTTCGACCCTCAAATTGCTCTATTTAAACTTCGTGGGGCTCTTTTTCAATCTCTCCTTTCCCACTTCTCTGGGCGGAGATGTGGTGAGAATCTATCAAATGTCCATCCACGCCAATAATACCTCTGAAGCGGTAACGTCGGTGGTTGTGGACAGGGGCGTAGGGTTTTTTACCTTGCTCGCAGTTGCGCCTATTATGATTTTGTTCAGCGCGGGACAGACGCATACCTCGGCCCTCTTTGCGCCGGCATTCGTTTTATTGCTGGTTGTGGTTGCCGCTATCTTCATCCTGTTCAGGTTGAAAAGACCGGTGCAGGTATGGTGTTCAGCACGTGGAGGCAGTATCTGCCAGAAAATAATAGACTATTACGACGTTATGGACGGCTATCGGGGGCACAAAAGAACTATTCTCCTCGCAATGATGCTATCCCTCGGGATGATCTTTTTGGTCATCATGATGACCTATCTTATCTCGCAAGGTTTGAGGCTCCACGTTCCTCTTGCTTATTTTATTATCTTTGTCCCCATTATCTTTCTGATTACCATGATCCCCGTTAGCATACACGGATTAGGCTTGCGTGAGGGCGCCTTCGTTTTTTTCTTTGCGCGAGCAGGTCTCGCCGCACCGGAGGCCCTGTCGATTTCCCTTATTTCGTACGTCGTAACGCTCGTCTTTGGTCTGGTAGGTGGCCTGGTCTATATGCTGATAGGATCGATCAGACTTGACAGGACAGCAGCATAGGCAGGGAACTCTTCGTGCATTTGCGGCTACTCAACTTCCTCGTCTGCCCCTGCTGTAAAGGTGATTTGACCTTCAGTTTGTCCAAAGAAGAATCTGGCCAAGTTTTGGAGGGCCGCCTCGAGTGCAGCCAGTGTGCGGTCGCTTTTCCGATCGTTGACGGCATCCCGAATATGATTCCTGGGAGCCTCACTGAAGATAAGCAAAAGACTTCCCGTTTTTTTGAAAATGACTGGAGAATATTCGACTCCCAGAACAGACGGTTTGATGAACTCTTACCTTCCTACATATCTCCCCTGTCCCTCAACTCCTTCAAAGGCAAAGTCATCCTGGAGGCAGGCTGTGGTTCAGGTCGGAACCTTCTGGTGGCCGCAAAAGCCGGGGCCAAGGATGTTATTGGTATTGACATTAGTGGAAGCGTTAAACTTGCCTATGAAAAAACAAAAGACTGGCCGAATATCCATATCGTCCGGGCAGATATCACCAATCTACCTTTTAGATCGATTTTTGACGTGATCTTCTCTGTCGGCGTGCTCCACCATCTGCCGGACCCCGAGGCAGGTTTTAGAGAACTGGTCGCCCACCTGACAGAGGACGGGATTATAGCTGTCTCGGTCTATTCGAAAGAGAACAATGAATGGATTGTCAAATACCTTAACCCCGTACGAAAACATATACTGACGAGATTACCTGATGTCATCTCTCTTTTTGTAGCATTCGCCATGGCGGGGTTGACTTATCCCGCAATGAAACTGATCTATAAGCCCCTCAACGAAAATACCTGTACGAAAGAATGGGCCGGGAAACACTTGTTCTATAATGATTTCCTGTACCTCCTTTCTCAGTTGAGTTTTAAATTGACATGGGGACAATTCTGGGACCAGCTAACCGCGCCGACTGCATTTTATATAAGCAAAGAGGAGATTGAAAATTGGTTTAAGAAAGCCGGATTGAAAAATCCTGTCTTTGAATGGCGCAACAAGAATTGCTGGAACGGGGTTGGGGTGAAATAGGAGAAGTTAATTGAGGATTCTGCATTTTATTTTAGACAGCAAAATTCATTTTGGATTGTTTATTTCACCGTACCAGTCACCATGAAGCCTGTCCAAAGGGGTTTTTCACTTTTACTGATTAAATCTCTTGCCCTGCAATATAGATAGCAATGGATAATGAAACAAAAATTTCTAATAAGAGGTAATGGAGCCTTACATGAAGATCATGCTTGTTTCTCCACCTTTTAAAGGCATGAGTAAATATCCACCACTTGGAATTGGTTATATCGCCTCTACATTAATGGAAAATGGTTTTCCTGATGTTTCACTCCTGGATGCCGATATAATGGAATATTCGGTGGAAAAGACGATCGACAAGATAATGAATGACGATCCAGACTTGGTTGGCATAAGCGTATGTACGCCAGCTGTCAATACTACTCTTAAGATAGCAGAGAGGTTGAAGAATTTGGACGATAGGCTAAGAGTAATAGTGGGTGGTCCGCATATTTCTAGCTTTCCGGAAACATTATTGAGCAGCAGATATATTGACGCAGCTTGCATTGGTGAGGGAGAAGAATCTTTTCTAGAATTGAGCGAACGCTATAAGCAAGGAAGGGATTTGAATGGGGTCAGAGGTGTATTTTATAAAGATAATGGACAAATAATCAAGAACGAGTTGAGGCAGACCATATCAGATATTGATAAAATACCGCCTCCTGCGCGATTTCTGTACAAATTAGATAGATATAGAATAGCTGGAGAGTTTCCACCGGGTAAATTTCCGTTTACAACTCTATTAACGGGTCGAGGCTGCCCATTTAATTGTACGTTTTGCGCATCTAAGACTGTATTTGGCAGGAAAATTAGATTTAGAAGTGTTGATATGGTTCTCAAGGAAATCGAAGATATTGTATATAGGTTTGGGATAAGACATATTCAGATAATCGATGACACCTTTACATTTAAGAAAAGCAGAGTAATAGAATTTTGTGAGAAGATAAAGAAGAGAGGACTTAAGATAATATGGAATTGTTATGCGCGCGTCAATACAGTCGATCCGGAGATTCTAAAGGCTATGAAGGAAGCCGGTTGTTATATGATAACTTACGGCCTCGAAAGTGGGAATCAAGATATATTGGATAATATTAAGAAGCAGACTACTGTTGAGATGGGAAAAAGAGCAATAACTTTGACAAAGAAGATAGGTATTAAGACGCAAGCGGGTTTTATGTTTGGTGGACCTGGAGAGACAAGAGAGAGTATCAAACAAACTGTAAAATTTGCATTGTCGTTAAAATGTGATCACGTAGGAACATCAATAGCTACCCCTTATCCCGGTACAGAACTTTTCAATACGTTTAAGGAAAAGATCGGCCAAAATATAGATTGGGACTTACTTACTATGCAGAACCCCGAAGATCTAGGTGAAGTCAACCCGGTTGTTCTCTGTTGCGATATGGACAAAGAAGAATTCATCGCTATGTATAGATGGGCTTTGAGAAAGTTATTGCTGCAGCCGCGTTTTGTCTTCAATCGGGCATTAAGAATCAGATCTTTCAAAGAGTTGTTTTGGGGTTTATCGTCTATATTTAAGATTACCTTTTCTAACATCAGGGCACTAAAGGGGTAAAAATAGAATCCGATAAAGAAAGATAAATTAAAAATCCTCTAGAAACTCAGAAAGGCTTCTTTTAAAGACTGAAAGAATTTTCTAGTGCCTTTTGATTACAGATGCCCATAACATTGATATATAATTGGAGAAAATGAGGGTGAGAATTCTATTAATAAATCCGCCAATTACTATTGATAATAATGATTATATGGATGATGGAATATTCCCTCCTTTAGGGATAGGCTATTTGAGCGCCTATTTAATACGCCATGGACATGATGTTAGTATTCTTGATTGCCTTGCAGCTGGGTTCGATATTAAAGAGCAGATTGGACAAAAGAGAAGATATGGTTTGACAGAAGAGGAAGTAAGGGATGCTATAAGACAATACAAGCCCCATCTTGTTGGAATAACCAGTATGTTTACAGCTCGATCGAAAGATGCACATAGAGTGGCACAATTAATTAAGAGCGTTGATAGCAATATATTTATTGTATTTGGTGGCTGTCATGCCTCTTCATGTTTTAGTGAAGTATTAAACGACTCAAATATTGATATAGTCGTAATGGGGGAGGGAGAGCAGACATTGCTTGAGATAGTTAACAATTTAGTCTTGAACAAACCGCTGGATAACATAAAAGGAACAGCAATAAGAAAAAATAGTTCCGTGTGGGCTAATGAACCTCGGCCGTTTATAGAAGATCTTGATTCATTACCCTTTCCTGCCCGAGACCTATTTCCTCTTGATCTTTATTTTAAAAACCAAAAAAAAAGTATGAATTATAATATTAGATGGCCTTTCATCTCCATGATAACATCCCGTGGTTGCCCAGGCCATTGTGTTTTTTGTAGCGTTAAAACTATTTGGGGAAGAAGGTGGAGGGCAAGATCTCCGGTAAGTGTAGTTGATGAAATTGAATGTATGGTAAAAAAATATGGCGTACGTGAAATTGTTTTCTTAGATGACAATATTTCCGTTAATAAAAACAGAATGAAAGATATTTGCTCTGAAATTATTGGGAGAAAATTAAATATAAAATGGACCACTCCTAATGGTATTGCTCTCTGGACTTTAGATGAAGATCTTCTTAGACTAATGCGACAATCCGGGTGTTTTAAACTTACCTTTGGACTGGAAACAGGTAATGAAGAGACTCTCAAATTTATAGGTAAAAAATATTCATATGAGCATGCTAAGAATATAATTGAGTATGCGAACAGATTGGGAATAATTACTCTGGGTACTTTTATTATCGGGTTTCCCTATGAAAATACAATTTCTATCGAGAACACAATTAATTATGCTGTTAACTCCGATTTAGACTTTGCCTTTTTCTATACAGCTGCAACTTTTCCCGGAACGAGGCTTCTTGAGATTATAAGAAAAGAGAACCTGCCTTATAATCCCGATTCTTCCGAAACCATCGGAGGTACTGCCTCAAAATACTTTACGAGCGAACAACTGAACCAATTTCGACATGAAGCAAGTCTGAGATTTGCCAAGAGCCGCTTGAAGAAAATGCATAAATATCTTCTAAAGATTAGAAGTATCGAAGACTTCTTGTATTTAATTAAGCTTGGCAAAAATTTCCTCCGCATTTTTATCAAGGGCAAAGGGGAAATTGTAAGTACTACTGCCTTAATCAGGCAGAGCAGGAGATAAAAAGTTGTTTGGTAAAATTATGAAGATTTTGCATATATTATATGATGGAATTGGTAATCCATGGTTTGAAGGCGGGGGCGCAATAAGAAATCAGGAAATATATAGGCGTATGGCAAAGAGCCACGAGGTTACAATATTGACGGGTGCTTACCCCTCTTCAGAAAGAGAAGCGGTAATAGATGGGGTTAGATATATTAGGATTGGCAAAGGGAAAACTGCTTGGCAAAGCCTGCTGTCTTACAGTTCCAATGTTTTTTGGTATAAAGATTACAAAGGTTATGATCTAATGATAAAGGATCTTTTACCCGTATGCCCGGTTTATACGCCTTTTTTGGACCCCCGTGTTCCTGTAATAGCATCAATTCAAAATTTGGAATACTATTTTTTTAAAACGTACGGTATTTTGGGTATTTTGCCGTGGTTAAACCACGAACTTTCTATAAGAATGTATAAACATTATCTACTGACAGCAAATTCCATGCATGAAATGCTAAAGGGAAAAATACATGGAGATGCGCGGATAGCTGTTATTCCTTATGGCGTAGATGATGGGCTTTTTAATGTAGTCCCATCAGATGAAAACTATATCTTGTATCTTGGCAGGTTTGACATTTTTCATAAGGGCCTAGATATATTACTGGAAGCTTTCCGGATCGTCTGCAAAAAATTCCCTGAAGTAAAACTTATTTTTGCAGGGGGAGGAAGAGAGGATGAGAAGCTGAAGAAGTTAATAGGTGAGCTATCACTTGCAAAAAAAGTCAGTTTTGCTGGAAGGGTACATGGAGAACAAAAGGGGGATCTTTTAGGAAGGTGTCTCATGGTCTGCATGCCATCCAGATTTGAAAGTTGGGGTATTGTGGCTGTTGAAGCAGGTGCTTGTGGTAAACCGGTTATAGGAACCAGGATTCCGGGATTAATTGACAGCATAAAAGATGGCGAAACGGGCATCTTAGTCCCTTCGGAAAAACCGGATCTGTTAGCAGAGGCAATAATTAACCTAATTAAGAATGAAACGGAAAGAAAGCGGTTAGGTTGTAACGGGAGATTGTGGGCAAGAAATTTTAACTGGGATCGCTTGGCGCAAGAGCAGGAAAATTTCTATGCAGATGTCGTCAAAGCTTATTAATATATTGGCATGCCCGGAGTGCCGAAGTAGCCTGAAGAATGAAAGGCGGAATGACAGCGATATCCTCAAGTGCAAAGGGTGCAGAAAGGAATATCCTTTTATAAATGTTATCTACATAACCGATAAGTGTCGTCCAAATAAATGCAATAGAGAATGTTTGCAGGTATGCAGGTCAGGTAAGTTGGAGTATTTCCCGTGGACCAAGATTTCGAAGAGAATACGCATATTGCAATGCAATGCGTGCGGCGCCTGTTTGAATGCTTGTCCTTATTGCGCCATCGAAGTACATAAAGCGCCTTCTTTTATAAACAATCATAGCTGTAATAATAATATGAAAACCGCAGGGAGTAACCAGGTAGGGCTGGTGCCGGAATTATTGCGAAAACCAGAATCTATGTTTATGTGCGGCCATGTGGCTTCAACCTATGATTACGTAAGTTCCAAAATTGAGGAAATAGATCCTGAATTTGTCATCGACATCGGTTGCGGGCACAATCTTTTCGCTGCGAAATATGGAATAAAAAGAAATTATTATACTTTGGACGGTCGTATTGACTACCATGCTTATCGTAAAGTTGATTTATTGGCAGACGGAGAAAAGCTTCCTCTGGCGGATAATTGTGTTCCTATGGTTATCTCGAACTTTGTCTTAGAACATGTCCATGATCCAAAGCGTTATTTAAGCGAGATTATGCGTGTTTTGGAAAAAGAAGGTATTTTGATTATTTCAACACCGACTCAGTACTGGCATTTTATAAATCTATTTTCTTTTTACGCGGCTTTTGAATATTTTAAAAAGATTTTGGAAAGTCCCATAGAATTTTTCAAAAACCCATGGAGACATTTTATTATCAATAGAGCCCACGAAAAGGAGCATTGTTGGGGCGATTTCAAGGCAGACAAAACGATATTTGATGAGATTAGTAATTGGAATGTTCGTAATTGGCGCGCTTTGTATATGGCAGAAAGATTTGAAGTTATCTCGGAGAAAGTTACAGGAAATTTGTTTTCCGGTCATCATCTGAGATTGTGCGGCAATATATACAATCCTAAGAAATTTGGAGCGCATGTAACTTTTTTGTTGAAAAAAAGGATGGAAACCAATGGTGTTAGGGCGGCTTTATGAATAATCGGACTGATGACATATTAAATAAAACATCTTTGGTTATAGGCAGAATTGGTCTATTTATAATTATTGCCGCACTTATGTTTTTTGTTTTGGAAGGAGTTACCAGACTTATACAATTGACCTACTCTCGATTTTCACCCGCCAAGATTAATCGCGAATTCGTCGATACTGATGATTTGCGCTCACAACTGATCGCAAGCGGCCTGTTTGATGATTACGATTCTGTTAAATATAAGATGTTACATCCTTTCTTGAGGCACACCTATTACCCTAACCAAAATTATAAAAGTTTTACAATAAATAAATGGGGATATCGCGGTGTCGATTTTGAGCTGAAAAAAAAAGATAATGTCAAACGCCTTGTATTGTTAGGCGGTTCTGTTGCCTTCGGGTATGGCGCAACTTCTGACGAAACGACGATATGCGGATATCTGAAGCAGATGTTGAGGCAGGAAAATACAAAATATGAGGTGATTAACCTTGCGGTTCAAGGTTATAAGTCCATTCATGAATTATTTCTATTTGAAACTTTTGTGTTGAAGCTTAAGCCGGACATTTTGGTCATTCTCGACGGATATAATGACCTTTGCTGGCCCAGTGATATAGTTGCTAAAGACAGAATAGTACCGGACTTTCCGATATACTGGGATAAAATTGAATCACTTTTTGCCGGTTCCACATCTTTTGGGGGCCGGCTCGCAACAAAAGTTATATCAGCTTCCTTAGTTTACAATTTAATGGAAAAGAGTGCTTTTATACGCTTCTTGAAAACATGTTTGCTTTTTCGCTCAGATGCTCCAAGTATTATTTATAAAATTAATAATTCTGATGATAAGCCGATAATTGATGCCTGGGTTGGAAACATAAATAATATAGCCCTTTTATCAAAAACCTACGCAATAAAACCAGTTGTTTTTATGCAGCCAATAGCTTTAGACGGAAAGAAATTAACACATAGCGAGAAAACAATAGTATCGAAATATTTTAAGGGTGAGGAGCAATACAAAACAGCAATGGTAAAACGATATAATATTGCCGCCGATTCTATGCGAAAGACATTCGATAAGGCAGGTGTTCTTTTTATTGACGGCCGAGATGTTTTCAATGGGGAGGAGCGCTCCATATATTTTGACATAGCGCATTTTTCAGATTTGGGCAACAAATTGATTGCCAGAAAGATATGCGAGCACATAGATATCGAGAATGCACGGCAATGAATTGTCATACTTCTAAAAAAATGCCGAACGGCAATAAGGTAAATAGAGTAAGTAATATTTCCATAACGAAGTTACAGTGACCGATAAGCGATAACATATCATTTAACCTCTTTATATTAATGGGCGACCGAGAAAAAGAACCATCAAAATAAATTAACAAATCGTGATTGACAAAAGCACTATTCACGTGAAGTTGTAATGGTCAAAAATAAAGATTACTCTCTATTTGAGCCAATTGTGGACAAAATCAAATTTCTGGTGAAGCTGGTACTTTTGCAATTGGCGAAGAATGAGCTGCTCTGGAAAATAGTTGGAATGTATATTGTAAAGGCAGGGCAGTTTATAAAACAAAATCATTATCTTGAGATTGAGAAGAAAGAATATAGAAACGGGAAGATCAATAACAAAAGTAAAAATATATTTTCAGACTTGATTGTCAGGCACGGTATATTTAAGGGGATGAGATATCCAGACTGTAAATCGATAGGTTCCTTGCTCTATCCGAAATTACTCGGCTCTTATGAAAATGAGATTAGACCAATTCTGGAGAAATTGTGTTACGAAAACTATACCGAAATTGTCAATATAGGATGCGGGACAGGGTATTATGCTGTTGGTTTAGCGATGCGAATTCCCAATGCTAATGTATATGCATACGATATTGATAAAGAAGCTTTAAAGCTATGCGATAAAATGGCGTGTTTAAATGGTGTAAAGCAGCGTCTAACCACGTATACTTATTGCGATGCCGATGCTCTAAAAAAGATTTTATTTAGGGGGAGAGCATTAATAGTAAGCGATTGTGAGGGTTATGAGAAATACTTATTTACAGAAGATATTATTCCTTTTCTTGTCCGGCACGATCTTATTATCGAAGTGCACGATTTTATTGATATTGAAATATCTTCGATCATTTACCAACGTTTTGATAAAACCCATGACATATTAATAATTGAAAGCATTGATGATATGCAAAAAGTAAAAAAATACGCCAAGGAAGATTTTTATGAAGATATAAAATTATATGACTTGAAAACACGAAAAGCGCTGCTGTCTGAAGAGCGGCCATCGATTATGGAATGGTTATATTTAAGATCGAAAAATCGATAAAGAAATATGCGAAACGATTCATCAGTTAAAAACATCAGGGTCGATAAGATTGTCATGGCGGGTGCGGTAACGCTAATGGCATATTTTGCCGGGGATATTATTGTTGCCAATAGGGGAGAGATTACGCTTGGATTTATCTTTAGGTTTGCAGTTTACATGGTGCCATTTATGCTGGCCATTTCACTATTACGTGCAGGTGATTTTTTAGGATCTTTAGATTTTAGAATATCCGATGTTAGGTTTACTCACATTGTTTTGAGTTTTATTGCCGCATTGTTGACATATCCAATTGTAATTTATTTCATCGGCATGCCTCATCCGCTGGCTTTATTTCTAAGTTTAATAATATTGATATCCGTTTTTATAGCATTGTATTATGCGTTAAGCGGTAAGGTTTTTCATGGGATTATCATCTATATTCTAACCCAGCCGTTTACAACATTTTTACTATGGGCGTTGGCATATAACCCTGAAATGTTTAAGGTGGGAGTTTTTAATTTACATCCAAGTTCAGTGTTTATGCTCAGCCTTTTCCTGATTTGGATTGCCGGCCTAATGCTCAAAAGGGAGCCGTTAATTAAACATCCGGCTCTTATCGCTTTTTTATTGTTTATTTGCTGGGGAGGCATAGCTGTACTATTTTCACAAGATATTTCTAAAAGCCTGTCCACCTGGATATCTGAATATTTCTTTCCCATTTTATTGTTCTTACTTCTGATAAACAGCGTCCGAACGCAAAAGCAAATACTCATATTGTTGTATTCATTAATTTACCTTAGTATTTTCACAGTTTTTTTTGAATTTTATTTTACCTTAGGCGCTCAACAACAATTAGATATAGAAGCGCTTCACGCAATTAATTTATTTTGGGCAGGCAGAGGCGCTTTGGTTTTACTTGCCATTCCTTTAAACATCTGTCTTATCCGTACTGTATCGAAGAAGATGCGAATACCGATACTTTTAAGTCTGGTGTTTTTGATAATTTTTCTTATCCTGGATAATACAAGAACCGCTATTTTAGCTTTTTTCGTTTCCATTGTAGTATTTGTTAATAGTAGAAAGTATGGAAGTGTGATTGTAGTAATGGCGCTTGCAGCCGTTATTTTTTGGAATTATGGTATAAATTTAATATTTGAAAGATTTAAAGTGTTCGAATTTACGGCCCAAGGTTTATCAATGAAAACTTGGTCGCCAATGAGATATGAAGGGCTTATCGCAGCTATTGGGATGATTAAGGAGTTTCCCTTATTAGGCATAGGCCCGGGCATGTGGGATGAGTATTTTTATAGATATGGCGCTCCAATTATTTATGCCACCGGACCTGTTTACATTACCGCTGCGCATAATGGATACCTTGATTATGCCGCGCAAATGGGACTTCCCGGGTTAATATTGTGGTTAAGCTTCCTGTTTCTGATATTCAAAACCTGTATCAAAATCATCAAAAATACCAAACTAATTCTTAAGAGAAATATTGCATTAGGTTGCCTGGGAAGTTTAATAGCATTATGCGTTGGTTCTTTCGGAGGGGCTTTTCAATTTTCAACCAATGGTAATCTATCAGTAGGAATTATCATGTTAGGTATTGTATCGATACCAATTGTATTAGATAGGTCAGAACAACAACTTTTAGAAAAATAGATGGTAAAATCTAAAAAGATTTTATTTGATTTGTGTTTATTGACAGTCCTTGCGTTTTGTACGTGGTTTCTTTATTTTCTGATAAATTATCGAGGGCTTGTTTTTCCTGACGCGCAGCATTATGCGTCCATAGCCAGAAATATTGTACGAGGAGACGGCTATCTCGTCAATTTAATCAGCCCAGCTACCTTTACTTGTATGGGGGAGAATGTTTTTAACTCATCGAGTAATCCCCTTCTTTTACCTTATCTATTAGCTTTGTTTTATAAAATTGGAGGAGTGTCGGGCCAAATTTCAGCTTTGAGTTCGGGGCTCTTCTTTGTAATTTCTGTGTTTCCTCTTTATTTTCTCTCCGGCAAGCTATTTGGCAGACTAACAGCTATTACGGCATCTGCGATTTACATATTTGAACCCACTCTGCTTGAGTTTAGCATTTCCGGGCTTACGGAGCCGGTCTTTATATTTTTTTTATTGACGGCTTTTCTCTTTTTGGTTTTTTTTATCGAGGATGGGAAAGTATATTGCGGCTTTCTATCAGGGGTATTTATGGGGCTTTGTAGGCTTACCCGTTTTAATGCCGGCGTTTTTATAGTATTGGTTATTGTTGCGTTATTTCTTTTTGTCAAAGAGAGGCGTTTTAAAGCCATCGCACTATTTGGCCTGGGTATTATACTTGTCCATATCCCAGAATTTGTTAGCACCCTCTCAAATAATACCCGATCTTTGGCGATGGGTTTAATAAATTATACCGCTATCGATGGTACGGAGCAATACCCCGCCTTTACTATTACTCGCATTATAGATTTACCGTCATCGTGGGAATATATCACCACTTTTCCTAAGCATTTTATGGGTAAGTACTTTCACAACATGTTTTTCTATTTCAGGCATTTTTTTGCTATGGCCAATCCTTTTATTATTGCACTTTTTACAGTTAACCTTATGTCTTTGGGGTCTTGCAGAGTCTCTCGCATTATTTTGATTGTTCTGGGGTTGTCCATTGTAACGCAAGCAATATTACTTTCTTATGTTGTCTCCGTTATCCGTTATCTCTATATTTTCATCCCATTTATTATTATTTTTGGTGTTGGGTATTTTTTCAAGCAGATATATCCGATAGTTGCTTCACGCGCAAGAAAGGTTGTTGCTTTTTTGTTGGTTTTATTGTTTCTATTGCCTACAACCGACCTTTATAACTCATGTTTGAGGAATTACGGACTTCTTTTTAGAGGCTATAAGTCAAAAGAAGCGGTTATGGTAGAACAGCAAAAGGCAATGGGGGATTTCATAAAGATAAACACGAAAAAAGATGATTTTATCGCGACGGACTATACTTCTATTGCCTGGTATGCGGACAGAAAAACCCTCGAACTTCCAATTTCCTTTCGCGTACTGGAGACTATTGATTCGAAGTACAAAAAAGTAGATGCGCTCCTCGTGACTTCAGAATCTGATATTAAAGACATCAGTAAATTGACTGGCGTGGCTAAGCAGTTGGTGGAATGGAAAGCTGTTTTATCTGACCCGCCTAAAGAATTGGGAAAATTCATTTTAGCTGATAGGGGAGAGATTAAGGGCGAGCGATTTGTTTTTTATAAGAAAAAGGAATCGTAAAAATAAGAATGAAACTGATATTAAAAAACATAAACGAGATTTTGAAATACAGAGAACTTTTAATAAGCATAACTTTAAGAGAAATCAAAGTTAAATATAAACAGTCTATATTAGGGATGCTTTGGTCGATTTTACAGCCTTTATTAATGATGATTGTTTTCACTATTGTATTTTCTAAATTTGTGCGTGTTCCCAGCGATGGTATTCCTTACCCTATTTTTTCTTATAGTGCCCTTTTACCCTGGTCCTTTTTCGTTACATCTTTATCATTCGCATCCAACAGTATAATTAACAATGCAGCCTTGATTAACAAGATATATTTTCCAAGAGAGATATTCCCGATCTCAGCTATTCTGGCTGCTTTTGTGGATTTTTTAATCGCCTCCGTTATATTCATTGTGATGTTATTTTTATATCAGGTGAGCATCAATATTAATATAGTCTATGTTATCCCGATTTTGTTTATACAGATTGCCCTTACGCTTGGCATAGCATTCTTTACGTCAGCCGTAAATGTCAGGTTCAGGGATATCAAGTATGCTGTCCCTTTATTTATGCAACTATGGATGTATGCTTCTCCGATTATATATCCTATAAGTGTAGTGCCGGAAAGATATAGATTTATATATAGCCTTAATCCAATGACAGGAATAATAGACAGTTACCGAAAAGTTATTTTGGAAGGGAGCTCCCCAAACTTTCAATATCTCGGTATTTCTACCATTATTACACTGATAATAGTTCTTTATTCCTACAGATATTTCAAGATAGCAGAAAAGACCTTTGCGGATATTATTTAACGGAGAGTCAATCAATAGATGAAATCAGCACGATTTGCTAATTTAATTCTCATAGGCTCAACTTCACTTTTCGGGGTAATAGTTTTTCATACTGCCTGGAATTACGCAATATACCCGCAAAAGATGGACGCGTTTTTGTATTATTATGCATTCCCTGTTATCTGCATAATGATTCTGATTGCCTCATTGAAGTTGCCCGAATCATATAAAGTTAATCTGTCGATAGTCATTATATCAACTTTAGTTAATGTCTACGCAGTCGATGCGTTTTTATTTTTGTATACTACAAGGTACAAAAATAAGGCGGGCGCTGACTCGCTGTCATGGCAGCAAAAACGAATTATAGCAGCGAAAAAAAACGGGATTGTTATTGACACCAGGACGCGGCTTGAAGTTGTAAAGCAGCTAAGATCCGAAGGTATCAATGCCTATCCGACCATTCCTCCAAGTGATTATATCTTTAAAGTAAGATCACGAGCCGCAATAGATGATGAAATAATAGTTCCTTTCGGGGGCCTATCAAATAAGTTAACCGTCGGCTCTAATGAAAGCGGTAAATTTTGCATTTACGAAAGTGATGAGAATGGGTTTAATAACCCCAAGGGGATCTGGAGTACTGGTGCATTAGATGTTGCTGTAGTTGGTGATTCGTTCCCTCATGGCTCAACCGTTTCTCAGGGGAAAGATGTCTCTTCTTTCATAAGGAGTTATTATAAAAATACCCTTAACTTAGGAGCGATCGGTAACGGGCCATTGGTTGAGTTGGCCACAATCAAGGAGTACTTAAAGCCGTTCAAACCGAAAGTAGTATTGTGGCTATACTATGAAGGAAATGATCTTATCGATCTGGATCGTGAGAAAAAAGATGTTTTGTTGATCAAGTATTTAGAAAGTAATTTTCGTCAAAATTTGGTGCTCAGGCAATCTGAAGTTGACAGCGCCTTAATGAAATATGTGGAAGAGGCTATGGATGAACAGGAAACTATGCATGCGGAAGAAAATAAAATAAAAAACATAGAATCTTTAAGTGACGACGTTTCTGTCTTTACTTTTCTAAAACTAAGAACCTTGCGGCAAAAACTTGGCTTATATTATGAGCACGACGATATAGACGTAGATATGAAGCTTTTTTGCCGCATTATGATCAGTGCAAGAGATTATGTTGCTTCGTGGAGCGGTCGACTATACTTTGTATATCTGCCTGAATGGCAGATATACAGCAATTCACGGCTTGCCAATAAGTCCCGCAGTAAAGTTATGTCGCTGATAAATCACCTGGATATTCCGATTATTGATATCCACGAGGTTTTTCTTGGGAGCAAGGATCCCTTATCATTTTTTCCATTTCGTCTGCCAGGGCATTACAACGAAGATGGTTACAGGCTTATGGGAGAAGCGATTTTAAAAGTCATCGAAAACAATGCTGATTTACAGTCGATTCCATATAAGAATGTGCCCGGGAGAAAAACACCATGAACGACGCCGTTATCAAATTAGACTCCGTCTCTAAATCCTACCGCCTGGGTCAATATGCCCACAGCACTTTCAGAGAGAGCGTTTATAATTATTTTAAAAAGATAATTTCTCGAAATGATTTTACATCTAAAAATGAACAAGAATTGCGGGCTTTAAGGGATTTAAGCTTTGAATTAAAACGCGGGGAAGCTATCGGGATTATAGGCCCGAATGGTGCAGGCAAAAGCACGATACTAAAAATACTGGCCGGCGTTACGAATCCGTCCAGCGGAAATGTCTTTAAAAATGGTAAGATAGGCGCTTTAATAGAACTGTCGGCCGGATTCCATCCGGAACTTACCGGCCGGGAAAATATATTTCTTTATGGGTCGATAATCGGGATTAAAAAAAGTTACATAATTGAGCGTTTTGATGAAATAGTCGAATTTTCCGGACTCAGCGCCTTTTTGGATACACCGATTAAAAGATATTCGTCGGGTATGTACGCCCGTCTTGGTTTCTCTGTTACAGCCCATTTGGAGCCGGATATACTTTTAATCGATGAGGTATTATCAGTGGGGGATTTTACATTTCAAGAAAAATGCATCAATAAAATGAACGAATATAAAAATAGTGGCGTCACAATAGTTTTTGTTTCGCACAATATGGATGCGATAAGAAAATTATGCAGCCGTTCTATTTTACTGGATAAAGGCACAGCGGTTAAGGATGGCGATACAGAATCAGTAATTGACAAATATTATGAAATCAATTCAAAAAATATGAAGATCAATAACAGTGAGGGGGCGGTAGAGATTTTAGGGGCTGGTTTAACAAAGACAAACAATGAAGAAGTTATCAGTATTCAGTCTGGAGAAAAAGCGTTATTCAGATTAAAGATGTTGGTCAGGAAAGATATTAGCAACGCTTCTTTTTGTTTGTTTATACGACGCACAGATGGAATGGTCGTATTTGATGTTTCTTCAGAACAATTGAATAATAAAAGATACACAGTTGATAAGAACAGTCTTGTGGAAATTCGCTATGGATTAAAGGTAAATTTATTAAAGGGCTTATATTATGTAGGATTTAATCTATTCGGCTCTGTCGGCTCCGGGACATTAGGGCATATTGAGTATGTAGAAAAAATTTGTTCCTTTTTAGTTAAAGAGAATATATCCGTTCAGGGTATAGCGAATTTAGAACCAAAGTGTTTTGTTGAGGTTTCTAAAAGAGGTTCCGAATTGTAAAATGGCTAAAAACAACTTAATATTTGTTTCACCATCTGCTGAATTTTACGGTGCTGAAAAAATGCTTATATCATTAATAAAGGGCTTAGAGCAAAGCGAGATCTTTTCAACTGTACTGCTCCCGGCTGCAGGGCCGTTTTCTAAGCAATTAAGAGAGATGAGCATTGAACACTATTTCCTGGGAGGAATTGCATGGTATCGGAGACATCCCCTATACCTTCTTCCGGGTGCGTGGAGAATTGCTAAAGTTGCCATTAAGAAAAAAGCAAAGGCTATAGTTTCTAATATTTACACTTCTAATAAACACTGTGTTATTGCTTCAAAAATCAGCGGTAGTAAATCTATATGTATTGTATTGGCAGCGATGAATAAAAAAGAATTCTCATATCATTTGTTAAGTTATGCTGATTTATTAATTCCCAATTGTGATTCCTTTTTGCAGGATTGCCGTGCCTTAGCCAGGCCTCAACAAAAGATAGTGAAAATAGATAATGCTATAGATACAGAATTTTATTGCCCGGGCAAATATGATAAATCATTTATCAAAAGCTTGGGTATATCGGACAAGGAATTTGTTGTTGGCGTGGTCGCGGCGGTCTGCGAAATGAAAGGGCAGCATGTAATGATTAAGGCTTTACCAAGAATATTGAAGGAGAACAGTAATATTAGAGTGTTAATTGTTGGCGGCCCTCGCGGAAAAAACGCAGATTATATTTATCAATTACATAAAATGGCATGGGAGTTGGGTGTGAGTAATAAGGTAACATTCACCGGGCCTTTAGATGACGTAAGAGGAGTTTTTGGAGGCCTTGATGTGATGGTCCTTCCAACGTTGACTGAAGGAGCTCCCTACGTTTTGAAGGAAGCCATGGCAATGAAGGTACCGGTGGTTGCCAGTGCGGTTGGTGGTGTTCCTGAAGTGATTAAGGAAGAAACCACTGGATTGTTGGTGCCTCCGGAGGATCCGGATGCCCTTGCCGATGCTATTTTAAAACTTATGAAAGATAAGCATCTTAGGGAAGTTTTATCAGTTAACGGAAGAAGATGGATCCAAGAGAAGTACTCAATAAAAGATTATATTAAAAAATCAACAGAGTTATTCCAAGAAGTTTGTCGGGAGTAGGTTTCGTGCGGAATAGAGAAATCATTATGAGCAGTGTAGTCCACTTTAGCTATCATGCTACAGCTATGTTAGCCAGGCAATTTGCTCGAGAGAACAGGGTTATTTATCTGGAACCTGGTCCATGGTATCAACAAGTTCGTAATGAAAAAAAACAAGGTCAGTCATATTACAAAAGTTTTTTTAATCTTAAGAGAAAGCAGGTATTTGATAATTTACTAACAATTCAACTTCCTCCAATGCTCCCCTTGCTTAATAAAACAATTATGCAGTATAGTATCAGATTGAGTAAGCTAATACAGGCCCAGTTGCTGAAAAGAGAGCTTAAGTCCTTGGGATTTTTTCCGGATATTTTTATTTTAGATAACCCTTTGGATATATTCATGATAAGAAAATTTGAAGAAAAAATATCTTGTACCGTGATAACAGATGAACATTCAATGCTTCCACATTTAAAATTCGTTGCAGATGTTATAGAGCAGGTAGAATCTCAAGGTAGCCATCGTTTTGATTTTATTTTTGCCACTTCCCGATTTCAGTTTGAAAAACGTAAGGACCTTAACAAAAATTCATTTCTTGTCCCAAACGCTGTGGACATTGATTTGTTTGACCGTGTCTCTGCCGGTGAACATCCTGAACCGGCCGATTTAGAGGCCATACCAAGACCTCGGATAGGTTACGTCGGGAGCATCTGCTCGCGCCTGGATTATGATTTGCTTCATAAGATAGCAAACGAACATTTAGAGTGGTCAATCGTAATGATAGGCGGGCCAGATAATTATGTCCCTAAAGATCTTGTAGAAAGGCTTAGAAAATTACCCAATGTATTTATTTTACCTAAAAAGGACCATGAAGAAATCCCTCGCTATATGGCCAAGTTCGATATTGGCATTATACCTTTCGAATTAAACTCTCTTACAAAGACGATGAATCTACTTAAGATGTATGAATACCTGGCCATGGGGTTGCCTGTCGTATCTACAGAGTTACCAGAAGTAAAATTATTTAGTGAGGAAATAAAAATAGCCAGAAATCATGAGGAATTTGTAAATTTGATAGAAGACGAATTAAGGACAAATAACCCCCTGAAGATTCAAAGAAGAATCGAGGTCGCCAAGGAAAATAGCTGGGAGAAAAGAGCCGAACAAATCAGTTCCTTAGTTGATGAGTATCTGCAATAAACAAAAAATAATCCGCAATCTGCTAATCGCCCTCTAGTCTCTACTATTCACAATCTGAGAGCTTTGAAAAATGTTTAATTTTGGAGGTTCTATTATGTCAAAAATATTAGTAACCGGCTCAAAAGGTACCTTAGGCACCCCCTTGGTTAAAGAATTAAAAAAAAGAGGCCACGAGATATGGCAATGCGATCTTCAGCATCAGAGAGATGAGAATTACATCCGCGCTGACGTGGCGAATTACAGGCAACTTGAGCGTATATTTGGGCAGGACTATGATTATGTGTATCATCTTGCGGCTGAATTCGGAAGGATCAACGGCGAAGAATATTACGACACGCTTTGGCAAACCAATGTCATAGGCACGCGTAATATCCTTGAGTGGCAGAAAAGAAAAGGTTTCCGACTCATCTTCGCAAGTTCTTCCGAGATTTATGGCGACAAACATCAAGAGATACTAACAGAGGACATCCCATTAAATAAGTCGATTATTCAGCATAACGATTATGCGACTACAAAATGGGTCAATGAAGTTCAGATTATGAACTTTGAAAAAAAGTATGGCACAGAGACTGTCAGGTGCCGTTTCTTTAACGCTTACGGACCGGGTGAGTATTATCATCATTATAGAAGCGTTGTATGCCTATTCTGTTATAGGGCATTACATAATATACCCTGGCAGGTTTACGAGGGCTACCACAGGGTCTTTATGTATATAGATGATTTTATTCCGACCCTCGCCAATGTCTGTGAAAATTTCAAACCAGGGGAGGTATACAATATCGGTGGAGAAGAATTCAGGAGCGTTAAGGAGCTCAGTAATTTAGTGTTGAAACATACAGATGCAGACGAGTCGCTTGTTAAGTATCTTCCGGAGGACAAGCACAATACGATGAACAAAAGACCTGATATAACCAGGGCAAAAAAAGATTTTGGGCATAATCCAAGAGTAATCCTTGAGGAGGGCGTTCCAAAAACGATTGAATGGATGAAGCAGGTTTATGCAAAGTAAAACGAGCGGGTTCGAACAAGATAATAGAATGCCTTTAATTACAGTAATTATTCCAACATATAACCAGGGGAAGTTTATTGAAAATGCACTGCAAAGTGTTTTGAACCAAACGGTTGAGGATTACGAAATAATAGTTGTTAATGATGGCAGCACAGATAACACGCTTGAAATATTGAGGAAATATGAGTCTAATCCAAAGATACATGTGTACAGTCAGAAAAATAGAGGATGTCCGGCCGCTTTAAATCTCGGCCTAAAATTGGCTAAAGGAAGATATATCTGTTGGCTAAGCTCTGATGATCTTTGGTATGGCGACAAGCTTGAGAAGCAATTGGAGGTATTTTTAAAAGACGAGCATCTCGGCATGGTTTATACTGATTCCGACATTATTGATGAAGATGGCAATATTATTCAAAAACATTACAAAGCCGGTGATATTAATATTCCTCTTCCGGCGAGGATTAGATTTATTAATGGGTGTTCAATAATGATAAAGAAAGAATGCTTTGAATCCATAGGTGTATTTGACGAGGATTTAAAACACTGTCATGACAGTGACATGTGGCTCAGGATAGGGATGCAATATCGTATGAAAAGAGTGCCTTTACCGCTAATAAAATATCGTATGGGAGACAACAGATTAAGTGCTAATAAATATGATGACGCAAGATATTCGGCTATGCTTATGATCAAACACAATCTACCTTTAGAGATATTTTTTCCTGCGTTTATTTGGGGCTTAGGCGGAAAGAAAGGGTTCAGTATATATATCTCTGAAGCAAAAAAAGAGGTTAAACGGACGAACAGAAATTATTTTTTATATAGGATCAGAACTTTTCTTTTTAAAAATGGCTGGTACTACTATTTAGCTTATTTAAATCGTTTAATTTGTTCTAAGTATGAAATATTAACCGACTACTTGAAACATCTCCCAAAATATTTAAAACATCAACTCTAACTTAAAAAACAAAGAACTAATAAAAATGGATCATCTCCCAATTAGTTGGCGAAAGCCTGAAAGATTTTCAAAGAAAAGTAACGCAGATCATGAAAACCATAGGCTTTTCGTTTAATGACCTTGATTTTATTATTCACTCCTTCCAAGACACTG
>Ga0214473_10002446_pt1 | contig 22816 bp, 14 predicted proteins | sample RVTome_7_FD_203509 | JGI IMG/M metagenome (GOLD analysis project Ga0214473, IMG submission 203509) | Soil microbial communities from uranium-contaminated site in the Upper Colorado River Basin, Wyoming, United States - RVT98D197 | ecosystem: Environmental > Terrestrial > Soil > Contaminated >... | reverse complement strand
GATCGAATGAAAGCTGCGGTACTTTACAATGCGCATGATTGGAGAATTGAAGATCGAAAAACTCCATCTGCAAACGACAATGAGTGTTTGATAAAAATTAAAGCGTGTGGCGTTTGCCATTCCGAGATCCATCAATGGGAAAATAGAATTGAAGGACTTGATTATCCAAGATTCATTGGACATGAAGTAGCCGGAGAAATTCTAAAAGTTGGTGCTAATGTTAAGCAATTTAAAGTTGGTGATAGAGTTGCAGCATGGACAGACGGTAGAGGTTACGCAGAAGAAATCGCTGTTAGTACAGAGTTTCTATCTTTGATCTCTGATGAGATACCATACGAACATGCACTATCTGAACCAATTGCTTGCACAACAAATGCCGTTTTAAAAGCGAATGTTCAGCTTGGGGACACTATTGCACTTGTTGGAATGGGTTTTATGGGATTAATTATGCTTCAAGAGTTAAGATTGACCGGTGCTAAAAAAATTATTGCCATTGATGTTCGTGAAGAGATGTTACAATTATCCGCTCAACTGGGAGCCGATATTCAGCTTAATCCTGAGGAGCATGACATTGATTTAGAAATTAAAAAACTTACTGCTGATAAAGGAGTTGATATTTCATTTGAAATTGGGGGCAATCAATCAACTTTGGATTTAGCTTCTCAAATTTGCCGAATGGAAGGAAAGTTAGTGATTTTCGGTTACCATCCAGGTTCAAGAATAATTAAGGATTTAGGATATTGGAACTGGATGGCATTCGATATAATTAATGCTCACTTTCGAGATATGAAGACAATTTTGAACGGAATGAAGAGAGGGATGGATTTATTTAATGCCGGCAAAATTAAAATGGATAAACTAATAACCCATAAATTCAGGCTTGATAAGATAGAAGATGCTTTTACCTCTGCCAAGAATAAACCCATTGGTTTTGTGAAATCGGTTATTGTGTTCGACTAATAAAATTATAACTGCCTATAATAAAGGTGAGATATGAGTAATAAATATTCCCTGTTTAAAAATTTGTTGAAGATAATTTTTTGTTTTCAACTTTTTACAAACATAGTCTTCGCATCCGGCGGAAAGATTACCGGCAAAATTATTGATGCTTCTTCGGGCGAGACATTGCCGGGCGCAAATGTTGTAGTCGTAGAATTAGCAACTGGCGGAGCCACAGATATTGACGGTGATTATTTCATACTAAATATTCCTCCTGGAACTTATAGTGTTAAGGCATCAATAATCGGCTATAAGACTGTTACAAAAACTAATGTTGAAGTAAGAACCAATCATACAACGGACATTAATTTTGAGCTTGATGAAACAGTTCTACAAATCGGTGAAGATATTGTTGTCATCGCAGAACGTCCACTTGTTGAAAGGGATCAAACTTCTACAAGGCATTTTGTTTCAGTTGAGGAAATATCAACCAGACCAGCAACGCAGCTAAGTCAAATCTTACAAACTTTACCTGGAATAGATAATTATCAAGGACAATTGACCGTTCGCCGAAGCTCATTAGATCAAGTTGCATTTTTAATTGATGGAATGCGAGCAAGCAATCCTCTTGATTATACTCCTTATACTAACATAAATCTATCTTCCATTCAGGAGCTTGAAATTATAACGGGAGGATTTAATGCTGAATACGGTCAGGCACAATCCGGAGTATTCAATATTGTTTCTAAAGATGGTTCTGACAAAATCACTTTTTCAAGTGAGTTCAGGTACACACCTTCGCGAAAACCACACTGGGGTACAGCACTTTATGACTATTCAACCGACCGATATTGGGAGAATACTCATGCCCGTCATCTTCAATGGTGGATTGATAACCCCGATCAATGGGTCGATCTAAATGGAACACCTGGTAATGATCCTAGCAGCATTTGGTTTCCAGAACAGGCATACCAATTTTATATGGATACTCATCAGCCACTAACTGATTATACAAATGAAAGTACATATCAAACTGAGATATCTCTCGGCGGCCCGCTTCCTATTGACAATCTTTTCTTTTTTGTAACTGGCAAACAGCGTTCTATGCCGCCGGTTACTGGCAACAGCTTTAGAAAACGAGGTACTTGGTACGATGCAACTGCAAAACTTACTTATAGACCAAGCAGCGATATAAAATTTAATTTTTCTGCGTTTTACGGGAAGGCAAATTCAATCCCAGGTATGGAATACGTTTTTACAGATTGGGTTTCTGCCAATGGAATACAAAGTAAATATGCCTATTATGATTTTATCGGCTATCCTGAAAACAGCACCGATGGTCAGACAATACAATTCACGCATGTGTTGTCGCCCAGCACTTTTTATACTGTACAATTAAGCCGTGTATTTAGATATCAAAGCCAATCAACTTTCCCGGGCGATGAAGGCGGATGGCAGCTTGGTGTACCGGTATTTGATTACCTGAGGGCTGTCGATGAAAACGGTTTTTCAATAACCGAGGGGAATAATAATTTGTACGGACTGCATTCCTCAGGATATTATTACCGTGGCGAAGATAAGAATTCCGAATATACTTTATCAGGAGATTATCTATCGCAGATAAACAAAAATTTTCAGTTGAAAACCGGCGGAGATTTTAGCTATTACATTCTCGATAGATTTCAAGAATCAAAAGCATATACTGCAATAGAGGACGAAATATATCATCCGTTCGAAGGAAATCTCTTTATTCAAAGTAAGCTTGAATTTGAAGGATTGATTATGAACATTGGCTTACGATATGATTTTTATAATCCCAATGATAAAAAATATTTAGATCCGTTTGATCCGTTCGATCTATACCTGGCGTTTCTTGAAGGCAGAGCACCCAAACCGAAGACAGAACCGACTTCAACTTATAATCAATTGTCACCAAGAATCGGTATCTCACATCCCATTTCTGAAAACACCGTTCTTCATTTTTCTTACGGACATTTTTTCCAGCGTGCACACTTTGGAACTTACGGCGAAGGACGGGACGAGATTCCAGGCTTATTGAATACATATATTTCAGGTAAAGTACCGTTTGTAATTGGGAATAGAGACTTAAAGCCGAGAAAAACAGTGGCATATGAGCTTGGAATTGAGCATAATATTGCAGGTATAGTTGCTGACGTTACTACCTTTTATAAAGACAACACGAATAATGTTAAGCAAATTAGAGTTATTACAAGCAGTGGAGGAAGCTATTTTTCTTCTGGCAATAGTAACTACAGCGATGATAAGGGCGTTGAAATTTCTCTCCGAAAACCACTCTCTGATAATTGGGGCGGTTACTTAAATTATACATGGAGCACCGGAATATCTGGGCGATCTGGCGATCCGGATATTATTGCAGCTCCAGGTTCGGAAGTTCAAATTGGTCAGCCGATAAACATTGGCGATGTAATTTATTACGATCCTGCACGGCTTAAATTTGGAATTACTTATCTAACGCCAGATAATCTCGCTTTTCTAGGTGGAATTTTTTCAAATATCCAATTGTCTTTGGACTATAGAGTCTTTTATCCTAATGAAAAAGATCCAAGCCATGTTTTTTCGGTTGGTACCCAAGCGTATATCCGACCACCGGATGTAACTGCCGATATCCGGATAAGAAAAGAATTTAATTTGGGTCCATTTAAGCCTGCTATCTTTTTAGAAATACTTAATGCATTCAATAATAAATGGGTGAATGTAGATATTGTGGAATCTTCGCCTACGGAAGATCGAGTAAAATTTGTGAATTCGGGTTTCACAGAGTTCCCTGCCAAAAGTAATAGTGGAGCTGCGTTTCCGGATTTTACCAGCTATAGAAATTTACCCAGGCAGATAATTTTTGGCTTTGGTTTAGGATTTTAATGTTTGCTTTATAGGAGAAAAATAAATAATGAAAAATTTAAAAGTTTTGGTTTTGCTTATAACTGTTTTTACTTTGAATGTATTCACAGAGTTAAATTACTCTCAGCAAAACTTCGCTACCCATACGAGAGGAAAGCTGTGGGAGACTCTTTACAATTGGGGATTCATTGGAGATCCTGGAGCGTGGGATTATAACCAGACAACTGGTATCGGATTTTATCCTGGTTTCTCAGGTTTCGATTTCCCTAGAAATGAACTTGATGCAAATGGCTACATAACTGATGCAAACTTCCACAATTTTAGAACGGGTCCTTGGATAATTGCCAAAGGAGGTAAAACTCTAATTCCGCCCGATTGGTCGCCAGAGAACAGAGATTATTTATTATATCATTCTTCTCTTGCAACTGGAATCGAAGGAGTTGTCGAGGGGAGCATCAGCCCATTTTTTAAGATGCGAAACTTTGTGGAAACCGAAACCTTTGACCCGAGATTGCCCGAGGAGATGAATTATACCGAATATCATACATCCGCCGGAGTTAGTGTAAAGCAAAGATCGATGGCTTGGAGCTTTCCTGGTTATGACGATTTTATAATTTACGATTATACTTTTACAAACCAGGGCATGATTGCAATTCCGGCAGCTAATCAAGTTTTTCCATTGCAGCAGCCATTAAACGAAGTTTGGATTGTTTTTCATAGCGGCATTCAAGTTTCAACAAAGGGACGACTTAATTTTTTCTATAATTCTGATTTTCAAAAATCAACTGCCCCTGCAGGAGCATTCGGCTGGAAGGATGAAGGCGGATTATATGACGATTATTACGTCGTTGAAAATGATTTGACAGACGGAGAAGGATTACTGTATTACAGCCGGGATTATAATGGCGGTCGCGAACCTTCCCCATGGAATACATACATGCAAAAAACTAATTGGCCCGATCTTTTAAGATCAAATCCTAATTGGTTACCCGAGCTTCAAGATCCTTCGGCATTTGGTTTTGTGTTTTTATACCGAACCCCGCATCCGGGCAGCAACGGAAATCCATTCGATGCTGATCCAGCTTTCTTCAATATTTATTCCGATGGCGCAGATAAGTTTAAAGGAAAAACAGTTGACTTCGAGGCATTTGGATTAGATGTTTACAAGCCATTTGAAATGTACGCTTTTGCAAAACACAACAAGAGAGCTGCTAACAATGGTCATCTTTACTGCTGGTATACAGGTTCTTTCGGGCCCTATAGTTTAGCACCCGGTCAATCTGTCAGGTTAATTGTTGCTGAAGTTGCTGGTGTAATGGATTTAAATCAAGTTCAGAAAGGCGATCCTGATCATTGGTTGAAAACATTTAATGAGGATTGGCAGAATGACAGCACAAATGCCGATTTGCATAGAAATGTTGAAACCGTAAGAAATGCAATCAAATGGGGATTTGGTGCTAATATCGATGGAATTGAAATTGCAGCAGATGTTCCAGAATCTCCTCCAGCACCCAAGTGTTATGCTATAAACTCATCCTCTGGTGCCGATACAGCTATCATTGCTGTAAGCTGGGACAAAATAGCTGAACAAGCTAAGATTAATAACGGTGCGGGACAGATATTTTACGATGGTATAGCTGACTTAGACGGGTACAGAATTTTTAGAGGTATTAATAAAAGAGCTGCGTGGCAATTAATTAAAGAAATTCCTTTTTCTGATTTTGATGAATACTGGAATGAGGAAGAAGGATTGTACGAGTATTTTGATAAGACTGTTCAATTCGGATTTGAATATAATTACTATGTGCAAGCTTATAATTCGAATCCTAGAACATGGACTTCCATTAACGGAACGATAGTGAATAATTTGGGCGAGCTTGTCGGTTCGGATGTGAACAAAACACCCTTGGTAAGTGCCAAACCAGGTCCGGTTTCGGTTACTGCCGGCTGGGATGTTTTCGTGGTTCCAAATCCTTACGTCGAAGGTGATGCCCAAAGAAGCTTTGGCGGTGCCAGCCAAGGGCAGCTTCAATATAAAATTGAATTTAGAAATCTTCCAGAGAGAGCAATTATAAAAATTTTCAACATAGCAGGGGATTTAATTAAAACACTTAAACATGGTCCGGATGCTCAGGGGAATCTTTATGGAACTATTGAGTGGTATCAGAGATCTGAATCGGGATTGCTCGTTGCACCCGGAATGTACATTTATGTAATCGAATCTGAAGCTGAAGAATCGGTTGGCTCGAGAACTACCGGCAAACTTATGATTATAAGATAAAAAATAGTCTAACTATTTGGTTAATATCTGGAGATAAGAAATTGAAAAAGCAAATAATCTTTCTGTTTACTCTGTCTTTACTAATGGGCAGTATATCATTTGGTCAATTCAATAAAGCTGGCCGAACATCGTTTCAGTTTTTAAAGATAGGTATAGGTGCTAGACAAACAGCTCTAAGTGAGGCAAGCATCGCAGGTGTAGCCGATATTAATTCCGTCTTTTGGAACCCGGCGTTAATTACAGGCATTAACGGTATTGAAGCCGGATTTAGTTATACAAGATGGATAGGCGATTTGAATGTTATGGCAGGTGCTGTTGGTATCAACCTCGGAAGTATTGGAACATTTGCCTTGAATTATGCTTCATTAAATTATGGAGACATCGAGGAAGCACTTGTCACAAGTCCAACAGGCAGAAACGATACTCGCACGGGCAGTACTTTTACCGGTAACGATTTACTTGTAGGTCTTGCATACTCACGCTCATTTACCGATAAATTATCAATTGGGCTGAATATAAAATATATACAGGAGAAGCTTTTCATTTATACATCATCCCTTTGGGCGTTTGATGTTGGCAGTTTATATGATACAGGTTGGCGTGGAATTAAACTTGCCATGAGCGCACAAAATTTTTCCAGCCAGGCAAGATGGCTTAATACTAAAGCCGAAGAACAACAGAGTTATGAGATTCCACTAATCTATCGTATTGGCAGTTCAATTGATCTTTTAGGTGGGGAAGATTTATTCTTAGGCGGAAACCATGCTCAACACAGACTTACATTAAATATTGATGCAATTCATACCAATGACTATGCTGAAAGACTTCATTTTGGAGTTGAATATTGGGCATTCAACCTTCTTGCTTTACGCGGTGGATACAGAATGAATTATGATGAAGGTAATTTCAGCGCGGGCATAGGAATCAATTATGAAACTGACTTTGTTCATCTGAAAATTGATTATGCATATGTCGGTTATGACTTTCTCCAGTCTCCTCATCGATTTTCAGTTTTAATGTCGTTTTAGAAAAATGTATAAGAAAAGGATTCTTTAAGTATGGCATTTTCTTCCAAGCTTGTTCACGGTGAAGTTCTCACAAAAGATAATTTTAAAAATCCTCCTCATGAATTAGGAATACTGCCGTTTTGGTTTTGGAACGGTGAGATGAATGAGAAGGAAATGGAATGGCAGCTAAAAGAATATAAGTCCAAAGGTATTTCGGGAACATTTATTCACGGGAGATTTGGTGAGAAGATCGGCTATCTTTCCGATAAATGGATGGACAGAGTAAAATATGCTGTTGAGATAGCAAAGGAAATTGGAATTGATCTTTGGATATATGACGAGATGAATTGGCCCAGCGGTACTGCAGAAAGATATGTTCCGAAAAATTTTCCGCATCTGCGTCAAAAATATCTTGAATTAGTTCCATTAATGGTTGATGGACCTTTATTTACTTTTCTTGAGGCAACAGATGATAGATATGTAAACACTGGTAATTCAAAACCAATAGCTGCTTTTGCATGCAGCGATGAGGAATATCAAAAAGGAATTACCAATCTTATTGATCTTACTCCTAACCTATCATTTAATGCAGTAATTCCATGGGAAGCACCTGCTGGTAAATGGAGATTGCTTTACTTTCTTGAAAAAGAGATTGATTACTATATAGATGCATTGAATCCGGAATCGACAAAAAAATTTATTGAAGTAACACACGAGAAATATAAAAAAGCTGTCGGAAAGGATTTCGGTACAATTGTTCCGGGTTTTTATACCGATGAACCGGCAATGCATTATTATCATATGGGGCTTGATAATTTTGTTATACCCTGGACTACGAAGATGTTCAAAATCTTCAGGCAAAGACGAGGTTATGATCTTAAACCGTATCTTCCTGCATTGTATACATCAATGGGAGAAATTACATCCAAAATTCGTTATGATTTTTGGAGAACTCTAACCGAGCAGTATTCCGAATCTTACTACAAACAAATCAGAGATTGGTGTGATGAAAACAGAGTTTTGTTTACTGGTCATTTGCTTGGAGAAGAGTGGCTGCGCGTTCATGCGAGATGTGAAGGAAATATTTTTAAACATCTCAAACATTTTCATATTACCGGCGTTGATCACTTATACCCCAAAATTGGAACGGAAAGTGAACCCGACCAGCATGTCGCACTTAAATTAGCAAGCTCAGCTGCTCACTATTACGGGAGTACAAGATTACTCTGTGAATCCATGGGCGGAACATACTGGGATTGCTCACTTGAAAGAATGAAATGGATTGCGAACTGGGAATATGTTCTCGGTGTTAACATCTTTAATAATCATGGCTATCATTACTCGATTGAAGGAGAAAGAAAGCGGGATTGGCCTCCTTCACAGTTTTATCATCATACTTGGTGGAAGTACTATGATAAGTTTACGATCTATATGTCGCGGCTCGGTCATATACTTTCAGGCGGAAAACATGTCGCAAAAATTTTGGTTCTATATCCCATTAATAGTATTTGGACTAATTACGTTCCGCAATCAAGAAATAATATTGGGAATGTTATTGAATTCGATTTCAATTATTTAACGGATACTTTACTTCGTCTTCATTATGATTTTGATTTTACAGATGAAGATATACTTTCAGAAGCAACTGTTAATAATGGAAAAATAATAATTCGGGATGAAGAATTTGAGGTTCTGATACTTCCTCCGCTTACTCATATCAAAGAATCAACACTTAATAAGCTTGAAGAATTTATTGAAACTGGCGGAAAGATTATTGCGGATACACTTTTGCCCGTATCGCTGCTTGAGTATGAAAAAACTGATGCACATGAAAGATTAATTAAACTCTTTGGTGCTGACCCTCAAAAAATACTCCACAATTTTAATAAAGGTTGCGATTTTAGGGTAACTCAGAAAAGTACTAAAGGTGATGTTTATGTTGTTGAAGGTAAAGGACTTTATAAAGAAAGAAAAAAAGAGAAGCTTAATGATTTAATTCTTAAGTGTATTCAACCGGATGTAATTATTGGTGACGAAGATGTTTTCTATTTACATCGAGAGAAAGATGATTACGATATTTACTTTATCACCAATATTTCCCAACAAAACAAAGGAAAGGTAGAAATTTCATTTAAAAATGTTGGTACACCGGAAGTTTGGAATCCGAATACTGGAAATATCGAACCTTTGTATGTTTACCAAATAAAGGGGAAAAGATTATACGTTACTCTTGAATTTCCCCCTAGTGAATCTCATATCATCATAATCAATAAAGAAGAGTTCAAAACACACATTTCGGATACAAATCTATCAATTGAAAAAGTTGAAGATAAAATTATTCATGCTTTTGGAAATTCAGATGAAGCAGAGGTATTTGTCAATCTAATCAAGCCGGATGAACAACGAACTTTCAAATCAATTTCAAAGAAAAATCTTCCTAAAATTAAACTTTCTGAACACTTCAATTTTAATCTTGAAAATGACAATGTTCTGTGTCTTTCGAAATGGAAAATGAAAGTAATTGATACTTTTGATATGTTTCTTGATTACTCAAAAACGAATTATAATGATGATGATTGGCTAAATGTTACGATAGGTTCGTGGGAGTTACAACTTCCTCAAGAGAGAGAGGAAGAAGAATATCCGGTTGATTTATGGTACCGTACAAGTTTTGAAGTTGAAGATGTGCCGGATGATATACGAATTCTTATCGATGGATTTAGCGGAAAGGCATATCAATTATTTATAAATGGTAGTGCTGTAAATGATAAAGGAAAAAGAAGCAAACTAGATGCTGAAATTAAAGAGATAAATATTAAGAAATTCTTATTAAGAGGAAGTAATTTAATTGCTGTGAAATTGAGTGTAGCAAGAAGAACGGATGGGATTCTTGATCTCTTGAAGATAGTTGGAGAGTTTTATTTAAAAGAATTAAATCAACATTATGTTATTTCTAGTAAAAAATCTGACATTAAAATAGGTGATTGGACTAACCAAGGGTTTCCTTTTTATTCAGGGACTGGAGTATATGAAACAGAATTTAATTTGCCTGATGAATTTCTTGAAGGAAAACTATTTATTAATCTGAGTTGTGGAGAGGACGTTGCTGAAGTAATTCTTAATAGCGCGGAACCAATGGTTATTCCTTGGAATCCATACAGAGCAGATATTACAAATTTAGTAAATCGTGGTAAAAATAAAATTGTAATAAAAATAACGAACACCTTAATTAACATTCTTGAAGGTGTTAAAAAGGAGTCAGGTTTGCTAAAAGAACCTGTTATAGAACATATTAACTCATACAAATTTTCTATCAAGTGAATTATAGGTAATGAAATGAAAAAGCAGGGTGTATTGGTTGTAGGAAGCTCAAATCTAGATCTTGTAGTTACTGCCCAAAGATTTCCAAAACCTGGGGAAACAATATTCGGAAAAAAGTTTGATATGTTCCCCGGCGGGAAAGGAGCTAACCAGGCAGTCTGCACTGCTCGATTGGGATGTAAAACTACTTTTATAGGTAAAATGGGAAATGACGAATTCGGTGGTAAACTATTAAAGGTTTTGCTAAGCGATGGAATAGATATTAAAAATATTTTTATTGATGAGAATGAGCATACTGGAACGGCCTTAATAACCGTTGATAGCAATGGCCAAAATCAAATCATTGTGATCTCCGGTAGCAATATGAAGCTGACTCCTAACGAACTTAAATTGAAAGCCCACCTGTTTTCAGAAGCTGCGGTTGTGTTAACTCAACTTGAAATACCCTTGGAAACAGTATTTAAAGCCGCTGAACTGGCGAAAGAAAATAATGCAATTTTTATTTTGAACCCGGCACCTGTAACGAAATTACCTGAATCCTTATTCCCGTCTGTTGATTATTTGATCCCTAATGAAATCGAGCTTGAATTGATTTCAGGATTAAAAATCACCGATGAAACATCAATTAGAAAAGCTTGTGAAAACTTGCTGAACAAAGGAATAAAAAACATAATTGTTACTTTAGGAAGTAAAGGAGCCTTATTGCTTAATCGAAATGTGAATAAGATATTTCCCACGAAAAAGGTAAAAGTGGTGGATACGACTGCGGCGGGTGATGCATTCAACGGGGCATTTGCATATAGGATTTCGGAGGGTGATTCGCTTGATGATGCTATCGAATTTGCTAATAATGTTGCTTCCCTAGTCGTAACCCGAATGGGGGCACAAAGTTCTATGCCTTATTTAAATGAAATTAATAATTTACTCCCATACTAAATTACTCTATTAGGAGAATTAAAATGAAACGGAAAGGTGTGCTGAATTCTAATTTATCATTTATCATAGCTTCTATGGGTCATAAGGATAAACTTGTTATATGTGACAGTGGGCTTCCCATACCCAAAAACTCGGAAGTCATCGATCTTGCTCTGACTAAAAATATTCCGAAATTTCTTGATACACTAAAAGTCATCCTTGAAGAACTCAAAGTTGAGGAAGCAGTAGTTGCAGCGGAACTTGTAAGGGGAAACACTAAATACTACAATGAAATTTCAAGCTGCTTAAATGGCACCAAAATTAAAAAGGTAACTCATCAAAAATTCAAAGAACTTACTAGAAGCGAAGGAAACATTACTTTTGTAAGAACAGGTGAAGCAACTCCGTATGCAAATATAATTCTCATATCCGGGGTCACATTTTAATTAAAGAGGGAAAATGAAGTATAGAAAATTTGGAAAATTCAACTGGCAAATTTCTGAAATAGGATTTGGTGCATGGGCAATAGGAGGAACTATGTGGGGTCCTCAAAACGATGATGATTCAATTAAAGCGTTGCATAAAGCTATAGATTTGGGTGTAAATTTTATTGATACTGCACAAGGTTATGGAGCCGGACATAGTGAGGAACTTATCGGAAAAGTTCTTAAAGAAAGAAGTGAAGAAATGTATGTCGCAACTAAAGTGCCCCCTCAAGGATATGCACCCTGGCCCCCGCCGGATAATTATGATTCTAGAAAATCTTTTCCTGCCGAGTACATTATTGAAGAATGTGAAAAGTCATTAAAAAGACTTCAACGTGATTACATTGATATTTATCAATTTCATACTTGGGCATCAGCTTTTAATATCCGAGATGAATGGTTTGAAGCAATGGATAAGCTGAGAGATCAGGGTAAAATTCGAGCTATCGGTGTTTCGGTTCATGATACTACACCAGACTCGGTTATAGCATCTCTGGTTAATGATAGAGTTGATGCTGTACAGGTTATTTACAATATTTTCGAACAATACCCGCAGTTTAACCTGTTGCCAATTGCCCAAAAAAAAGGAACGGGAATTATTGTGCGCGTTCCGTTTGATGAAGGTTCTTTGACCGGCAAATTTACTGAACAGACTACTTTTCCAGAAGGTGATGTGAGGCAAAATTATTTTCGGGGGAATAATCTTCGTGTAGTAGTTAAAAGAGTCAAAGAAATCGAGATATTCAAAAATGAGAAAAAGCATTCTAACTGGTCGATGGCTGAATATGCACTGCGGTTTTGTCTGAGTCATCAAGCAATAAGTACCGTAATACCTGGAATCAGAAATGTTAGACAAGCTGAAATGAATACAACAGTAAGTGATGGCGTTCTACTTGGTTCAGAAGAGCTTGAAGATTTGAAGAAGTTTTACTGGCGCCGAGACTTTTGGCGTGAGGAAGTACCTCTCGAAAAGGACCACAAAATATAAACTAAAACAATACGGATATAAAAATGAAAACAAAATTCCTTTTGCTCATAATGATTATTTCTCTGTCAGTTTCTAGTTCGGGGCAAACTGAAGATTTGATGTATGGCAAGTTAGAAAGACCGAATGGTATTACCTTTTACAATATGCCTGTAGGGTTGTGTGAGGACTATCCAGAAGAAACAACGACAATGGAGATAATCAGGAATGATTTTGAGTTCCTGAAAAAACATGATGTAAAGTTTATGCGAATATCATTCGGCTGGGATGCTATCGAATCTACAGAAGGAAAATATGACTGGCTCTTCTGGGATGATTTTGTAAAAATGGCCGTTGATGAATATGGAATAACTTTACTGCCATATATCTGTTACGTTCCTCAATGGTCCTCGACTAATCCACAAGACACAATGTTCTTCTGGAATTATCCTCCAAAGGACAACAAACCGTGGGGTGATTTTATTAAAGCACTAGTAAACAAATATAAAGACAGAATAAAAACATGGGAACTCTGGAATGAACCTGATATCTGGATTTATTGGCAGGGTAGCAGAAAGCAGTTTGTTGATTTTATGAGGGTGGGTGCTGAAGCTGTCCGTGAAGCTGACCCTTCCGCCAAAATTGTATTTCCAGGTATTGCATATGATCCGGAATTTGTAAAAGATCTGTTTAAGAACTGGGGGATGAGCAAGTACTTCGACATTATCAATATTCACAATTACTATGAAACATGGCACCGTCATCCGATTGAGGAGATAACTAATTATGTAAATGAAGTATACGATGTTGTATGGAGATATGGTAACAACCAGCCTTTATGGATGGCGGAGGTTGGTTACAGCACATTCAGAAAAGGTGCAAGAGTATCTGATTCATATAACGCATACTTTGAGTACGAACATTCACCTGAATACCAGGCGATTCATCTTTTCAAAACACTTGCTTTGGTTGCATCAACTGAAAAAATATCTGCTGTCGCATGGTATGAGATTAAAGATCTTCCACCAAGTGAAAATGTAATCGGTGATAATGATAATAATCGATATCTGGGAGTTGCGTATCCGGATCACAAACCAAAACAATCAGCAAACGCATTACAATTCTTTAACAAATTGTTCAATAAAAGGTACTGTAATGCGAACGATAAAATTAAAGTAGATAGACCTGTTGGTTCAGAAACAGTGGTAAATGCCTTCGAGAATGAAGACGGAAGCTTCATCGTTACTACATGGATACAGACAACTGTTCCCGGAAGAAACGGTAATGATAAATCAGGTATGGTGAAAGATACGAGGAAGGAAACCATCAGCATTCAACTTCTTTCAAATCTGAGTGGTGACGTTAAGCTTTATGATGAACTCGGAAATAAAAAAGAATTTAGCTCTGTGGAGAAAAAAGCTGATGCATTATTCTTGAAAGGCATTAATCTTGAAGGTGGAAAAATTGCTGTGTTTGAAATTAAATAGCAAGAAGTTTAACCAATGAACATCAGAGCAAAAAAAATTACGAAAGAAAATTTTTCGCATTTCGGAAAAGTTGTTGTCGGTACTTCAGGAAATCCAACATCGCAGGCAGCAGATTACATGTTCTGGTCAGATATTATGAACTATAAAATTGATGGTGAAACGGAAGTTGGTATCTGTACAGTTTATAAGCAACCAACCAATTCCATCAATGGAATGGAAAGACATCTGAATACTCCGGAGATTCTTATTCCTATAGATGCGCCGTTTATTCTTCCTCTATTGAATGATAAGAATAAACCGGAAGAAGTGGATGCTTTCATTGTTGATATCGGACAAGCAATTGCCATCAATGAAAAAGTATGGCATGGTGCCTGCATTTCTTTCGGACAAGATGAATGTTCGTACTTTGTAATTTTTAAGAGAGGTACGCCTCATAATGATGTTGAAAAAACTAATTTGCCTGAAATAACAATTTTATTCTGAAAAAAAATTATAATCGAGTTTTAATGAATGATAACAAAATAAAATCTAAAAAAAGCTTTTTACATCTTGGAGAAAATCCTCTTGATGTGGAAGGCTTTTTTTATTTACCAAAAAGCACAAACGTTTGTCCACATGGAAAACAAAGTTTGATAGTAAGAATTCCGGAGAGAGTTAGTGAGCCAATATTACTCACTGAGTTAAAAGAAGTTACTCGACGAGAAAATTTAACTACTTTTAATATTGAAGATATCGCCTCTGAATTTAAAGCTGAGATTTCTATTAGTTCCAGTAACGATGGAATAAAATTCAATTGCAAAGTTGAAGGAAATAGACCGATTTGGTTAATCGAATGGAAACTCTCGGGTTTAAAATTAAATGAAGTTCTGGTTCCTGCTTTAGGCGGACAATCAATTAAAAACAATGCCCCCGTTGGAAGTTTGTTATCTTATAAATATCCGTTTTGGTGGAATGCACAGTTTGTTCTCGGCTTAACTGATGAAAACGGAATCATCATCAGATCGAAAGATGAAAAACCTGAACTGAAACTCCTTAGAGTATTGAAAGAACAGGAATCATTCGAAATCACATACGGATTTGAAGTTCCCGCACCTCTGAATAAAAAATCATTCAAAGCTGAATGGTATCTTGATTTTTACGAAGGTGATTGGAAAAATGGAGTTGATATTCATAGGGATTGGCTTGAGAAAGCATTTCAATTAAAACCATTTCAACAGCACACTAACTTTCCTGAATGGGCTAATAAAATAAAATTTATTCTTGAAGTCTGGGGTGCAAGAAGAGATAGAATTAATCCAGCTCACTCTTTTGATGAAATGAGAGAGAGGATAAAAGAGTTTGCAAAGCTCTATGATCCGACAAAAACCCTTTTGTATTTAGCTGGATTTGCAGAACACGGTATTGATTCAAATGCACCGAATTATAATCCAAGTCTTCAATGCGGGGGGGAAGAAAAGTTTATATTTCTTGTTGATGAAGCACATCGGCTAGGTTACAAAGTGATGATCCACACAAATGTTTTAGCGATGACTTTCCATCACCAGCTTTATACTGAGTTTAAAAAGTTTCAGGTAGTTGATTGTTTTGGACGAGAACAGACCTGGGGGCTTGATATGGATGGCGACTGGCTTGCTGAACCTTACTTTGCTTACATCAATCCTGCTTATACTGAGTGGGGCGACTTAATGGAAAAAACTCTTGCAGATCTGATAAACAAATTTAAAATCGATGCGGTTTTCCTCGATCAGACCTTGTTAGCATTTAATGTAAGCAACGGAAATAATTTTCTTAAAGGAATGAGGGATCATATTCAAAGATTACAAAAAGCATTTCCACAAATTTTATTTTCGGGTGAAGGTATAAATGAACAAGTGATTTCGGCATTACCAATGGCTCAGATCCATGGAATTGATAGTATTACTGAAGTTCATGGAATGGAAGGACAAGTTGCCTGGAGAGAAGTTCATCCTGTATCTTCATATTGCTTTGGTAAATACACAAAGTTAGTTCCGCATTTACTTACCAAGCATCCTTCACATCCGATGTTTGCGTTCCAGGAAAGATCTTACGATCGGTTGGGTGTTTTACCTGCATTGGTTCTTTATACTTTCGATCAGCCGATAAATATTCCTCAAACCAAAGAAATGATTAAACGTGTGTCAAATCTAAAACCATATGAGGATTTAATATGAGAAAAATAAGAACAGCAATTATTGGAAGCGGATTTATGGGAAGTACCCACCTCGAAGCGCTCCAGCGCATAGGAGGAGTCGAGGTTGTTGCATTGTCATCTGATGATCAGAAAAATGGAAAAGTTCTAGCTGAGAAGTTCTCAGTCAAGTCTTTCAATTCAAACTGGAAAAGTGTTGTCACAAATCCTGAAGTTGATGTAATTCATAACTGTACTCCAAATCATCTTCATTATGAAATTAACAAAACCGCTGTAAAAAACAACAAGCACATAATATCAGAGAAACCATTAACTGTAAATTCAAGTCAGTCCGCAGAGCTTCTTAAGCTTCTTAAAAAACATAATGTTGTAAATGCGGTCAATTTCAATTACAGATTTTATTCTATAATTCAACATGCAAAATCAATGATTGAAATGGGGGAGCTTGGAGATATTAATTTGGTTCATGGTAATTATCTGCAGGACTGGCTATACTACAAGTCAGATTACAACTGGCGACTTGAAAGTAATCTTGGAGGTGATTCTAGAGCAATTGCTGATATCGGTTCGCATTGGTGTGATATGGTCCAGTTTTTAACCGGATCGAAAATCAAAAAAGTTTTTGCTGATCTTGTTACTATTCATAAATCAAGGATTAAACCTAATAAGACTGTTGAAACTTTTAAGGGAAAAGAAAAAAAAACATCCTCGGGTAGGGAAGTACTAATAAAAACCGAAGATGCCGGAACAGTGCTTTTGCATTTTGAAAATGGTACAAGGGGTGTCTTTACAGTATCACAAGTAAGTGCCGGCAGAAAGAATCATTTCTGGTTTGAGATTGACGGAAGCAAAAAGTCCCTATCCTGGAATCAGGAAAATCCGAATGAGCTTTGGATCGGACATAGGGATAAACCCAATGAAACTTTAATTAAAGATCCATCTCTGCTGAATGAGAGGGCAAGAAAATATGCAAGCTATCCTGGTGGTCACCCAGAGGGATATCCCGATGGACCAAAAAATCTTTTTGCATCTGTATACAAGTTAATTCGCGAGGGTAAAAACTTTCAAAATTATAAACCAGATTTCGCAACTTTCGAAGATGGGCATTTTGAAAATAAAATTGTTGAGGCAATCTTGAAAAGTAATTCTCAGCAAAAATGGACTGTCGTTTATTGATATGTGTGATATAATCATCTTTAAACAGTTAGAGATCTAGTTCAATATTTAATTACAAATTAAAAACATCATTAAAACTTAGAGGAACTTGAAATGAGAATTGGATTTCTAACCGCTTGCCTACCAGATATTGAATTGAAAAAATTGGTATCCTGGGCATCTCAACAGGGTTTCAAATCTTTAGAGCTTGCAGCCTGGCCCTTTGAATCGAACCGGGATTACCAGGCAAGGCAAATTGATGCAGCAAAGTTTTCAAAAGATGATGCAAAAAAAGTGAATGATTTATTCTTAGAGAATCAAATGGAGATTTCTGCAATGGCATACTATGATAACAATCTCCATCCTGATCTGAATAAACGGCATTATTATTTGAATCATCTTAAAAAAGTAATTGATACCGCATCTTTACTAAACGTAAAACTGGTTGGAACTTTTGTCGGTAGCATTCCAGATTTATCACCAAAAGAAAATATCAAAGAAATTAAAAAGGTTTTTACAGATGTCTTAAAGTATGCGTCAGATAAAAACGTAGGAGTAATGATTGAAAACTGTCCTATGGAAAATTGGATGCGATTTGGCCTACCGGGAAATTTTGCATACTCACCTGAACTTTGGGATGCACTTTTCAACGAACTTCCATTTGATAACTTCGGGTTGAATATAGACCCATCTCATCTCCACTGGCTTGGTATTGATTATATTCAAGCTGCGAAAAATTATGCGTCAAAAGTTTTTCATGCTCACGCAAAAGACACAGAAATTCTTGCAGATGGAATTAATCAATATGGAATATTTGGAAGGCAGATCGAACCAATTCCGTGGAAATCCGGGTGGTGGAGATACAGAATGCCAGGTCTGGGCGAAATTGACTGGCAGAAGTTTATTTCAACACTGCAGGAAAATGGGTATAACAATGTTCTGTCAATTGAGCACGAAGATCCGATCTGGGAAGGCAGCGAAGAGAAAATAAAACAAGGTTTGCAGCTTGGACTAAATCATCTCTCACAGTTTGTCGTTTAATAACAAAGAAAATATTATGAGAAACTTGCTTAAAGAAACCTACGTTCCATTTGGATCTCAGTATTACAGAGCTCCATCCCCACAAAAAGAGGATTGGGCAAAAGATCTTAAAAAAATGTCTGCGCTTGGATTCAATACAGTCAAATTCTGGGTACAATGGAGATGGAACAATCCGGAAGAAGGTGCTTACTATTGGGATGATATTGATGAACTGATGGAACTTGCACATAAGAACAATCTGAAAGTAATGCTTAATACAATTTTCGATGTTGCCCCAGCCTGGATTTATAAAAAGTATGATGATGCTTCGATGATTACTTTGTCGGGAATGAAAGTCGGTCCTCAAACTCAGCCACACAGACAAATCGGTGGACTGGGTTACTGTTTTAATCACGATGGAAATGCCAAACATTTTTTCAATTTTCTAAAGGAAACTATAAAACGCTATAAAGATCATCCGGCATTGGAAATATGGAATGTTGGCAGTGAACCTGAACTCACAAGCAGTATGGCGGAAATGCGGGCTTATGCTGATGATGCCTCAAAAATAGGTGATATGCTTTGTTACTGTCACAACTGTGAAAGGAAATTTAAACTCTGGCTGAAAGCGAAATACATCACAATCGACAATTTAAATCTTAGTTGGAACAGAAACTATAAAACATTCGATGATGTTGAACTCCCAAAAACAAGAAACACTTTCAACGACCTAATTGATTGGCGAATGTTCTTCGTGCACACAATCGGAGAAAATGTAAAACGAAGATTTGAAGTTGCAAAAGCTGAGGACAATGGCAAACATCCGCTAATGTGCCATCATGTTTTTATTCAGGGTTTCCCAGTAACATCAACTGCAAGTGATCCTTGGAATGTCGGCAGGTTTGGTGATCTACACGGCTTCACACAGATGGATGATATGGCTATGATAGATATTCTTCGCTCCTGTGCAAAGGATAAACCAGTGATTTCTGCGGAGATGTTAATGCTTCCAGGTTATACTCTTGATCTCCCTAAAAGCATTGACGCTGATGATGTCAAGAAATTTATATTTTCCGGAATAGCAGGAAATCAAAAAGGTTTTGTATTCTGGCAATACCGTCCTGAAATTCTCGGCAGAGAGACCCCAACTTGGGGTTTGACATATCTTGATGGAGAAATAACTCCCTGGCTAGAAGCTTTTGCTGAATGTGGTAAAGTTTTACAGAAGAACGCAGAATTTATTCTTAATGCAAAACCCAGAAAAGCTGAAGTCGCAATTCTCTACAACCCTGAAAATCAAGTTTTTGCGTGGGCATCAACCGGAAATGAAAAAACTGCAACTGATTCACTGCTCGGTTTCCATCGAGCCTTATATGAAAGAAATTATGTTGTTGATTTCATTCACCCCGTAGAGTTCGAGAAAAATATTCTAAAAAATTACAAGGTGTTTATCATTCCTTTCCCCTACGTTATAAGTAAGAAGATAGCACACAAGATTATTGGCTGGCTAAAAAATGGTGGTGTTCTAATTTCTGAAAGTTATACTGCTGGTTGGAATATTGAAAAAGGTCATCACGAGAAAGTTGTTCCGGGTTATGGTTTTGATAAAATATTTAAAGTCAAACAAGCCGGTGCTGAACCAGCAGCAGATGGAAATGTAAATGTTATTTTGGACATAGATCTACCTTATTTGAAAAAGGGCAGCCCGATTATTGGAACAATTGTTAAGGAGACTTTCTTCAATAATGGTGCATCTGTCATTGCATCATTTGAAAGTGGTGAACCGGCAATTTTTATCTCAAAATTTGGAAAAGGCAGAGCAGTTCAGATTGGTTCTTACATTGGACTAAAATATCATCGTGAAAAGATTGAGAATAATGGGAACCTGATCGCAGGCCTTGTTGAATCTACAGTAAAAATTTCAAGACCGGTCATCATCGGAAATACAAAAGTGCGAGTAGATGTACTTTCAAATGAAAAAGCGAAACTGGTCGTGGTTCAAAATCTTGAAAGTAAAAGTGTAAATGTTACTGCTCAGGTTCCGGCAGAAAGATTTATTATGATGGAAGAGCAGTTTTCGGGAGAGAAAATCAATTGTAATAGGATTAAGTCGGGAGTTGAATTTAAACTCAAGCTTAATCCCCGAGAGGTTAAAGTTTATCGTGCATAGGATTTTCCATTCAAAACATTTCAATGATGCCGCTGTTAAAAGAAATTTCTATCTGAATATTTTTGATGGCGCCATCTTTGCATTTGCAATGAGCTTCGTTTCTCTCCAGACAGTTTTTCCCATATTAGTTAAGAAAATATCAGGAAGTGATTTCGCAATCGGACTCATCCCTGTGGTTTGGGCGGCTGGTTTTAACTTCCCCCAGATACTTGTAGCAAATCATATAAGAAAACTACCATTTAAAAAACCATGGATGTTGAAGACGGCACTTGCTCAAAGATTTCCATGGTTGTTCATTGCAATACTTGTTCTTTTCTTTCTCGAAGATTTAAGTCCGGGAGTAGCATTGATCTGCATTCTGGCTTCACTTGGATTGGCTGCCGTTGGAGGAAGTGTAAATCTTCCCGGATGGTTCGACCTTTTTTCAAAGATAACCCCTGTTCAGTTGAGAGGAAGACAGTTTGCTTATCGGTCAGTGTTGGGTGCCATTCTTGGAGTAATTGGTGGGGCAGTCGTCGTTGTGATTTTAAATTCATTTGATTATCCACAGAATTTTGGAATTCTCTTCCTTATTACATTTTTGACAATGATGATTTCGTACATCTTCCTTTTGTTATTGAAAGAGGACATACCAAATCCGTCAACACAATTGTTTGGTCACAGAGAATTTTACAAAAGATTATTCACGATCGTTAGAAGAGAAAAAAATTATAGAAACTTTCTAATTTCAGATGCTTTAATGATGCTTGCGAATATGTCGCATGCATTCTTTGCAGTTTATGCTGTTGAAAGGTTTTCCCTTCCTGATAGTTATGCCGGTACTTTCACAATGGTGATGATGGCGAGTATGATCATTGGCAGTCTATATTTCGGTTACATCGCGGATAAACACGGACATAAAATTAATCTGTTGTGGGCTTCAGCATTTATAGGCTTTGCTTGTTTGATCGCAATTTTTTCACCATTAGTTGAATTGTATTATTTCGTATTTGTCGGTGCAGCATTGAATATAATTCTACTTCAGGTTTCCAGACTAACAATCGTTGCAGAGATATGTTCTGAAGATGATAGACCGACCTATGTTGCTTTAACAAATGTGATAACCGCACCGTTCATATTGTCCGGAATGTTTGGTGGAATCATAGCAAATGTATTTGGCTACAATACTTTGTTTACAATGTCAATACTTTTTTCAATTATTACTTTTTTATGGCTTATGATAAAAGTAGTTGAGCCCAGAAGAATATTGCAGCCTGTTCAATCAAATTAATCAGAGGTTTTTCAGTGAATCGAATATCGAGACGAAAGTTTATTGAGCAAAGTACAATCGCTGGAGCTGGAACTATACTTGCATCGAGCGCTGTACTTGCAGCACCAGAGCTACTGTTAAAAAGCAAACTAGCCAAAACCACTGAAGGCGGGGAACTTTTATTTGTACCTCATTTTATTCAGAAGGGAAGAGGTCCTCACCTATACGAACTTGCCTGGGCAACAGATAAAGATTGGGATTCTTTTTATTCCAATATAGGTATAACTGAAAAAGGAGTATCAATTTCAGATACAAAAGGTGTTGATAAATTCGGAATTAACGTCCGATGGAATGTCGAAGGATTTGGCTGGACAAACATAACTGCTGATAACGGCGGCGAATTATATTCTCTCCCTTCTTCCGGTAGTACTCAAAGATTCAATCTAAATTATGAATTGTGTAAAAGCCGAGTTGTAAGAAATAAAACTCGATTGAACGAATTGAAAAAAAGTGGATGGAATCCTTCCGCAGAGGCGATGATGCTTGTAAATCTCTCCGAACAGTTTTATGAAGATGCATCAAAGAAAATGAATGACGATTTGAGTTGCGCTCAACTTGCTCAAAATGGACTCAACTATGCCCTTTGGGCGAGTGAAAAAATGGAAGTCGAGAAATCAAAATATGATATTGAGATAAGAGGTAAGCGTGATGATTTCTTTTTCGGATGTGACGCAAGAAGTTTTTATCAGATGTACCAGGATACTTTTTTAGAG
>Ga0214473_10002445_pt1 | contig 22818 bp, 18 predicted proteins | sample RVTome_7_FD_203509 | JGI IMG/M metagenome (GOLD analysis project Ga0214473, IMG submission 203509) | Soil microbial communities from uranium-contaminated site in the Upper Colorado River Basin, Wyoming, United States - RVT98D197 | ecosystem: Environmental > Terrestrial > Soil > Contaminated >... | reverse complement strand
AGGGGAAATGCGCACTCCGCCATACGCCGTTTTAAGGATTTCCGGAGATTCTCCGATAAACATGGAGAGGATTTCCCCTCTTGACGGGCAGCGAATGAAATAAAGAAAAGGTAATCCGACGGATGGACTGGGAAAAGGTCTTTTTTTCCATGCCGGAGGCTGTCGCGGTCATCGACGCCGGGCACCGTTTCTCCTGGGTGAACGAGGCCATGGGATCGTTCCTCGGGCTTCCCAGGGAGAAGATCATAGGGGAACCCTGCCACTCGCTGGTTCACAAGACGGGTGGGCCCATCCCTGGCTGCCCGTTCCACCGTATGAAAGAGAGCCGGCGCAGGGAATGCATGGAGCTCGAGGTTCCCGAAAAAAACCTTTGGTACAGGGTAACCGTCGACCCGATCATCGGTGAAAACGGCCGGCTCGACGGAGCGATCCATTACCTTTCGGACATCACTTCCGCGAAGAAAGCGGAGAAGTCGGCGATCCTTCAGTCGATCCGCCAGCAGGAGCTCTCCGGACGGCTTGTCTCCCTCATGAACAATGTTCCCGGGGCGGTTTACCGGGGGCTGCGCGACTGGTCCCTTGTCTTTATCGGCGCAGACGTCAAGCGGCTCACCGGGTACGCGCCGGAGGAACTGCTGAGCGGCGAAGCGAAATGGAAGGAGCTGATCCACCCGGAAGACCTCGATTCGGTGAAGCAGTCTTTCCGGCAAGCCGCGCACGGGAGACTGCGCGTCCTTCGCGTTCAATACCGCGTGCTGCACAAGGAAGGCGGCGTACGGTGGCTCGAGGACAGGCGGCAGCTGGTCTACGACCCGGATGGAAAATTCGCCTACGTGGACGGCCTGCTCCTCGACATCACGGACCGCAAGCGGTCCGAGGAGGAGCTGCGGTCCACGTACGAAAAGCTCCAGGCGCTTGTCGAGGCCTCGCCGCTCGCCATCCTGGCGCTCGACTCCGAGGGAAAAGTCATGATGTGGAACAAGGCGGCTGAGCGCATGACCGGCTGGACCGAAGGGGAGGCGATCGGCATGGTGCTTCCGATCGTACCCCGGGAAAAGATCGGCGAGTTCCATGCGATATTAGGCCGTGCCCGGGGAGGCGAATCCCTGTCGGGCGTCGAGGTCCGCAGGCAGAAAAAGGACGGGTCCCCCATCGACATAAGCATCTGGACTTCCCCGCTGCGCGATCGGCGCGGAGATGTGACCGCCGTCATGGCCGTACTGGCCGACGTTACGGAGCGCAGGAAGATGGAAGCGGCCCTCCACAGCAGCGAGGAGCAGCTGCGCCAGTCGCAGAAGATGGAGGCGATCGGGCTGCTGGCCGGCGGGATCGCGCACGACTTCAACAATCTCCTCACGGCGATCCGGGGGTATTCCGACCTGCTGCTGCAGCGGCTCGACAGCGGCTCCCAGATGCGCCGGGACGTCGAGGAGATCCGGAACGCGGGGGAGCGCGCCGCTTCGCTCACCAGGCAGCTGCTGGCGTTCAGCCGCAAGCAGGTGCTCCAGCCCAAGGTGCTCGATCTGAACGCCGTCGTCGCCGGCATGGACAACATGCTCCGGCGGCTCATCGGAGAGGACATCGACCTCGTGGCGGTATTGAAACCGGGTCTTTGGAACGTGCGCGCGGACCCCGGCCAGCTCGAGCAGGTGGTGATGAACCTCGCCGTCAACGCCCGCGACGCGATGCCGCGCGGGGGGAAATTGACGATCGAAACGGCGAACGTCGAGCTTGACGATGCTTACGTACGGCGGCACACGGTCGTCAGCCCCGGCCCTTACGTGATGTTGGCCATAAGCGACAACGGAGCGGGGATGAACGAGGAGACCAGGAACCGGCTTTTCGAGCCCTTTTTCACGACCAAGGAGAAGGGTAAAGGGACCGGGCTCGGGCTGTCCACCGTCTACGGCATCGTCAAGCAGAGCGGCGGCTACATATGGGCATACAGCGAGATCGGGATGGGCACGGCGTTCAAGGTTTATATCCCGCGTTTCGGAGGAGCAAGCGCGGAAACCGGAAAGGAAGGGGCATCGGCATCCGCGCCGCAGGGCCGGGAAACCGTGCTGGTCGTGGAGGACGAAGCGGCGGTCCGGGCCCTGATCCGGGACATCCTGGAGGGGAGCGGCTATTCGGTCCTTACGGCGTCCGACGGCGAGGATGCGCAGAAGGTCGGCAGAGGGCACGGGGCGCCCATACACCTGATCGTCACGGACGTCGTGATGCCGAAGATGGGCGGCCGGGAGGCCGCGCAATCGCTGGCGCCGCACCTGCCGGGCGTGAAAGTGCTCTACATGTCCGGATACACGAACGAGACGATCGTGCGCCAAGGGGTGCTCGATCCAGGCATCCCCTTCCTCGAGAAGCCTTTCACTCCCGACGCACTGTTGCGCAAGGTGCGCCGCGTGCTCGACCCTTCCCTGGAAGGCTAGCCCCGCACGGATGATAGTCTTCAACCTGACCAGGGGGAGGGTGCTGGCGGAGAGGGCCGACCGGGCCGAGACCTTTACCTCCAGGCTCATAGGGCTGCTTGGGCGGAGGCCGCTTGCGGACGGGGAGGGGCTGTGGATCTCCCCTTGCCGCGGCGTCCATTCCATCGGGATGCGCTATTCCATCGACGTCCTGTTTCTGGACGGGCAGGGCAAAGTGATCGGCGCAATCCAGGGCTTTCCTCCGATGCGGCTCACCGGGATTTTCCGCGAAGCGAAGGGAGCGCTCGAGCTCCCCGACGGCGTGCTTCGGCGGACGGAAACGGCCTGCGGCGATTTCGTCGAGTTCCGGGAATAAGGTTTAGAATGAATACAAGCGCCACAAGCAGGAAGGTCGTTGCGGGAGGGAGGTCATGGACAGCCGGGAACTGTCGGAGCGTGCGCGACGGCTTGTGGCCCGGCTGGAGCGGTGCGACATCTGCCCCAGGATGTGCCTCGTCGACAGGGTCCGCGGGGAAAGGGGAGTGTGCAGAACCGGGAGGGAGGCGAGGGTGGCCTCCTTCGGACCGCACTTCGGGGAGGAGGCGCCCCTGACGGGGCATAACGGCTCCGGGACCGTTTTTTTCTCCCAGTGCAACCTCCACTGCGTTTTCTGCCAGAACTACGACATCAGCCATTTCGAGGAGGGGCGGGAGATTCCGGCTGCCGCCCTTGCGGACATCTTTCTGTCCCTGCAGCGCGTCGAGTGCCACAACCTCAACCTGGTGACCCCGACGCATGTTACACCGCAGGCCCTCGAGGCCCTTGCGCAGGCCAGGGAGCGCGGGTTCTCCCTCCCGGTCGTCTACAATTGCGGGGGGTACGAGCGCGTCGAAACGTTGCGGGAGCTTGAGGGGGCGGTCGACATCTACATGCCCGACGTGAAGTTCCTGGATCCTGAACCTGCCGCCAGGTACTGCGGCGCGCCCGATTACCCCGACAAGGTCATGGCTGCGGTCAAGGAGATGGCCAGGCAGGTGGGCCCCCTGGTTCTCGACGGCCTGGGGATCGCTTCGCGTGGATTGCTCGTCCGCCACCTCGTGATGCCGGGGAGCGCCTCCGCTACCCGTAAGGTAATCGACTTCCTGGCGGATGAGATCGGTACTGACACCTGGCTGAACCTGATGGGCCAGTACCGGCCGTGCGGCAGGGCGCACGAGTTTCGGGAGATCTCCCGCCGGACTTCGCTTAAAGAATGGACCGATGCCCGGGACTATGCGCGCTCAAGGGGGATGTCCCGGATCGACGGGGAAGCCTCCCCGTAACCGCGCAGGCGCCGTCCTTGACACCCCGGCTTCCGCGCTGGTAAATTGTTAGTTAGCACTCGAAGTATGGGAGTGCTAAAAACCTCAGGCGGTTCCACTACCGTGATCGGTGCGCTGGACGACCGCGGGGCGCAGGTGATGCGCCACGTGGTGGAAGATTACATCGAGACCGCCGAGCCGGTCGGCTCGCGGACGATCTCCAAGAAGATGGGGCAGCAGCTCTCCCCCGCGACGATCCGCAACATCATGGCGGATCTCGAGGAGATGGGCTACCTGGTCCAGCCGCATACCTCCGCCGGGCGGGTACCCACCAGCACGGGTTTCCGTTATTACGTCGACTACCTCCTGGCGAGGCGCAAGCTGGCGCGCCCGGAACGAGACCAGCTGCAGCGGATGGCGGCGGGGGATGCGGGATCGACGTCGGCGGACGACATGGTCCGCCAGTTCAGCCGTCTTGTCTCGAGCCTCTCCCGGCATGCGTGCGTTGTGGTCGTCTCGCGGCTCTCGAGCCAGCCGCTGCGGTCGGTTAACCTTATGCGGGCCGGGTCCGGCAAGGTCCTGCTGGTTACGGTCACGCAGGCCGGATGGGTTGAGCACCGCCTCATCGAGGACGAGACGGACCTGTCGGGCGACGACCTGGCGGCGATCAACGGCTATCTCAACGAGCTGGCCGCAGGCCTCTCGCTGCCGCAGCTCAGGGTGAAGATCCTGCAGGAGATGAAAAGGGAGAAGGCGCGCTACGACAGGCTGATGCACCGCGCGCTGCTGCTCAGCGCCAAGGCGCTGGACGAGGTGAGCCCCACGGAGGTGTACGTCGAGGGAAGGGCAAACATACTCGAACAGCCCGAGTTCGCGGAGGACGTACAGAAGCTCAAGCGGATACTGCGGGCGTTCGAGGAAAAAAGCGTCATCGTGCGGCTTCTCGACCGGGCGCTTGAGGGAGAGGCCATCCAGGTCTCGATCGGCTCGGAAAATCCGGTGGAAGGCCTTCTCGACATCTCGGTGGTCGCATCGGGATACCGCCTGGGGGACCAGACGATGGGCAGCATCGGCCTGATCGGCCCCGTCCGGATGGATTACTCAAGGATCATCCCCCTCGTGGAATACTCCGCCAGGCTCTTGAGCTCCGCCTTCGAACACAGATAAGCCGGAAAAGTCTTCGGTAAAAGGATTGCTCGCAAGACCGGCATGAAAGGGATTCGTCATGAAGGACAAGGATAAGGACCTGCCGCGGGAGACGCCGCCCGGCGAGCCGGAGCCCGAGGGGGAAGAAACCGTCGAGGAAGAGCGGGCCCCATCCCCGGAGGAAGTCTCAGGAGAGCTGGACGAATTGAGGAAGCGCCTTGCGTATCTGGCAGCGGAGTTCGATAACTACCGGAAGCGGGTCGCAAGGGAGAAAGAGTCCCTGGTCTCCTTCGGGAACGAGCGGCTTCTTCGCGCCGTCCTGCCGTTTCTGGACAACCTGGAGCGGGCCATGACGCAGGCCGGGTCGTCCGCGCCGGCGGAAGGACTTCTGGCAGGAGTGCGCCTCACACACGACCAGTTTCTCTCGGAACTGCGGAAGTTCGGGCTGGAGCAGTTATCCGCGGAAGGGGAGATGTTCGACCCGAATCTGCACGAGGCGATAGCGCAGATCCCGTGGGAGGGAGCGCCCGAGGGTACCGTGCTGTCCGAAGCCAGTAAGGGATACATGCTGAACGGAAGGCTGCTCCGCCCCGCCCAGGTGACGGTTGCGGCCCCGCCGCCCGGCAGGCCGGCCGACAGCGAAGGCGGGCCGGACTCCAACCGCGCCGGCAGGGGGAACTGAGTTGGCCGGTCGTGACTATTACGAGGTGCTGGGGATTTCACGGAACAGCGGCCCCGAAGAGATCAAGAAGGCCTTTCGCCAGCTCGCCCTTCAGTACCACCCCGACCGCAATCCCGGGGACAAGAGCTCCGAGGAAAAGTTCAAGGAGCTCAACGAGGCCTATTCCGTGCTCTCCGACCCCCAGAAGCGCGAGCAGTACGACACGTACGGACACGCCGGCCCGGCTGGCCAGGGCTTCGGGGGATTTTCCGACTTCAACATAGGAGGCGTGGAAGACATCCTGAACGAGTTCTTCGGGTTCGGGACGATCTTCGGGGGCGGCCGCCAGCAGAGGGCGCGCCGCGGGGCCGACCTGCGCTATAACCTCGAGATCGCATTCGAGGATGCGGCGTTCGGCGCCGAGAAGGAGATAGTCGTCCCGCGATCGGCCGCCTGCGCGGAGTGCGCGGGGACCGGGGCGAAGAAGGGGACCCGGCCCGAGCGTTGCGCTGCGTGCAACGGGCGGGGGCAGGTTTCCGTCCAGCAGGGATTCTTCTCGATGACCCGGACATGCGGACGCTGCCGGGGATCCGGCGAGATCATACGCGAGCGCTGCGCGGAGTGCGCGGGAAGCGGGACCGTCAGGGAAAAGCGGTCGCTGAAAGTCAAGATTCCCGCCGGCGTCGACAACGGGACGCGGCTCAAGCTGCGAGGCGAAGGCGAAGCCGGGCAGGGAGGCGGCCCTCCCGGCGATCTCTACGTGGTCGTGTCCGTGCTAAGCCATCCCTTCTTCATACGCGAGGGGGAGCACCTTCTGTGCGATGTGCCGATATCATTTCCACAGGCCGCGCTGGGCGATGAAATAGAGGTCCCGACCCTTTCGGGAAAGAAAAAGCTCGTAATCCCCCAGGGGACCCCGTCGGGCCATGAGTTCGTCATGAAGGGGGAAGGGGTGGCCGTCCTCAACGGGCACCGGCGCGGGAACCTCGTTATCCGGGTCGTGATAGACGTCCCCAAAAAACTGACCAAACGACAGAAGGAGCTGCTGGCCGAATTCCGGGAGCTTTCCGGCGATTCGCCGGGGCCGATATCCCGCAGTTTCTTCGAAAAGGTCAAGGAGATATTCGGCTGATGCGCAAGGCGGCGGGGGCATTCGGCCTCCTGCTGGCGGCCGTGCTGTGCGCCGCTTCATGGGGAGAGGAGCTTCCCTTCACGTCCGCGGCCGAGACCGTGCCCGTTTCCCGTCCCGCCGTCCGAAACGGTTCCCGCGGGCTTCCGATCGCTCAGTTCTGGCGCGCGGAGACGGAATTCCAGGCCGGCATGACCGAAGAGCCGCTCTCCCGTTTTCTCGATCTGGCCTACAATTACCCCGACGACGAACGCAAGGGATTCGTCTGGATGAGGGTGGGGGAGCTGCTTCTGGCCAAGGGAGAGCTCGAATCCGCCCTTTCCGCCGCCGACAAGGCGGTCCTCCTTTCCCGCGCCCGGTTCCTGGCGCTTTCCGCAATGGACCTGAAGTTCCGCGTGTACCAGCGAATGCAGTGGAAATCCGAAGCGCGGCAGGTGGCGGCCTACCTGCTGGAGCAGCAGTACATCAACGCCGATCCCCCGAAGCTGCTGGCCGTCATGGCCCGCGCGGACATGGAAAGCGGAAGGATAGGCCAGGCCATGGGCCTTTTCCGCCGCGCCGCCGCAGCCGCGAATACCACCGAGGAGGGCGCCCGGATACGCGCGGACAGGGACGCCATGATCGACGGCGCAACGGACATCGCCGCTTTGCGGGAGGCGGCGGAAGCGGAAGATGACTCCGGGGTAAAGGCCCACCTGTTCCTGACGCTCGGGAAGCTGGCCGCCCGAAAGGGATTCACCGGCATGAGCGCTTTCGCGCTCGAGAAGGCGGCGGGCGCGGGCGGCCCGCGGTCGAAGGAAGCGGCGGAACAGCTCTACCGCCTGGAGAAGATCGTCGCCTCCCGCCCCAGGATCGTTGGGCTGGTTCCCCTGGCCGGCAAGCTGGCCGACATCGGCTTCGCCGTCCTCTCCGGCGCGGAAGTCGCCCTGCAGCAGGGGGGGCGAAACGGGACCGAAACACTGGCGCCCGTCCTTCGCTGGGTGGATACCGGCGGCCAACCGGACCGTGCCCGCAGGGAGTTCGCCGCCGCGGCGCAGGAAAGGAGCGTAATCGGATTCATCGGTCCGCTTACGGGCGAGGAGGGAAGGTCCGTCAGCGCAGCCTTCGGGCCGAAGTCCCCCCCGGTCCTCTACCTCGGCCAGAAAGGGATACCGGAGAAGCCCTTCCTTTACGGTTTCGGCCTCTCCCCGCATGCGGAGGCGCGGGCGGTCCTTGCCCATCTGAAAAGAAACGGGCAGTCCGACCTGCTGCTTCTTTACCCCGAGAACGGGTACGGAAAGGGATTCGCGGAGGCTGTCGCCGCCGCGGCGCAGGAGAGCGGGATCCGGGTAGGCAAGAAGCTCTCCTATTCGCCCGAATCGAAGGATTTCACCGAGGTGATCCGGAAGGCCGTGGGGCAGACCGCTTTCGCCCGGGAGTCGAAGACAAAGGAGAAGGGAAGGGGGATGAAGCTGAGGCAGGAGGCCATTCTGATCGCCGACAGGTGGGACAGGGTTTTCCTCCTGGCCTCGCAGCTTCGTTATTACAACGTTTACGTGCCCCTGGCCGGATTCTCCGGCTGGAACGACGAGGAGCTGATCCGCAAGGCGGGCGACGCGGTCTCGGGCGCAGTGTTTTCCGCCGACTATTCGGACGCGATCCCGGGCGCCAGGGGGAATAAGTTCCGCACCGAGTACAGGGAGGCCGTTGGGACCGTCCCTTCCCGGTTCGAGGCCATGGGGTACGACGGGGCGATGCTTCTCGCCGATGCCTACCGTCTGAATGCCGGGAAAGAGGCCCGGACCGCGGGGGATGCCTCCCGCGAGAGGATACCTCGGATGAAGACGTTCCACGGGGTGACGGGGTCCTTTCAGTTCGGCCAGTCCGGCGATATGCGCAGGAGGGTGTTCCTTCTGCGCGTGGAGTTCGGAAACTTCGTCCCGGTGCCGGAATCATAGGCCCCGATCCCGGCATGCCTTCCGACCTTGCGAGGAGCGTGCGCGCGGTGTTTGCCCCCGGCGGGCCGTTGTCCGCGTCGATCCCGGGCTTCGAGCCCCGCCCCGGACAGCTTCGCCTGGCCTCCGATTGGGCGCACGCCATTTCGCGAGGCGAGATACTGGTGGCGGAGGCCGCCACCGGGATAGGGAAGACGATCGGCTACCTGATTCCAACCGTGCTCTCCGGCCGCAAAGCGATACTCTCCACGGGGACCCGGACGCTTCAGCAGCAATTGGCGGAAAACGACGTGCCGATCGTGCGGCAGGCGCTCTCCACGCCGTTTTCCTGCGTCGTCGTGAAGGGGAGGGCCAACTACCTGTGCCGCCGGAGGTGGAAGCGTTTCGCCGCCGAGCCGCTGTTCGAGTTCGCCAGGGAAGCTGTCCACTTCGACCGCATGCAGGCCTTCGCCGAGACCACGCGCACCGGGGACATCTCCGAGTGTCCGGGAATACCGGAAGACTTCCGGGCATGGGGCGAGGTCAACGCCCGCTCCGAGATGTGCGACTCGGCCGCATGCGCGGAAACCGAGAAGTGCTTCCTGATGGAGGTCCGCCGCCGTGCCGCGTCCGCGGACCTTGTGGTCGTGAACCATCACCTCTTCTTCGCGGACCTGGCCCTCCGCGCCAAATCGGGGGGAGGCCCGGACATCCTGCCGTTCCCCGACGCCGTGGTCCTGGACGAGGCTCACGGCATCGAGGAGGTCGCCTCATCGTTTTTCGGCTTAAGCGTTTCCCTTTGGCGCGCACAGGAACTGGGCCGCGACGTGGTCCGCACCTGTGGCAAGGGGGGCGATGGATGGAGGCCGGCGCTCCCGGCGGCCGAAACCTTTCGCCGCGCCGCGGAGGGACTGTTCACCGCCCCGGGAGAAGGGCAGGGGCGATTCCTTCTCCGGCGGCTTGCGGAGGACCCGTCCTTCGAACGGAAGGCCGTAGAGCTTCGGCGCGCCGGTGAGGAGCTCTGCCACGCCTTTTCCGCCTGCCGGGAATCCAGGGGCGCAGCCGCGGGGGAGACTGCCCGAGGCGAGGGGCCGCCGGAAGGCGAAGGCGAGGCGCTCTCGAGAAGGGCCCGTTCGTTCGTCGACGATCTGGACGGCGTATTGTCTGCGGACACGGGGAGCACCGTGGCCTGGGGGGAGCGGCGTGGCCACTCCGTCACGTTCTGCCGCACGCCGGTCGAGGTCTCCGCCATCCTCTCCGACGTCTTATGGAAGGGGACCTGCCCGGTACTGCTGACTTCCGCCACTCTTTCCGTTTCGGGTAACCTTTCCTATTTCCGCGACCGCGTCGGCCTGGGCGGTGTTGATGTGAGCGAACTCATCGTGGATAATGAATTTGACTTCGCGCGGAAGGCGCTCGCATACGTGCCGGCCGGCCTTCCGGACCCGGGAGACGAGGGATTCCCGTCCGCCGCCGCAAGGGAAACCTCCGCCATCCTTGCTCTTTCCGGAGGCGGGGCTCTCGTACTGTGCACAAGCTACCGCACGTTGGGCGCGCTTGAAGAGCTGCTCCGGGACGCGCTGCCGTTCACGCTCTACGTGCAGGGGGAAGCGCCGCGAACGCACCTGCTGCGCGCGTTCCGGGAAGAGGAGGACGCGGTCTTGATCGGAACGGGCACGTTCTGGGAAGGGATAGACGTGCCCGGGGAATCGCTCCGTTGCGTGATTATCGACAAGCTTCCGTTCGCGCCGCCCGCCGACCCCGTGGTGGCCGCCCGCATCGGAGCCATACGGGAGCGGGGCGGAGACCCGTTCGCCGAGTACCAGCTGCCGGAGGCGGTGCTGGCCCTGCGCCAGGGAGTGGGTCGCCTGCTGCGGCGCGGGGACGATTTCGGCGTGGTGGCGCTCCTCGACCACCGGGTCCTTTCGAGATCCTACGGGGCGTTGTTCCGGGAGAACCTTCCCGAGATGCCGTGGACCCGGGACAGTGGAGCGGTGAGGGATTTTTTTCGGCGGTTCAGGCGAACGTAACGGCAGAGATAGGGGGATGAAGGCATGATACGAAAGGCGGTATTTCCGGCGGCGGGGTTCGGGACGCGCTTCCTGCCCGCGACCAAGGCTTCCCCGAAGGAGATGCTGCCTCTCGTGGACAAGCCGCTCATCCAGCACGGCGTGGAGGAGGCCAAGGCGGCGGGGATCCGGGACATGATAATCGTCACCGGGCGCGGGAAGAACGCCATCGAGGACCACTTCGACGTTTCCTTCGAGCTGGAGGCCACGCTGGCGAAGAAGGGGGACGGCAAAATGCACTCCCTCGTCCGCTCGATCTCCGACATGGGCGATTTTTTCTACGTCCGGCAGAACCTGCCGCTGGGCCTGGGGCACGCGGTGCTTCGCGCGATGGACCTGGTCGGCGAGGAGCCGTTCGCCGTAATCCTCTCGGACGACGTGATCGACTCCAAAGTGCCTGTTCTCCGCCAGATGATCGACGTTTACGAGAAGCACAGCGCCGGGGCCGTGCTGGCGATCCAGCAGGTCCCCCGGGAGCACGTGTCCCGCTACGGAATAATCGAAGGCAAAAAGATCGCGCCCGGCGTCTACGAGATCGTGGACATGGTCGAAAAGCCCAGGCCGGAAAATGCGCCATCGGACCTGGCGATCATCGGGCGATATATCCTGCCGCCGTCGATCTTTCCCGCTCTCCAGGCGACCAAGCCGGGGGCGAACGGAGAGGTCCAGCTGACCGACGCCATCCGATCGCTGCTTTCAAAGGAGCGGGTCATCGGGTACGCCTTCGAGGGGGTGCGGTACGATGCGGGGACAAAGCTGGGCTTCCTGATGGCCAATATCGCATTCGCGCTCCAGGACCCGGAGATCGGGCCGGGCCTGAGCGCTTTCTTGAGGAAGGAGAAGCTTCGTTGAGCCGTACCTTGAAGAGAAAGCATGTCGAAGAGGATGCGGGCCCCCAGGGAGTCTGCGCGACGGGGCGCGTGATGCTTGTGGACATTTCCGACGAGGCGGCGTACAAGCCTCTCTCCGACGTTCATGAAACCCCGGAGGGCGTGGTCATCAGGATGGAGCTGCCGGGTGTGCCCAGGGAAGAAGTGGAGGTCAGGGTGGCCGGCCCCCGGATCGAGGTGGCGGGAGAGAAGCGGCCCGACGCCGACGCCGGGGATGCCTCCTACCTGTGCCTGGAGCGCAGCTTCGGAAGGTTCCACCGGGCATTCGACGTCAGCGGCTCCGTGAACCTGTCGCGGATGACGGCTGTCTTAAAGGGGGGGGTGTTGATCCTGTTCCTCCCCAAGGTATCGGAACGGCGCGGACAGGAGCGCCTGGTTCCCATCGCGGCCGAAGAGTAACGGCGAACAGGGGGAATGATCGAAATGGCTGACGAAACGACGAGGCCCGGCGATACGGACCTGGGAATTCCCGCCCAGAAGGAAGGGGAACCGCCCTTGGTCCCGGATCGGCGGGAAGAGGGCAAGCCTGCGGAAACGGCCCCGGAGATCCCGACGGTCCTTCCCCTGCTGCCGGTGCGGGACATCGTCATATTCCCGTACATGACGCTGCCGCTTTTCGTCGGACGGGAAGGCTCGATCGCTGCCGTAGAGGAGGCGCTGGCGCGGGACCGCCATATCTTCCTCGCTACGCAGAAGGACCCGTCGGTCGAGGAGCCCAAGGTGGAGGACCTTTACCGGACCGGGACCGTGGCGATGATCATGCGCATGCTCAAGCTTCCCGACGGCCGGCTCAAGATCCTCATCCAGGGTGTCGTCAAGGGGAAGATACTCGAGTTCCTGGAGTCCCGGCCCACCGTGCGGGTGCGCATCGAGCGGATCGTCGAATCCCCGCCGAAGGAAGGATCGCTGGAGGTGGAGGCGCTCATGCGCGCGTCCAGGGAGAAGATAGAGAAGATCCTGTCCCTGAAGAACATGCCGGTCGAGATCCTCATGGTCACCGAGAACATCAGCAACCCCGGCGTGCTGGCGGATCTAGTGGCGTCCAACCTGCGGCTGAAGATCGAGGAGGCGCAGGGGGTGCTCGAGGAGGAGGACCCGGTCTCCCGGCTTACGCTGGTCAACAACCTCCTGTCCCGGGAGCTGCAGCTTGCCGACATGCAGGCCAAGATCCAGAACCAGGCCAAGGAGGAGATGTCGAAGAGCCAGAGGGAGTATTTCCTGCGCGAGCAGCTCAAGGCGATCAAGTCCGAGCTCGGCGACATCGACGGCAAGGCGGAGGAAATCGACGACCTGCGGGAGAAGATCAAGGCGGCCGGTATGCCGGAGGAGGTCGGCAAGGAGGCGGAGAAGCAGCTGCGGCGCCTGGAAGGGATGCACCCGGACTCGGCCGAGTCCTCCGTCGTCCGTACTTACCTCGACTGGCTCGTGGAGCTTCCCTGGAAGAAGGAGACGCGGGACAACATAAACATCTCCAAGGCCAAGAAGATACTCGACGAGGACCACCACGACCTCGAAAAGGTCAAGGAGCGGATTCTGGAATACCTCGCCGTGCGCAAGCTCAAGGACAAGATGAAGGGGCCGATCCTTTGCTTCGTCGGCCCGCCCGGCGTCGGGAAGACCTCCCTGGGCAAATCGATCGCGCGGTCGATGGGACGTAAATTCATCCGCATGTCGCTCGGGGGGATCCGGGACGAGGCCGAGATCCGCGGCCATCGACGCACATACGTCGGGGCGCTCCCCGGCAGGATCGTCCAGGGGATGAAGCAGGCGGGGACGAGGAACCCGGTGTTCATGCTGGACGAGATCGACAAGCTCGGGGCCGATTTCCGGGGCGATCCTTCCGCGGCCCTGCTGGAGGTGCTCGACCCCGAGCAGAACTTCTCATTCAGCGACAACTACCTCAACGTCCCGTTCGACCTGTCGAAGGTGCTGTTCATCGGCACCGCCAACATAATCGACCCGGTTCCTCCGGCGCTAAAAGACAGGATGGAGATCCTTTATCTCTCCGGGTACACCGACGTCGACAAGCTGGCGATCGCGAAGCGGTTCCTCCTGCCGCGGCAAAAGGACGAAAACGGAGTGCGGGACGGACAGCTCCGGATGACCGACAAGGCCATCCTGGCGATCATCCACCAGTACACGCGGGAGGCGGGACTGAGGAACCTGGAGCGCGAAATCGGGCAGATCTGCCGGAAGGCGGCGCGGAAGATCGCCGAGGGGGAGAAAGGCCCGTTCTCCATCACCCCCAGGAACATCTCCAAATACCTGGGGGTGCCGAAGTTCCTCCCCGAAACGGAAGGGGAGAAGGACGAAGTGGGCGTGGCGACCGGCCTGGCGTGGACGCCCACGGGCGGCGACATCCTGTTCGTGGAGGTGTCGCTCGTCAAGGGGAAGGGCAACGTCACCATAACCGGGTCGCTGGGCGATGTCATGAAGGAAAGCGCCCATGCGGCGCTAACCTACGCGCGGTCCCGCGCCTCGCGCCTGGGGCTGGCGAGGGATTTCCACTCCAGCTACGACATCCACATCCATGTTCCGGCCGGCGCGATCCCCAAGGACGGGCCCTCCGCCGGGATAACGATCGCCACCGCGCTCATCTCCTCGCTGACGGGGATCCCCGTCCGGCGCGACGTGGCGATGACGGGTGAGATAACGCTGCGGGGACGGGTCCTGCCGATCGGCGGATTGAAGGAGAAGGCGCTGGCCGCCCTGCGGGCAGGGATCACCGAGATAGTCGTGCCCGAGCAGAACCGGAAGGACATCGAGGAGATACCGCGCCACGAGGCCAAGCAGTTCACGTTCTCGTTCGTCAAGAACATGGACGAAGTGGTTTCCAGGGCGCTCGGGAAGAACCCGTTCCGCCCCGCGACGCGGGCAGCCTGGCCGGCCGGCATGACGGAGCGGCGCGCGGAGAAGAGGGCGCGGAAGCGGCGGTGAAACGCAAAGGCCCCTCCACCGGGCGCCTGCGGGACCTGGGGGAGTTCGGGTTCATCGAGCATGTGAGGCGCCGGTACGGCGGCGCCGTCCGTCCCGGCGAGATCGGAATCGGGGACGACGGGGCCGTCCTGCGCTCGCCACGAGGGAACGTGGTGCTCTCGACCGATCTCCTGGTGGAAGGGACCCACTTCGACCTGCGGTACTTTCTTCCGGAAGAGCTCGGATGGCGGGCCCTCACGGCCAATCTCTCCGACCTCGCGGCGATGGGGGCGTCCCCGGTCTGCTATCTCGTCGCCCTTGCCGCTCCTCCCGAAACGCCGGTCCGGCTCCTTGACGGGATATTCCACGGGATGTCGAAGGCGGGCCGCTCCTCCGGGATCCGGCTGATGGGGGGGGACACCTGCAAGGGCGGGAATCTGGTTCTGTCGATTACCGTCATGGGAAAGGTTTCGGCCGGAAAAGCGGTCCGACGCGAAGGCGCGCGGCCCGGCGACCTCCTCTTCGTCACCGGGGAGCCGGGCTGGTCCCGACTGGGACTGCGGCTCCTGTCCGGCGGGAGGCCGCGGAAACCGAAAGGGTGGCGGCGCGAAGCGATGCGCCGGCATCTTCGCCCGGCGGCGCGCTGCAGGGAGGGATGCCTGGCGGCGAAATGCGGGGCCGTCTCGGCAATGATCGACCTTTCCGACGGCCTCCTGCCGGATCTATCCCACCTGCTCGAACGGGGAGGTATGGGCGCCGTCCTGGACGAGAAGGCGTTCCGGCTTTCGGCGAGGTTCCGGAAGGCGGCGCAAGCGCTGGAGGAGGACCCGGTCGCGGCCTTCCTTGCCGGGGGGGAGGACTATGAACTTCTGATGTGCGTGCGCCCCCACAGATACGACTCCTTCAGGAGGGCCGTCAGGTTGTTCCCCGCCGGGGCGCACCCGATCGGCATGGTTACGGGTCAGGCCGGGATCAGGGTACGCCTGTCCGACGGGTCATGGATCAAAGGCTCAAGGCTCCCGCGCGGATTCAGCCATTTTTCCGGCCGTACCGGACGGACCCTCTGATGGAAATAGTCCTGATCGCGGTAATGACCGCCGCCACCGCCTTCATCTCTGCCGCGGAGACGGCTTTCTTCGCCCTCCGGCGCGTCGACTTCCTTAAATGGAAGGAAGAAGGAAACCGCAAGGGGCGGAAAATAGAGAAGATGCTCGCGGCCCCCGGCAAGCTCATCACGACGATATTCATCGTGAACGAGTTGACGAACGTGTCGATATCCTCGCTGCTGGCGGTCCTCCTTATCCCCCTGGTCCCGCGGCACGGAGAGCTCCTCTCGATTCTGGCCGGCACGTTCGTGATCCTCGTGCTGGGGGACCTTGTCCCGAAATGTCTTGCATGGCCGAGAGCGCGCTCGTTTTCCCTGCTGGCTGCGGGGCCGGTCCGTTTATTCTCCAGGGTGCTCGCGCCGTTGCGGTTCCTTGTAGAAAAAGCCGCCGCCGGCATCGTCTTCGTCCTCGGAGGGGGAGGTCCCGCGCAGATTTCCAGGGAACTCACCGAGCGGGAGTTCCGCGCGATGGTGGACGTGGGAGAGGAGAACGGGACCCTCGATGCGGGGGAGAAGGAGCTCATCCACAACATCTTCGAGATGACGGACAGGCGGGCCGGAGAAATAATGACTCCCCTTGCCGACGTGTTCATGGTCCCGTCGACGCTGCCGTACGAGGATCTTCTCGCCCGGTTCCACCGGTACCGCCGGTCACGGATCCCGGTCTACGAGGAAGAGCGGCAGAACATCGTCGGCGTCCTTTATTTCAAGGAGCTTCTCCGGCCGATGGCCGAGGGGACGGAAGTATCCTGGACGGCGCTGCTGAAGCCTCCTTACGTCATCCCCGCGTCGAAAAAGCTGCCGCTGCTGCTGCGCGAGTTCCAGAAGCTCAAGGTCCACCTTGCGCTCGTCGTCGACGAGTTCGGCGAGATCGTCGGCATCGTGACTCTGGAGGACGTCCTTGAGGAGCTGTTCGGGGAGATCCGCGAGGAGCACGACCGCGAGGAGAAGGAAATAGCGGCCCGGCCGGACGGAACGTACCGCGTCCTCGGGAAGACGCCCATCCACCGGTTCAACGAGGCGTTCGGGACGGACCTGCCGGACCAGGAATGGGACACCGTCGCGGGGATCCTGCTCCACGAGTTCGGGCGCCTTCCGGGCCGCGGCGACTCGATCGCGCTGGGCGCGCTCCGCTTCACTGTCGAGCGGTTGAAGGGGATACGCATTGTCGAGGTGGTCGTGCAGCGGATACCGCAGGCGGCGGGCTGACCGATGGAAATCGTCCTGGCCATAGCGTTCTGCATCCTCATGGAGGGACTGTTCACCGGCTCCGAGATGGTTCTCATCTCGGCCGACCGCCACAAGCTCACCGAACGGGCTCGCAGCGGCGACCGCGGGGCGCAGATTGCGCTGGACCTGCTGTCCCGCCCGGACCGCACGCTCGCCACGACGCTTTCGGGAACGGACCTGTTCGTGGTCCTTAGCACCGTCCTCACGGCGTCGTACCTGCTGCCCAGGGTCGGCTCGCACGCGGAATGGGCGACCGTGGGGGTGGTCGCCCCCCTCGTGATCCTTTTCGGGGAGATAGTGCCGAAGACGTTCGCGCGGCCGCGCGCCGACGCACTGGCGGGGGCGGCGGCCCGGTTCGTGCGCGCGGCCCAAGTCTGCCTGTACCCGATTGTAGCGGCAGTGTCGTTCCTCGGGCGCCTCCTGTCCCGCCCTTTCGGCGGCGTCCCTCCGCTGCACGACGTCGTGACCCGCGAGGAGCTCAGGCTGATCCTCCAGGTGAGCCGCGTCGACTCGGACGTCGAGACGCACGAACGGACGATGGTCCGCCGGGTGTTCACGTTCGGCGAGACGAAGGTCGCGGACATCTACCGCCCGCTGTCCCAGGTCGTGGCGCTCCCCGAAAGCGCGGTCTGCCGCGAGGCGGCGCTGCTGGCCGCACGAAGCGGCTACTCCCGGTACCCGGTGTTCCGGGAACGGATCGACCGGGTCGTGGGATTCCTTCATATCCTGGACGTCGTGGGCAGCCCCCCGGACGCCCCCGTTCTCCCACTGCTTCGAAAGGCTCTCTTCGTGCCGGAATTGATGGCGATCGACGAATTGATGCGCAAGTTCCAGGAAGAGAGGACATCCTTTGCCGTCGTCGTCGACGAGTTCGGCGGGGTGACCGGGTTGGTGACCGCCGAGGACGTCGTGGAGGAGGTGGTGGGCGAGATCGAGGATGAATACGACAGGGGTATGGAATATTATAAGAAAATCGCGCCGAACGAGTTCCTTGTGCCGGGTTCGATGGAAGTCCGCCGGTTCGAGGAGGAGATGGGCGCTCCCCTTCCAGAAGGAGAATATTCCACGGTGGGCGGCATGTTGATCTCCATGGCGGGGAGGATCCCGGCGGCTGGGGATCGCTTCGCCGTCCCGGGAGCCGTTTTCACGGTGGCCCGCTCCACGGAGAGGGCCGTGAAGGAGGTAAGGGTGACGTTGCATTCCCGGCAAGAGAGCGCGGAGGAGCCCGTGGAGAAGCAGGGGACGGAGAGCCGGGGGGGGACGGAGTGACCGCGGAGCGGCTGCGAAAGCTTCTGAAGGAAGTCGCGGGCGGGAAGACATCCGTGGACGAGGCATTGCGTAAGATGCGCTCGCTGCCGTTCGAGAGCATTGGCATGGCGAACGTGGACCATCACCGGTCGATCCGCCAGGGGATCCCCGAGGTGATTCTCGGCGAGGGAAAGACCGCCGCGCAGATCGTCGCGATAGCGCGCGCGATGCGGGGCGCAGGGGCAGCGGTGCTGATAACGCGCCTCGATCCGGCAAAGCAAAGGGCGGTCCGGAAGAGCTTTCGGGAGGCGGTCCTTTACCCGGAAGCGCGATGCGCGGTAATACGCACCGGCAACCCCGATATGCGCGGGAGGGGGACGATTCTCGTTGTAACCGCGGGCACGTCCGACATCCCCGTCGCGGAGGAGGCAGCGGTCACGGCCGAGTTTTTGGGGAACCGGGTCGAGCGGATGTTCGACGTCGGGGTTGCCGGAATCCATCGCCTGCTTATGCAGAAAGAGGCGCTCCTCTCCGCCAGGGTCCTGGTGGTGGTCGCAGGCATGGAAGGAGCGCTCGCCTCGGTCGTAGGTGGACTGACGGACAAGCCGGTAATAGCAGTGCCCACCAGCGTCGGCTACGGAGCAAGCTTCGGAGGGGTGTCCGCGCTCCTGGGAATGCTTAATTCCTGCTCCCCGACCGTTGCCGTCGTCAATATCGACAACGGCTTCGGCGCCGGGGTCTTCTCATCGGTCATCAACCGGTTATGAGCCTGATCCTATATTTCGATTGTTTCTCCGGGATCGCGGGCGACATGACCTGTGCGGCCCTTCTTTCGCTTACCGGCGCGGAGAAGGAGCTGCGCAGGGCGCTGCGGGGCTTGAAAATCGGCGGGTATCGCATCTTGGCCGATAATGCCGCTTCCGCCGGGATGGCCGGCATACGGTTTTCCGTCAAGCTCTCCTCCCGCAAAGCGCCTGCCCGCAACCTGCCCGGAATAGTCTCGCTGCTCAAGCGGTCCTCCCTGCCCGAAAAAGCGAGGTCGCGCGCCATCGGCTGCTTCGACCTTCTGGCCTCCGCCGAGGGGAAGGTCCACGGGACGAAAAAGGAGAAAGTGCACTTCCACGAGGTTGGCGCCGTGGACGCGATAGTGGACATCGCGGCCGCCTGTTTCCTGTTCGACCTCGTAGGTCCGACCGCCGCCTACTGTTCCGTCCTGCCGGGAGGGTCCGGAGAGGCGTGGTCGTCCCACGGAAAACTTCCGGTCCCCGGCCCGGCGACGCTTGCGCTTCTGACGGGCGCTCCGTGGCGGTTCGGGGAGGGGGACGGGGAACTGGTGACACCGACGGGGGCGGCGCTCCTGCGCGCCTTCGAGGTTTCCTTCGACCGTCCCCCGGAGATGACCGTTCGCGGCGTGGGCGTGGGGCTCGGACACCGCGAAATCCCCGGGCGTCCGAACATCCTGCGGGTGGTGGAGGGAGAGCCGTCCACGGGCTCCAAGGGGCGCGACCGCGTGCTCGAGGTCGAGGCGAACATCGACGACATGAATCCCCAGCGGTTCGAGCTCCTGATGGATCGTTCGTTCGCCGCAGGCGCGCTGGACGTGGCCATCCTGCCGGCGACGATGAAGAAAAACAGGCCTGGCTGGGTGCTGCGCATATTGTGCCACGAGGAACGGCTGGAGCTCGTCTCCGCCGCCGTCTTCTCCATTTCCACCGCCATCGGCCTGCGGTACCACGTCTGCGACCGGCTGAAGCTGGCGCGCAGCGTGCGCACCATCGATACCAGGTTCGGCCGCATCCGGGTCAAGGAGGCGGTGCTTCCCGACGGGTCCGTCCGTCCGGTGCCCGAGTACGACGACGTTAAAAGGATCGTGCGCGCGGGGAAAGCGACGTTCGACGAGGTGGCGCGGGAGGTGGAAGCCGAATGGCGAAGGTGAGGGTCGACTACGCCTGCACATCCTGCGGGTTCAGCTCGCCCAAGTGGCTCGGGCGATGCCCGGACTGCGGGAAGTGGGGATCGCTTGTCGAAGAGGTGGCCGCGGCGGAGCCGAAGTACCGGGTGGCCGTGGACGCCTTTCCCGCGTCGAAGCCCGTCCGGCTCACGGAAGTTTCAGGCGCCGCGGGAATCCGCTCCGCAAGCGGAATAGCGGAGTTCGACCGCGTCATGGGAGGAGGGGTCGTACCCTCTTCGGCCACGCTGATCGGCGGCGATCCCGGAATCGGCAAATCCACCATCCTCCTGCAGGTTGCGAAGGGACTGGCCCGCGAGGGGAAACCCGTCCTGTACGTCTCCGGCGAGGAGTCGGAGGCGCAGGTCAAGCTGCGCGCCGCAAGACTCGGAGTGGACGAGAAGGAGATCTACCTGCTCTCGGAAACTTCCGTCGAAAAGGCGATGGCCGTCGCATCGGAGCTTTCCCCGTCGACGCTCCTGATCGATTCCATACAGACGATGTTCACATCCGACCTGCCGGGCGCGCCGGGGTCTGTAGGCCAGGTCCGCGAGTGCGCGGGAAGACTGGTCTTCTTCGGGAAGAAGGCGGGGATATCGGTGTTCCTGGTGGGCCACGTGACCAAGGAGGGAACCATCGCGGGCCCCAGGGTCCTCGAGCACCTCGTCGACACGGTACTCTACTTCGAGGGCGAAAAAGGGCACCCGTACCGGATCTTGAAGGCCGTGAAAAACCGGTTCGGCTCGACCAACGAGATCGGCGTGTTCGAGATGCGCGCCAGCGGGCTCGAGGAGGTCGCCGACCCGTCGGGGCTGTTCATGTCAGAGCGCAACGGCGACACCTCCGGAGCGCTCGTCTTCCCGGCGATCGAAGGTACGAGGCCGCTTCTGGTCGAGGTGCAGGCGCTCGCATCCCAGTCGTTCCTCGCGATGCCGAGGCGCACGACGCTGGGCGCGGACACGAACCGGGTGATCCTGCTCTGCGCCATACTCGAGAAGAAGGCGGGGTATTCCCTCTACAACCAGGACATCTTCGTCAACGTCGCGGGAGGGTTCGAGCTGGACGAGACGGCGGCGGACCTTGCGCTGCTTTGCGCCGTGGCGTCAAGCTTCAAGGACCAGGTGATCGCGGCGGGCACCGTGGTATTCGGCGAGGTTGGGCTGGGAGGCGAGGTGCGCGCGGTACCGATGGCTGAGCCCCGCCTGAACGAGGCCGCGCGTATGGGGTTTACGCGCGCCATCCTGCCCGCCTCCAACGCCGAGCGGCTGTCGGCGAAGTACCCGATGACGCTGGTCCCGGTCCGCCACATCAAGGAAGCGCTCGCCCAAGTCTGGAAACGATAGTCACCGCACTCCCGCACGGAAGGCGCGCTGCGCCTCCGGTCCCTCGCTGGGAGTGCCGGCTGCGCTGCCTCGGAGGGGGGGACTCCGCTCATGGCTCGGCGTTCGATGCACCCGAACGCCTGCGCTTTACTTCGCTGCGCCCCCCCTCCTGCGGCAGCGAAGCCGTATTCCCTGATGCGGGAAGGAAGCCGCAATAGGCAAATCCTCCGCCACGTGTGCGCTCCCGAACGGAAGGCGCGTGACGCCGATGGTAGATCCGGCGCGGCGCGCCTTCCACACAAGCCGCGTTTCACTGCGTATGCGAGTTCTCTGTCTACGCGTGATGACGCAGCGGGGGCTTCATCGCAGCGGCCTGTTTCGCTAAGGTGCGGATTGCGGTGAGCGGAACCGGCAGCGAGCGGGCGCAGGTCGCGAGCGTAGCTGCGAGGAAGTCCCCCGCGAGGAATCGAGCGTTAACAGGGAACAAGATCTCCGGTGACTGGTAGACCCAGGGGAGGAGGCGCAGCGCCTTCCGAATGCCGGGCTCACGGGCGCGTACGGAATCCCTTGGCGAGCAGGTAGAGCTCGAACGATTCCTTGCGGGTGGCGGCGGGGCGGATCCGGCGGACCTTTTCGAACTCCGCCTGCAGCTCCCGGAACACGGCGTCGGCCTCGGGCCCCTCGAAAATCTTGGCGAGGAACGCGCCGCCATCCTTCAGCGTAAGACGAGCGAGGGACAGAACGATACGTACGAGGTCGGCCGAACGGACCTGGTCGGTGAACGCGATCCCCGTCGTGTTCGGCGCCGCGTCCGAAACGACGAGATCCGCCTTCCGCCCCAGAAATTCCAGGATCCGGCCGGGCAGGGACGGGAGGGACAGGTCGTCCTGGAAGAAGCGGAAGTTATCCCCTGACAGCGCCTCCATCGGCAGGATGTCGACCGCGGCGATCCTCCCTTTTTTCCCTACGAGCGGCAGCAGCACCTGGCTCCATCCGCCGGGGGCGGCGCCCGCATCGATGACGCAATCCCCGGGCCGCACCATGCGTTCCGCATTCACGATCTGCGTGAGCTTGTATGCGGCCCGCGACCGGTAACCTTCCTTCTTGGCCTGCAGGTAATAGCTGTCCTTCCGCTTGTACATGGCGTCCATGTTACTGGAACCCCACTGCGGTTGACAGCGGGAAACCCCCTACGATAGATTCATTTTTGCCCATGGGGGAAAAACCGGCCGACATCGACGGCGTTTTCCGCTATCTGCGCGGCGACCTGCGCAAGGTGGAACGGGCGCTCGTTTCCAACCTTAAATCCCCCGTCCCCCTGATCTCCGTCGTTGGGAAGCACATCACCCTCTCCGGCGGCAAGCGGTTCCGGCCCGCCGTCCTGCTCCTTTCGGCGGAAGCGTGCGGCTATACCGGCCCGCGCAGGACAGTCATGGCGGTCGTGACCGAGTACATGCACACGGCGACGCTCCTGCACGACGACGTGGTCGACCTTGGAAGCGTGCGCCGCGGCCGTCCGTCCGCCAACGTCG
>Ga0214473_10002444_pt1 | contig 22819 bp, 23 predicted proteins | sample RVTome_7_FD_203509 | JGI IMG/M metagenome (GOLD analysis project Ga0214473, IMG submission 203509) | Soil microbial communities from uranium-contaminated site in the Upper Colorado River Basin, Wyoming, United States - RVT98D197 | ecosystem: Environmental > Terrestrial > Soil > Contaminated >... | reverse complement strand
GTTCCGCGAAATCGTTGGGAGAAGCTCGCCTTCCGGCGCTCTTCCGGCAGAAAATCGTTGAGCTCCTGGTAGAACCGAAGCACCACCTCGCGCAGCTCTTCGCCGCTCATACTCGGTCCTCGACGCCGTCGGATCGGTTCATTCTATTCGTTTCCGGAGTAGACTGTGACCGCACGAAAGGAGATCGAATGAGCCCGGCCCCGCTCCTGTCCGGAGTGCTCGCGCCCGTCGTGACGCCTTTCCAACGCGATCTGTCACCCGACGGAAAGCGGCTCATTGGGCACTGCCGCTGGCTTCTCGAGCGCCACTGCGGCCTCGCGGTGTTCGGCACCAACAGCGAGGCCAACTCCCTTTCCGTGGACGAGCGCATCGAGCTCCTCGACCAACTGCTCGAAGCCGGCCTCGACCCGAAGAGGATGATGCCCGGTACGGGATGCTGCGCCTTTCCCGACACCGTGCGGCTCACGTCTCACGCGGTGGCGGCGGGCGTCGGCGGGGTCCTCATGCTCCCCCCTTTCTACTACAAAGGGGTGAGCGACGAGGGACTCTACCGAAGCTTCGCCCAGGTCATCGATCGCGTGGACGATGATCGCCTGCGCATCTACCTGTACCATTTCCCGCAAATGTCCGCGGCGCCCATCAGCATCGACCTCGTGGGCCGGCTCCGGGACGCCTTTCCCGCCATCGTCGTGGGCATGAAGGATAGCTCCGGCGAAAGCACCCATCTCGAAGCGGTGCTGCGCGCTTTTCCCGGCTTCGGGATGTTCGCGGGAAACGAGACGCTGCTGCTCGCGAACATGAGGGCGGGCGGCGCCGGATGCATCTCGGCGACCGCCAACATCAACCCCGAAGCCATCGATCGACTGTTCCAGAGCTGGCAGAGCGAGGATGCGGAAGCTATCCAGGCCTCTTTGAACGACGTTCGTCTCGCGGTGCAGCAGTTCCCCCTGGTCCCCGCGCTCAAGAAGATCGTTTCCCATTACGCTTCCGATCCGCAATGGAATCGACTGCGCCCGCCCCTGGTAGAGCTGGGCGAAGCGGAGAGCAGGAAGCTGATTTCCGACCTCGAGAAGCTTGGCTTCGAGATGCCGGGCTTGGGAGGCTTCGCTCAGCCGTAGTACGAGAACATCAGTGATGAGAGGAAAGAACTTCTTCCATTCGGGGAGCATCTCCCGCCGGCAGAGCCCGGCGACGACCTTCTCGAAGTCGGGACCCGGAAAACGGTCTTCTCTCAGCGACGCCTGCGAACCCGCCCCGATGAGGGGTTGCGGGCAGAATTATGGTGCGATTCCAAACGGACTCGGCAAGAAGATTACGGAAGCGCGGGGCGGGTTTCTACTGAGTGGGCGCGCCGCAGGTGCAGAGCGCATCCACGAAGCCCGTCGTTCCGAACATCGTCGCTATGGTCCTGTCCAAAGCGTGGTTCACCGTTTCCTGGTAGTTGATCTCTTTGCCGGCGCGACCATAGTTCTCGGCGAATCCCTCCACGCGCCCGGACCAACAGGAGGCGCCCGCGGGTGAGTTGACTGAGACGTCGAGAACCACCCGGCCGTCGTACTCCGCGTTCCGGTACACCTTCTCCTGGACCCAGATCCTGGCGACGCTCACGACGACTTCGGGCTTTCCAGCCGTACCCGTTTGCAGCATCGATTGTCTCGCGATCTGACCGAAGCCCTCCCGCACCCAGGCCGCCACGTCTCCGGTCATCGTGACCGTGTGTTTCAGGTTGGGCGTGTCCTCGTGCCATCTCTCGCCGACGGCCGTCTCGGTCCGCTGGTCCTTGATGGTGATCGGGCCGGCCACGGCGCACGACTTCATCGACGGGATTTGATCGATTTCCACCTCCATGCTGTAGACGGCGCCGAAGCTCGTGGGTTTCAGGTCCTTGGCCCCGGCCACGGTCGCGACGAAAGCGAGGGAAGCGAGCGCCACCCCGGCTGCAATCGAGAATCTTCGTCCGGTCATTGGGGTACTCCTGCAGGTTCTGAGTTTGAAATCCTGACCGATTCTAAGACAAAATCCGACCCCGCTCAATTAGCCCTTCCGGACGAGGCGGCTAGAATCGGCATGCAGATGCCACGACATTGCTCGATGGGATCGACCTTGCCTATGAGCCCGTCGTGGGGAGCCCTCCCCGACAATCGTCAGCCGTAATACGAGAACATCAACGAGTGGATCTTGAAGCCTTCGGGGCCTTCGATCAATAGTAGGGCGAGCTTTCCCCTTCGAGTCTCCCCCTCGTCGGTGAGCACGAAGTCCGCCCAGACGCTCGCGAGCTTCCCCTTTTGCTCGATCTGGACGTTCTCCAGCACCTCTTTGATGGCGCGCCCGCTCTCGAAGTAGCGCCTCTGGGCCTCGTAGAACTCGTCGAGAGTGCGCTCGCCGACGGTCCCGTCCTCTCGCGTGGAAGCGACGCTGAAGTGCGGAAGGAAGAGCTTTCTCCATTCGGCGAGCGTCTCCCGCTTGTAGAGGCCGACGTATTCGGCGACGACTTTCTCGAGGTCGGAAGCCGTCGTGGGGGCAGGAGCGCTCAAGAGCGCCGCCGAAAGAAGACTGAGTGCTACGAGCTTCATGGGAACCCTCCAGTCGGCGATCTTACTGCGCCGCGGCCACGGGCCGAACCTTCCGCACCGCCTGCATCACATAGAAGCTCACCGGCCCGAGCAGCAGGAGCGGAATCCCGAAGCGCCCGTGCTCGCCGAAGGTGAGAATGAGAAAGACGACCCAGGTGATGCCGGGCACGATGGCGTTGAGCCAGAGGCCGAGGCGTCCTCCGGGAACGCGGAAACCTCCGTCGTTGAGCGACGCCTGCGAACGTGCCCGAATCAGGGTCGCGTGCAGGATCATGGTGTAGGCGCCGCTGACCCAGATGTCGGCCACCAGGAGGTGCTCGAATGGGAGCGCCGCCATGGCGCAGTACACGATGGCATAAACCCAGAGGACTCGATAGGGCGTCCCGTACTTCGGGTGAAGGCGGCTGAACCACGACGGAAGGTTGCGATCCTCCGCCATCGACCAGGCGATGCGCGACATCCACAGAAGGTACGTGAGAAAGATGACGGCCTGGCTCGCGACGCTTCCGAAAAACGCCCATCGCCCGAGAGCTGGTCCGCCGAGCTCGGTGCCGATGGCGACGAACTGGCCCGATCTCCAGCTCTCCCACCCTCCGACGGAGACGAGGCCGGCGATCACCGGAAGACTGTAGGTGAGGATCACGACCGGGGTAACGATGAGAAGGCCGAGGGGGATGTTCCTCTGCGGCCGATCGATCTCTTCCGCGACCGTGCTCACCTCTCCGTAGCCCGAATAGAGCCAGAGCGCTAGTGCGAGCGCGGCGCCGAGGTCAGAGGTGAAGTTGGTCCCGCCCACATGGAACGGCTCGAAGGGAAAGAGTCTCGCTCCGCTGAAACCCGCGATCACGATCCAGACGACGGGCGCCAGCAAGAACAGGTTGAGCGCGACCGCGGTCGCGCCGGTCACCACGATTCCCCGGTAGTTCACCCACGTCAACGCGAGGATGAAGAGCGAAGCGGCGGCCCACCTCTCGAACGCTCCCATCTCCGGGATGACGAAGGCGACGGCGCGGGCGAAGATCACCGGGTAGAGGGCGTTATCGAGAAAGGAGGAAAGAACGCTGCAAATCCCCGACTGGAAGCCCCAGAACTCCCCGAGGTGGGCTCGCGCCCAGCGGTAGTAACCGCCCTCGACCGACTGCCTGGAGGAGAGCTCGGCGGAGGCGAAGGCGGCGGGAAGCCCCCAGAGCCAGGGCGTCACGAACAGAAGCATGATGAAGAGCCCCGGTCCCACGCGGGCGACGAAGTCCTCCATCCCGTAGGGACCGCCGCAGGTGGATGCGAAGAGAAGTCCGACGAGGGTGAGTAGACCCGCGCGGGTCTTGAAGCTGCCCCGGCTCTCCGCCGCCCGGCTCTCTGGAAGAAGGCTTCCTATCGCTCGCACGCCGGACGAGTGCCGTTCCAACTATTTGGTCCTAGGGAAACGCATCAGAAGAACTCGTGGCCGTTGCCAGGCCACGCCGCGGAGATTCGGGTGAACAGGTTGGAACGGCACGAGTCGCGGAGAGCCATCGAATGCCGAAGCTTAAGCCCGGCATTCGCGTTGTCAAGAAATTTCGAGTGCGGCTCAGCGGTCTTCGCTCTGTGGGCTCAATGGGCCCGACGCCGTGGGTTCCGAGGGCTTCCCGATGGCGATCAACCGGTCGTCGCTCCGGAGGAAGATCTGACCTCCGGAAATCGCGGGGGACGCGAGAAAACGCGCCTCCATCGGATTCTGGGCGAGAATCTCGAATTCCCGCTTGGCCGCGAGGACGGTTGCCTCACCGGTCTCGCTCATGAAGTAGATCTTCCCGTCTCCCGCGACCGGCGCCGCCGAGAAAACGCCTCCGGTCCGGCCCTGAAAGAGCCGCTCGCCCGTCGCCGCGTCGACCGCCTGCACCACCCCGGCGTCGCTTGCCATGTAGACCACACCCTGGTAGTGGACGACGGAGGAGACGTACGGAGCTCCCGTGGGCACGTGCCAAAGGAGGTGCTCGGACCCCTTGAGGTCTCCCCGGGCGCCCGGACGGATGGCCATATAGGGACCGCTTCGGTAGCCGCGGCTCGTATAGATGATGCCGTCCGCGAACGAGGGCACGGGAATCGGGTACTGGTTCGGCTCGACGAGGAACCAGAGGAGCTTCCCGGTCTTCGGATCGTAGCCCTCGAGCTTCTCGCTTGAGTTCACCACCAGCTCGTCGCCCGCGGACCCGGAAACCACCGTGGGCGTACTGTAGGACCGAAGTCCCTTGCCTCGGTCGGTCTTCCACTTCTCCTGTCCCGTCCGCTTGTCGAGAGCGACGAGATAGGACGCGGGCTCGTGGTCGCAGAGAAGAAGGAGGTCATCTTCGTAGACCGTGGGTGAGCTCGAATGACCCCAGGGGATCTCGAAAGGAGCGTAGTCCTTCGCCATATGTTTCTGCCAGACGAGCTTCCCCTCGAGGTCGAGCGCCACGAGCTGCCCGGTCCCGAACCAGGCGTACACCCGCTCGCCGTCGGTGACGGGGCTCGGGCTCGCGAGGTTGTGCTTGCGATGGACCGGCGGAAGGTCGCCTCCGGCGGCGGATTCCGCGGGGATGCGGTACTCCCAGAGGCGCCGCCCGTTCTTGCGGTCGAACGCTTCGACGAGGAACGTAACCGCGCCCGCGGCCGCGGGTGCCGACGCGGCCTCCCCGAGGGAGCGCTCGGAGGGCGTCTCCTCGCCTCGCATCAACGTCGGATGGTTTCCCTCGCGGAGCACGCCTCGTCCCGCTTGCCCGGTGACGAACACTCGATCTCCATAGATGATGGGGGTGGAGACGCTGAGCCCCGAAAGCTGCGCCGTCCAGGCGACGTTGTCTTCGTCCCCCCATCGCACGGGAAGCCCGGTCTCATTGCTGACACCGTTGCCTCGCGGTCCACGCCATTGTGGCCAGTTCTCGGCGAAGGCGGATCCGATGGACGTCGTAAGCGCGAGACAGACGATGAAACCTCGCATGGTTTCCTCCTCAGGTCATTTGCCCGCGAGGGCGAAGAGAAAGTCGACGTAGCCCTTTTCGATCTCGGCGAGCCCCTTGACGGTCGAGCCCACCCGGGGCCTCACCACCATGTATTCGTTCGGAGCGTGCGCCCCCGACCCGTGCCCGAGGCCTCCGAGAACCAGGGGAAGCTTGAGGCGCTCGGTGAACTGATAGAACGGCGCGCTCCCCGCGAGTCGCGGCCACACCGAAGGGGTGAGCTCGTACTTATTGAAGACCGAGATCGCCGCCCGAACGAGCCCGGAATCGACGGACGTCTGCGACGCGGGATAGCCGGAGAGCTTCCGGATGGTGAGATCGGAGAAGCCCTTCGCGTCGAGGTGCCGGCGGATCTTCGCCAGGGCTTCGTCCGGATCGAGATTGGGCGGAAGGCGCGAGTCGACCTTCGCCGTGGCCTTGTGCGGAAGGATGGTCTTCGAGCCCTCGCCGGCATAGCCGCCCCAAATCCCGTCGATGTTGAGCGTCGGGTCGTACAGATACCGGAGGAGCGCGTCCTTCCCCGAGATGCCGTCGATCCACTTCGAGACCCCGAGGCTCTCTCGAACCGTGGCCTCGTTCCAATCGGCGAGAACTGCGTTCATGAGGCGCTCTTCCTCGGCCGTGGGCGGTCGAACGTCGTCGTAGTAGTCGGGTACGAGGATGGTGTTCCCGTCCGCGGAGGTGAGGGTCGAGAGCCCTTGAACCAGACGCCACGCGGGGGAGTCCACGATCGCTTTGAAAGACCCGTGGATTTCCGCGGTCTTGGGCCCTCCCGAATCCCTTCCGGTCGCCTCGAGCTCGAAATAGAGAATGCCCTTCACGCCGAGGTTGAGCGTCACTTCGCCCTGCGGGCTCTGGGAATTGAAGGGGAAGAAGGCGCCGACCGCGGCACGCAAACGCTCCTCGTACCGGTCGACGATCTCGGGATAGTGCGGCGAGCCGAGCTCCTCCTCGCCCTCGGCGGTCACCATCAGGTTCACCGGAAGCTTTCCCTCGACCGCGAGGATGGATTCGAGCGCGTTCAGAAACGCCCGCTCAGGCCCCTTCTCGTTGGTGGCGCCTCGGGCCATCAGGACCGCTCCGTGCTCGTTCTCGACGATCTCAGCGGCGAAGGGCGGCGAGATCCAGTCCTCGGGCTCGACGGGCTGGACGTCGTACATGAGGTAGACCAGGAGGGTCTTCTCGGCGCCTGCGTCGTAGTAGCCCCAGACGCCCGGGTGTCCCGACGTCGGAACCGTCTCGGCTTCCTGAAATCCGAGGGCCTTCAAGTCCGAGCGGACCATCTCCGCCATCTCCGCGATCCCCTGGTTCTGGGCGCTCACCGAGGGTTGGCGGAGCCAGCGGCGGATTTCCTCGAGGTGATGGTCGAGGTGGGAGTCGATGTGCCTGTAGATCGCCTCGTGGTTGCCCTCGTAGGCAGGGATCGCTTCGGCGTCGAATTTCTCCGCGGTCGTGATGTCGAAGCGAGGGCGTGGATCCTGCCCGGAGACGAGTGCTATGGCCAGGAGCGTGAAGGCGACGATCATCGCGATTATTGTAACCGCGTCCTTCCCGGCGCGCTCGTCGAATTCGGACTAAACTCCCGGGAGGCTCGCCCGGGTCCCGATGCAGGATCTCCTCACCCATCTCGGATATCCCGCGCTCTTCTTCGGCACGCTCGTCGAGGGAGAGACGTTCATCCTCGTCGCGGGTTTCCTCGCCCACCGTGGCTACTTCCGCCTCGGCCTCGTCGTCCTCCTGGCGACACTCGGGGCCTTCACCGGCGACATCCTCTATTTTCTCGCGGGGCGCCGCTTCGGACGAGCGCTCCTCGAGCGGAGCCCCCGGGCGACAGCGCTCGTTCCGTGGCTCGAGCGATGGATGGCGAAGCATCACGTGCTGTGGATCTTCGGGATGAGGTATCTCTACGGGATACGGTGGCTGGGAGCGGTGCTCGCCGGTTCGTCGCGCATGAGCTTCAAGCGATTCTCGGCGCTCTCGCTTCCCTCGTGTCTCGTATGGGCCGCGGTCGTCGGGCTCCTGGGCTACGCGGCGGGTGAGATGTTGGAGCGGCTCCTCGTGGACGCTTCCCGCTACGAGCTCCTCGTCGCTCTGGTCCTCGTGCTCGCGGTCATCCTCTACGCCTTTCTCGCGCGGCGGGGCGAGCGCCGCCTCGAAGAGCCGGCGCCGTGACCAGCCCCGAGATCCGCTGTGAGATCTGTGGCGAGAGCCGCCGGGCGCGCCTGAGGGTCTCCGGACGGAACATGTCTTCATGAGCGAGACGTTGATCGGACGACGCAATGCGATCGGAAAAAATCAGCTTCGCCGGAGTCGCGCTTCTCGCGGGCTCCCGGTGCGGCGACGGAACCACGACGGGACCCCGCTCGTGCACCAGCTCCTCGTGCCACGGAACGGCGCAGATGGCGGGTCTCGATCTGCGGAGCGGGCCGTCCTACGCCTCCCTCGTCTCCGTCCGCGCCACGAGCGAGCCCATCCTTCGCGTGATCCCCGGAGATCCGGACGGAAGCTACCTGGTGATCAAGCTGGAAGGAAGGCAGTCCGTCGGCGATCGAATGCCTCAGACCGGCTCGCCCCTCGACACCGTCGACCTCACGAACATCCGCAACTGGATCTCCCAGGGTGCTTTGAACAACTGACCTGGCTTCGTTTTCGCCGAGCCTCCGATCTAGGATGGGCGATCCCGAAGGGAGGGTCGCTCCGCATGAAGACGCGCTCGCTGTCGGTTGGGTCTTTACTAGTGCGTGCTCGCCTCCTCGGCTCGCGCGCTCCCCTCGCTCCTCGCTCGGGGAGGACGGCCGGATTCCCGCGGCCCTGGACATTCCCTTCCTTACGCTCGCGGGGCCCCACCCCCGCGAGCTCGTCTGGGCTGATGGCTCCCGGCGCGGCCGCTTCCTCCCGGCCGGGCTCGCTCCGCTCGCGCAGAGCGCGGGCCCAGTTTCTCGGCGCGCTGCTCGTCCTGTCCCTCGCTTGTTCCTCCCCTCATTCGCCGCCGCCTTCGACGAAGCGGGTCGAGGTCAAGGACACCCTCCACGGTGTCGAGCTCACCGATCCGTACCGATGGCTCGAGGACCAGGAGAGCTCCGAGACACGGCAGTGGATCGACGCTCAGAACGCCTACGCCGAGAGCATCGTCGGCGAGTCGGAGCGCAGAGCGCGCCTCCGGTCGCGGCTCGGAGAGATGCTGCGCCAGCCCGAAGTCGGGTTCCCGAGGAAGAGCGGGACCTTCGAGTACTTCACCCTCAGGCGTGCTTCGGACGAGCTTCCCGCGATCTACCGGCGGCCGGCACCGCCCGAAAGCCCTAAAAGCGATGACGGCGAGGTCGCGCCGATCGATCCCAAGGCCTCCTACGAGGTCGTCCTCGACCCTCATCCGATGAGCTCCGACCAAACGACGCGGGTCGACATCCTCTCGCTCTCCCCCGACGGGAAGTATCTCCTCTACAGCCTTCGCGACGGAGGAGAAGACGAGATCGAGGTGAGGCTTCGCGACCTCGAGGCGAAAGTTGATTTGCCGGACCGGCTCCCAAGAGCTCTCTACGCCACGGTTTTTTTCGCGAAGAGCGGCGAGGGTTTCTACTACACCCACCGCTCCCGCCAGGTCGGACCGCGGGTCCGCTTCCACCGTCTCGGAGCGCCGGTGGAGGAAGACCGGGAGATCTTCGGCACCGGGATCGGTCCCACGAGCTTCCTCGAGACGCTCGAGCTCTCGGACGGGAGAGCCCTGGTGTTCGCCGTCAACCATGGCTGGGCGAGAAGCGATCTGTACTATAAGGAGCTGACGGGGGACGCGACTCCGATTGTGGTCGGCGCCGACGCCCGCTTCTACCCTCAGCTCCACGAGGACCGACTCTACGTTCGCACCAACCTCGACGCCCCCAATAACCGCATCGTCGAGATCGATCCGAAGAGCCCTGCCCCCGATCGCTGGAAGGAACTTGTTCCCGAGAACGAGGACGTGCTCGCCGCGTTCGCGATCCTCGACGGGAAAATCTACGCGAGCTACCTCCAGCACGGGACGACGCGGATCGCGGTCCACGAGCTCGACGGCGCTCCCGCGGGTGAGATTCCCGTGCCCGAGCACACCACGGCCGAGCTTCGAGGCGCCGGCCCCGGACGGGCGTTTCTCACGCTGACTTCGTTCACGCTCCCGCCTTCGACCTATGTGGTCGAGTTGAAGACGGGAGAGAGGAAATCCTGGGACGAGCGCGCCTGGGAAGGTGACTCCGAAACCGTCGTGCAGCAAGTCCGGTATTCATCGAAGGACGGGACCGAGATCCCGATGTATCTCTTCTACCGCCGGGGAACCGAGACGGACGGCGAGAACAAGACGCTCCTCTTCGGCTACGGCGGATTCAACGCGGCACAGACGCCGCGCTTCGACCCCATGGCCGCCGCCTGGGTGGAAGAGGGCGGCCTCTACGCCATGGCGAACCTGAGGGGTGGAAGCGAGTACGGAGAGACGTGGCACCGCGCGGGCATGCTCCGGAACAAGCAGAACGTCTTCGATGACTTCCTCTCCGCCGCCGAGTTCCTGATCGAGAACGGCTATACCCGGCCCGAGAGGCTCGCGATCCGCGGCGTGAGCAACGGGGGCCTTCTGGTCGCGAGCGCTTTCACTCAGCGTCCCGAGCTCTTTCGCGCCGTCGTCTGCGGCTTTCCCGACCTCGACATGGTGCGCTTCTGGAGCTTCACCGAGACCAACAACCTCCCCGCGCTCCTCGAGTACGGCGACGCTGCGAAACCCGACGAGTTCGAGTTCCTGAGGAAGTACTCGCCCTACCATGCGGTTCGCGACGGGACCTCTTACCCGGCGGTCATGCTGACCTCGGGCGACAAGGACACGCGGGTCTCTCCGCTCCAGGCCCGCAAGATGACCGCGCGCCTGCAATCGGCTACGACTTCCGGGCGCCCCGTCATCCTGCGCTATCACCCGAAGGCGGGCCACGCGGCGAGCTACGGGATGCCGGTCTCGAGCACCCTCGAGGACATGGCGATGGAGCTCGCGTTCCTCCTGGGCGAGCTCTCCCCCGACGCTCCCGAGTCGTGAGCCCGAAGATTCTTCGGAGCTCCGCGTTCCGGCTCGCTCTCGGCTACGTCGCTCTCTTCGCCGTCTCCGCGGTATTCCTCCTAGCGTTCGTCTACTGGCTCACGACCACGTACATGCTCCGGCAGGCGGACGAGACCGTCGAGGCGGAGATCGTGGGGCTCGCTGAACGCTATCGCCTGGGCGGGCTCAGCGGTCTTACCGCCTCGATTCGCGAGCGGCTCGACCGCAGGCCCCAGGGCTCTTCGATCTACCTTCTCACCGACGCCGCGGGAGCGCCCATCGTCGGGAACCTGAACCGGTGGCCTCCGGTTGCCCCCGACGAAAGCGGCTTTCTCGAATTCGAGCTCGTCGCCGGGCCGGGCGAGCCCCCACACCGCGCGCGGGCGAAGCCTTTCGTGCTGCGGGGCGGCTTCCAGCTTCTCGTGGGACGCGACCTCCAGGAGCTCGAGTCGGTGCGCTCTCTTCTCCTTCGCACCATGACCTGGGGCCTCGCGCTCATCCTGGCGCTCGCGCTCCTGGGGGCGGTGGTCGTGAGTCGCAGTCGCATCCGGCGAATCGCCCAGATCGACGACGTCATCGGCGAGGTCATGGCAGGAGACCTCTCGCGGAGGATCCCCCTCGAGGGGACTTCCGACGACATCGAGGATCTCTCGGAGAAGCTCAACCGCATGCTCGGCGAGCTCTCGAACCTCGTGGAAGGGGTGCGCCGGGTATCGGACAGCATCGCCCACGACCTCCGCACGCCGCTCGCCCGCTTGAAGACACGCCTCGAGCGCCTGAGGCGCGGCCGTCCCGAGGAGGAGATCGGCGAGGCCATCGAAGAGGCCGATCGGCTCCTCGCGACGTTCGGAGCGCTTCTCCGCATCGCGCGGATCGAGTCGGGCGAGCGCGGCCGGGCGGCTTTCGCCGACGTCGATTTGACGTCTCTCATCGACGACGTGGCGGAGCTCTACCGCCCCCTCATCGAGGAGAAAGGCTCGAGACTCTCGCTGCACAACGCCCCGTCGGTCCTAGTCCCGGGAGATCGCGACATGCTGTTCCAGGCGGTCGCGAACCTCGTCGATAACGCCATCAAGCACACGCCCGGAGACGGGCGGATCGAGATCTCCCTCGCCCCCAAGGACGGGGGGGCTGCGATCGTCGTCGCCGACGACGGCCCCGGCGTTCCTCCGGAGGAGCGGGAGAAGGTGCGCGAGCGGTTTTATCGTCTCGACCGTAGCCGCACCACACCGGGTGCGGGGCTCGGCCTGAGCCTGGTCTCGGCCGTCGTCGCGCGCCATGGAGGAGAGCTCCGGCTCGAGGACAACGAGCCGGGTCTGCGAGCGGTCTTGACCCTTCCGCGCTGAACTACTTCCCTCCTCGGCGGAAGCGCACTTCGACCTTTTCGACGGTGGCCAGACCGTCTTGGATCGCATCGTCGATTTCGAGGAGGAACGATTCGATGGCCTCCTCGGTGTCGACGATCTCGATGATGATGGGAAGATCCGCGGAGAGGTCGAGGAGGTTCGCCTTGTGCAGCACGCTCTTCGCCCCGAATCCCTCGACGCCGCGGAGGACGGTCGCGCCCGACAGGCCGCGCTCGCGCGCCTTGCGGACGATCCATTCGTAGAGCGGCATATGCTCGCGCCGGTCCTGCTCTCCGATGAAGATCCGAAGGAGCTTCCCGTGTCCAAGCTCGCTCATCGACTCGCGACTCCGTAGCCGAGCCAGGTGCCGGCGAGGCAGAGAAGGAGACTCGCGCTCACGTTCAGGGCGGCCTTCACGGCCTCGCCCCCGCGTATCAGGGCCAGGGTCTCGTAGCCGAACGTCGAGAACGTCGTGAAACCCCCAAGGAGCCCGATGAAGACGAAAAGGCGCGCGCTCGGGCCGAAAAGGTATCTCGAATCCGAGAGGCCTCCGAGAAGACCCAGAACGGTGCAGCCGATGAGGTTCACCGCCAGGGTCCCGGCGGGAAAGGAGCCCCAGAAGTCGAGCCGCTGGACGAAGCCGCTCGCGAGATAGCGGAGCACGGAGCCGATGGCGCCCCCGGCCCCGATGAGAATGAGGTCCAGGCTTCTCAAGGCTTGTGAAGTTATCATTGGCTTCGAGCCCGCACCACTCCCTGTGAACGGCTTCACAGTTGCGTCGAGTCCGGGCTCCTAGAATGACTCGATGACGAAGAAGCTCACGCCCGTTTTCTCGCTCGCGCTGCTCGTAACTCTCTTCGCGGACGGCGCGCGCGCCCAGCCCTTGATCGAAGAGACGGAAGAGCTCGAGTTCGACGCGCCCGAGTCCTGGGCGATGAAGTACTACGCTTCGCTCGCTCTTCTCACCGGAATGGGAGTGCCCGAAGCGATGGGAGCGGGAAGGATCGACCTCGGGTTCGAGGGCGGCTTCGTACCGCAGCTCAGCGAAGAGCAGCGGCGCGTGGGATTCGGCGGGGTCAAGGTTGAGGACCTCAACCGCACCCCGTTCTTCGGCCGGATCCGCGGCAGGATTGGCCTCTCCGAGAGCACGTCGCTCGAGCTCGCCTACCTTCCGCCCATCGAGGTCGACGGGACCAAGCCCCACATGTTCGCCATCGCCGTCGGACGCCCCTTCGACGTGGGTGAAACCTGGAAGGTTGGAGTCCGCGGCTACGGTCAGCTCGGCTCGATCGAGGGCGACATCACCTGCAGCAGTGAGGAACTCGAAGGACCCAATCCTTACGACTGCGTTGCCCCGTCGAACGACGATCTCAGCCAGCGAGTGTTCGGCGCCGAGATCACGACGGGTTACGTTTCGGCAAGCCCGCTCCGGCCCTACGTCGGGATCGCGTTCAACTATCTCGACCTCGAGTTCCAGGTCGACGCGATGCACTCCGGGATCCACGACCGCACCCTTCAGCTCACCGACGGCGCTACCGTCTCTCTTACCGGAGGCGCCACGTACGCCGCCGGAGACAAGTGGCGCTTCACCGGCGAGCTCTTCTACTCCTGGCTCTCCGTCGTCAGGCCACCCAGCACCACGTCCACGAACGACGGCCTCTTCAACTTCCGGTTCCTCGTCTCCTACCGGATCCGCTGATCCCGTGGAGCCCATGGAGTAAGACAGCTCCCCGGTAGAGACAGAAGAGGCCGCCCATCTGGATCACGTGGTAGAGATCGTTGTGATTGAAATGCGGGTGGGGCGATAGCTTCAGAACCAGCACCGCAAGACCCGCGAGGCTCACCCCGATGGCCCGCTTCAGCCAGACGATACCCTCGCGCCGCGCTTCTTCGTGCTCCGCTTGCGGGCGGACCGCGGACCGAACCCCGGCAACGATGAGGAGCGCCGAGCCCGCCGCGATCGAGAGAACGGTAATCCTCCACACGAGGCCCCAGGTCTCTCCCAGCGGGAGGCGAAAGCCATGTGCCGTGCCGCCGGCGAGGGCGGCGAGGGCCGTCACGGTGAACGCCGCGCCCCAGAGTCCCACTCTCCGGCCCCCCGATCGCCTCCAGAGCGAGAACGCGAACCAGGTGCAGAGGAGGCTGAGCGCGTAGTCGGTGAGCATGGTGGCAGGCTCGGTCACTTTCATCGACGCTACTCGAACGAATACTGGCGCAACCTCCTCGGGCCTGCTAAAAAGAATAGCATCATGACCGAGGAGGAAATTTCGCTGAACCGTCTGAGCTTCGCCGTCGGCGCCAGGTCTTAATGCGCCTCGGCGCGGTCCTCATCGGAGTGGTCGCGCTCCTGGCGGAGCCCGTCTGGGCCCGGCCCAAGACCGACGTGGTGGTGCTCGATAACGGCGATCGGGTGACCTGCGAGATCAAGAAGCTCGAGCGGGGAAAGCTCACGGTCTCGACCGATGCCTCGGGCACGATTACCGTCAAATGGAGCCACGTCGTCGGTCTTCAAAGCACCTTTCTCTACCAGATCGTTCTCGAGAACGGAGACCGCCACATCGGCCGATTCGACCTTCCGCCCGAGCTCGGCAAGATCGCCGTGGCCATTGGACCGGACCAGGAGGTCGTCGACCTGTTCCGGGTGGTGGAGATGGTTCCGATCGAGGCGACGATCTGGAGCCGTATGAAGGGATCGGTGGACGCGGGCTACGATTTTACCCAGGCGAACTCCGCCACGACCTGGTCGGCTTCGACCACGCTCAGCCATCGAACCCCTCGGCGCGAGTCCGAGGTATCGTTCTCCTCGAACATCAAACAGCAGACCGGAGCGGAGAACATCAACCGACAGGACCTGAGGGCGCAGTCGTATCGCTATTTTGAGAAACGCTGGTTCGCCGCCGTCCTCGGACAGGCGGAAAAGAACGAGAGCCAGAGCCTCGACTTCCGAGGTCTCGTGGGAGGGGGCGTGGGGCGGAAGGTCGTCCAGACGAACCGGTCCAACATTACTTTGCTGGGAGGGGCCGCCTTCTCGAGAGAGAAGTATCAGGATCGGACGGATTACGATACCAACGCGGAGCTCGTGGCCCGGTTTGGCCTCGAGACCTTTCGCTTCGACAGTCCCGAGCTCGATCTCGGCGCGAGCTTCGTCGTCCTCCCCAATCTCCTGATCAAAGGCCGCTACCGCCTGCAGGCGAACGGCAAGGCCCGGATCGAGATTTTCCGCGACCTGTACTGGTCTCTCACCGTCTACGAGAGCTTCGACAGCGATCCGCCGAGCGAGACCTCAAGAAAGAACGACTTCGGAATCACCACCTCCATCGGCTGGTCGTTCAACTGACGGGCTGCGGGAGGCCCAGGACCCGATGGCGGTGCCCGCGATTCCGGCGAGGAGACCCGCGAGTACGTCGACTCCGTGATGGTAGCGGGTGTAGACGCACGCGAAGCTCAATCCCGAAGCGAAAAACCCGCATACCGTCGCCCATCCCGGGTGGAAGCGTGCGAGGCCGAGAACGACCGCCCAGCTCGCGGCCACGTGCGAGCTCGGAAAGCAGCCGCCCGACACCGCTCCCCGGTCGAGGATCGCTTCGACGATGGGAACGAAGACTCGACCGTCGAAGGGAGTCAGCGTCGTCATGAGCGCCCCGTTCTCCCAGGGACCGCGCGCGGGAAGAAACGGATACCCCACGAAGCAGAGGAGGAAAGCGGTCACGACCGAGGTGATGGTGATCTGAAAAGCGGGACCCGGATGAGAGCCGGAGCCGAGCCAGGTAAGGACCACCCCGCCGATCACGATGAAGTAGTACGAGAAGTAGAACGCGTGCATCAGCTCGTTCTGGAGAAGCCCGGTGGAAGGATTCAAGAGAATCGAAGGTAGATCTCCAAAGAGGAATCGATCCGCGGCGTAGAGTCGGCTCTCGAACCAGTAGGGCGCGTTCGGCCAAAGGGCGTTGACCGTCTGGTGAACTTCCTCGAAGAAGAACACCATCAAGGGGAGCGGATAGCTGTACCGGAAGAACCGAAGACCTCCTCGGAATCGGCGCTTGCGTGTTTCCCACGGAGCTCCCCGTCTCGGTAGAGCGATCATCACCGCGAGCACGAACAGGTGAAAGGCGAGGATTGTCGGCCACTCACGGACGCTCTCCCGAAACAGGAATGCCAGGAGCGCGACCCAGGCGGTGTAGGCCATCACCATCCGGTCGAGAAACATCGATGGCATTCTACGCTTCAGATAACCGGCAAGAGTTTTGCAGAGGAGCGGGCGCGGTATGAAACGAAAGGACCTCGGGCCGATGAAAATGTCCAAACTGTTTTTCCTGGGAGCTCTCATTCTCCTCGTGCTGATGGGGGCTTGTGAGTCGACCACGTCGACGACGGAGCTCGAAACGTTGGACCCGGCAACCCCCGTGGGCTCGTGGTCTCTGCGCGCGTTCGACCTCGCGGGAGGACAGACTGTCCTCGTTCCCGCTCCCGAGCGTTATCGACTGGACCTCGGAGAGAACGGCGACGCCCACGTCCGCGCCGACTGCAATTTCTGCAACGGGAGCTACCGCGCAACGGGAACAACCGTCGAGATGGGCCTCCTCGCGTGCACCCTCGCCGCCTGCCCACCGGGCTCGCTCGATGGCGAGTACCTTCGAGCTCTCGGCTCCGCATCGTCTTTCGAAGTGACGGAAGGCGGACTTTTCGTCGCCTATCCGGATGGCGTCCTCCGTTTCGGACCAACGTGAAGGCCGGAGAGAGCCGGCGTTAGCCCTCCTGACGCCGGCTCTCCTCATTCGGCGAAACCGGTTTATGATCCGACCATGCCTTTGACTCGCGACGATGCCTGGACTCATCTCTGCGAATGGACCGAAACCGATTCCCTGAGAAAGCACGCCCGCGCCGTCGAGTTGGTGATGCGGCAGGCAGCCTATCGATACGGTAAGGGGGCCTCCGAGGAAGAAGTCTGGGGGATCGCCGGGATGCTCCACGATGCCGACTACGAGAAATGGCCAGAGGATCACCCGAACCGCATCGTCGCCTGGCTCCGCGAGCGCGGCGAGGAGACGATTGCCTACGCCGTCTCCGCCCACTACACCCGGTGGAACGTGCCCTACGAGAGCCCGCTCGATCGGGCGCTTCTCGCCTGCGACGAGCTCACCGGCTTCGTCGTCGCCTGCTGTCTCGTGCGGCCCGAAGGGATCTCGACCCTCGAGCCCAAGAGCGTGAGAAAGAAGCTCAAGGACAAGGCCTTTGCCGCCAAAGTGGATCGGCGCGAGATCGAGGCCGGGGCTTCCCTACTCGGGGTGGAGCTCCCGGATCATATCGGCTTCGTGATCGAGGCCCTCAAGCCCCATGCCGAGGAGCTCGGGATCACGGGCAGAAATCTGCAAGCCTGATTAGACCGCCTGAACGAGGGTCCTCTCGCTCTGGTGCTTCGACAAAACTTCGGGTCCGATGCGCTTGCTCACGTAGACCTTGGATTCGCGGTTGTCGAGAAGGTTTCTCTCGTACTTGATGACGTCGAAGCTCAAGTGGGTGAGAGTGGCTCGCATGCCGTAGAACTTGTTCTTGGTCTTGACCACGATCTCCTTGAAGCCGTGCTCGAGCGCCCAGGACTCCTGCTGCTCGGTAAGAGCGCGGAAGTGGCCTTGCCCGCGCCAGTCGGAGCGCGTTCCTCCGATCCAGCTATAGAGGATGCGGCGCCCGTGGAAGTCGACCGCGCCCGCGAGGCGGCTCACGAGATCGGCAAGGTGCGGATCCCTCTCCTCGTGCAAGATCTCATGGCTCACCTTGAACGAGACCGGCACCAGAAGCGAGGGGTCGTCCGGCAGGCGCGCCTCGGCCATGAGAATGCAGTGGTCTCGGGCGGCGAGCCTCTTCTGGATCTCCGCCGCGGTCTTTTTACGGTGGAACTCCCCGAAGAACTCCTCGATGTACTGGATCTCGAGAGCGCCCTTTTCCAGGGGGTACTGCTTGATGTGGTAGGTCCGATCTCGCCCCATGGGAGAGATTATAGTCAAGACTCGTTCTGGATTCGGTCCCCGAGCTCGACGAGCTCGTCCGCGAGGTCTCGGACGACCTCCGAAAACCCCGGAGCCTCGCGCGGGGCGCCGGGGACGATCGGGGGCGCGAACTCGGGGCTCGTGAGGATGGCGCGAAGCCTCTCGCGCTGCTCGGGATCCTCGATTCGGAACCGGACGCCGTGAATGTAATTGGCCTTGTGCTTCGCGTCGCTCGCGTCGCGGGTCCAGACGACCTCCGCGGGAGTGGAGAAGGGCTCTTCGGGGTTGAACCCGATACGGAGCAAGACGCGGCTCTTCGTCTCGAACAGAACGCCGGCCAGGAACTGCGCGCCCCCCGCGGAGACGTCGGACAGGACGCCGTACGCCTGCTCGCTCGCCGGGCCGTAGACAGAGACCATGACCGAGCCCTTCGGGACTAGGCGAGGCCAGACGCGCTCGGGAAAGTACTTGCTCAAAGGCGAATCCCCCGCTCTATGGAAGCAACGATCGCGCCACCACGGGTCCCTCTCACATACCCTTTGACGAGTGTAACTTGCGCGCTCAATCGGGGAACGAGCCGTGGGAAAAATCCGACATGGTTACGGTAGAATGCTGGTCCTGGATCGCCGTGCGCAATCGCGCCGACGACGGAAGGAGTGTCCCCTTGATCTCGAGTCGACGACCGCTCTTCGCCCTCACCCTTCTCGCCCTACTCCTTTCCGCCGCGACCGTGGCCTTCGTCGAGACCGGGCCTCCCTCCGCCGAAGACGCTTTGGCTCGGGAGATCTTCGCGGAGCTCATCGAGGTCAACACCACCGACTCGGTCGGAGACAACACGAAGGCCGCGGAAGCGGTGGCCCGCCGACTGCGAGACGCCGGTTTTCCCGAGGAGGACGTTCGCGTCCTCGGACCTCATCCGCGCAAGGGGAACCTCGTCGCTCGCCTCCGGGGAAGCGGAAAGCGCGAGCCGATCCTGCTCCTCGCCCACATCGACGTGGTCGAGGCCCTCCCCTCGGACTGGTCTTTCGACCCTTTCACGTTCCTCGAGAAAGACGGCTTCTTCTACGGCCGCGGCACGTCGGACGACAAGGGGATGGCCGCGATCTGGATCGCGAACCTGATTCGCATGAAGCGCGAGGGCTATGTTCCCGACCGCGACCTCATTGTGGTCTTGACCGCGGACGAGGAGGGAGGAAGGTACAACGGGGTCCAGTGGCTTCTCGCGAATCACCGCGATCTCATCGACGCCGCCTACTGTCTCAACGAGGGCGGCGGCGGTCAGATGAAGGACGGAAGAAAACTCTCGAACAGCGTTCAGCTCAGCGAGAAGCTGTTCCAGAGCTTCGCGCTCGAGGCGACGAACCCCGGAGGTCACAGCTCGAGGCCCCGCAAGGACAACGCCATCTATCAGCTCTCTTCGGCGCTGGTTCGAATTTCTGAGCACGAGTTTCCGGTGGAGCTCGACGAGATCACCAGCGCCTACTTCGAGAGGATGTCCGCGATCGAGAGCGGCGACACGTCGCGGGACATGCTCTCCGTCGCCCGCCGATCCGATCCCGAGGCCGCGGCGCGGCTTTCGACGTCGCCGTATTACAACGCGGCGCTGCGCACCACCTGCGTCGCCACCCAGCTCCAGGGCGGCCACGCGGAGAACGCCCTTCCTCAGACGGCCCGCGCCACGGTGAACTGCAGGATTTTCCCGGGAGGCGACCCGAAAGACGTTCAGCGCACGCTCGAAAGCGTGGTCCAAGACGAGGCGGTGAGAATGTCCCCGGTACAGCCGGCGAGCCCGAGCCTCCCCTCGCCCCTCCTCCCCGAGGTCATGGAGCCTATCGAGCGAATCACCGAGGCGATGTGGCCTGGGGTCCCGGTCGTTCCCACGATGAGCACCGGTGCGACCGACGGCCTCTATCTCCGAAACGCCGGCATCCCCACCTATGGAGTCTCGGGGATCTTCGGCGACGTCGACGATGCGCGCGCCCACGGAAAAGACGAGCGGGTCCTGGTCTCCTCGTTCTACGAGGGACGGGAGTTCCTCTATCGGCTGGTGACGGCCCTCTCGAGCTCGAACTGAACCTTTTCCCGACCGTCATCGTCCCATGAAGCATGGAGGAGCTCGTCCAGGATCTGCGGTACTCCCTGCGAATGTTTCGGAAATCCCCCCTGGTGACTGCGGCGGCGGTGTTCTCTCTCGCCGTCGGGATCGGCGCCAACACCGCGATGTTCAGCTGGCTCGACGGCCTCGTGCTCTCACCCCTTCGGGTGCAGGAGCCCGAGCAGCTGGTTCATCTCTATAGCACCGACCGCTCGGGATTCCGAGGCGCGTATTCCTACTTCCACAATCGATCCGATGACTGCGCTTCGGTTTCAGTGAGGCAAGGACTCGAGGAAGGCGAGGAGCTCCCCATGGAACTCCTCGGGGCTATCGACGTAGCAGGGGTGGCCCGCGCCCTTGAGGATCACGCGCTTCGCGTCCTCGAGCACCGCCACGAGCGCGTCCGACTTCTCCATCGGAATGATCTCGTCCTTCTCGCCCCAGATAACGAGAGTCGGTACTTTCACTTTCTTCAGAAGGCGGAGATATCGATCGCTCCCCGCGGGGGCGATGGGGACGAACCCTACCACTTTCTCGGGTGAGCGAATCAGGAGCGGAAAGCTGTACTGGCCACTCATCGACGGGGAGACGACCACCGCGGATTCGAGTCCGAGCGCCTCCATCGCCTCCGCGAGGAACACCTCGGGATCGAGTGGCGAGACCTCGGAGCGGCCGTAGCCCGGAAGGTCGAGGGCGATCGCGTGGAATCCGGCCTCCGCCAGGAGGTCGAGGGTCGAAAGGCTCCTCCAGGTCTCGGAGCTGAATCGAGCGCCGTGAAGGAGGAGGACATCGAGGCCGGACGGATCTCCCGCCTCGAGGTAGTGGACCTTCTTCTCGGACAGAAGGAGCCCTCGTTCCTGGACCACCGCTCCCACCAGGGCGAGGGAAAGAAGAGTCCCGAAGCCCATCATGCCGAACTGTAGCACAGCACCCCGGCGAGCCAAACGGTGGGATTGCCGATCGGAATTTCGTCTTCATGGAGGAGGCTTCTGGTCCGAGCTCGCACGATAGATCTTTCCGCCCTTCATGACGAGAACGATCTTCCTCAAGCTCGAGATGTTGCCCGTCGGATCGCCCTCGACCGCGATCAAGTCCGCGAGAAGCCCGGAGCGCACCCTGCCGACTTCGTCTTCCAGGTGAAGAACGCGCGCGTTGACCGAGGTCGCAGCCGAGAGCGCACGAGCCGGCGTCATCCCGTACTCCACCATGAGCTCGAGCTCCCGCGCGTTGTCACCGTGGGGGAAGACGCCGACGTCGCTCCCGTTGCAGACGACGACTCCAGCGTCGAGCGCCGCTCGGAACGAAGCCTTCGCCTCGACGACCCGCGGGGGGTCGGGATCGACTCCCTTCTTCCAGCCGGCGTATCGGGAGATGGCGTCGGTCGCGGCGAGAGTCGGGCAGAGGGCCACTCCGCGCGCGGCCATGAGGCGGAAGACCTCGGGCGTCCCGCCGTATCCATGTTCGATGGTCTCGATCCCGGCTTCGACCGCGCGCCTCATCCCCTCCGCGGTCCCCGCGTGAGCGACGACGGCTCGGCCGCTCGATCTCGCGGTCTCCACGATCCCAGTGAGCTCTTGCACCGAGAACGTCGGCCGCGATTCCCCATTCGTTCCCCAGCGGTAGTCGGCGTAGACCTTGACCCAGTCCGCGCCCTTTCCGATCTGATCGCGAACCACGCGCACGAGATCGCCGGAATCCGCAGGCTCGGCGCCGAGCGGAACGTCCCATTCGGGATCGAATCCTTTGGGGCCGTAGCTTCCCGTGGCGACGATCGCGCGGGTCGTGACCAGCATCCTCGGGCCGAGGAGAATGCCCTGCTCCACCGCTTGCTTGAGCCCGACGTCGTCGTAGGCCGCGCCTTCCGTGCCCAGATCGCGGATGGTGGTGAACCCGGCGAGAAGCGTATCTCGCAAGTGGTTCGACGCCCGGGCCACACGGAGCGAGCGCGGCTCTTTCAAGACCTGGTCGTTCCACGAGGCTTCATCGTACGCATGAAGCAGGACGTGCGAGTGGGCTTCGATGAGTCCCGGGAGCAGAGTCGCGTCGCCAAGCGCGATGCGCTCCGCTCCGGGAGGCGCCGCGACGCCGCTCGCTGAGCCCGCGGCCTCGATTCTGTCTCCCCGAACGACCACCCGCCATCCGGAGTGAAGGCTCTCGCCGTCGAAGACCCGCGCCGGGTCGATCACGTAGAGCTCGGCCAGCAGAAGACCCAGAGCCAAAGTGGGGGACGTCATACTCGCGGTTTAAGTCGGCAAGCCCCAGATGTCAACTCCGCCCCCGAATGGCATACTGATTCCGTGGCGCAAAACAAGACTTCCCCGGAAAAAACTTCGGCAGAGCCGGTCTTTTTCTCGATGCTCCCGTTCGCGGGACTCGGTCTCCTCCTGCTCCTCGCTCTCGTATGGCGGTACATCCCGCGGGACGAGCCTTCGACTTCGGCGCCGCCGCCCCCCGAGGAATCCGCGGCGCTCGCGATCGCGAACTTCGAGCAAATGCCGCAACGAGCGATCGAAGTCTCGTCCGCCGACTTCAGTCTCGGCCCCGACGACGCTCCCGTGACCGTGGTGGAGTTCAGCGATTTCGAGTGCCCCTTCTGCCGCATGGGCGCGGAAGCCGTCAGGGAGGTTCTCGCGAAGCACCCGGAAGAGGTCCGGCTGGTTTTCAAGAACTTCCCCATCGATACCGCCTGCCACGATGCCCTGGAGCAACAGCTTCATCCCTTCGCCTGCAAGTCGGCCCTCCTCGCGCGCTGCGCGGGACGGTCGAACGCCGAGCACTTCTGGCAGGCGCACGACGCGC
>Ga0214473_10002443_pt1 | contig 22820 bp, 16 predicted proteins | sample RVTome_7_FD_203509 | JGI IMG/M metagenome (GOLD analysis project Ga0214473, IMG submission 203509) | Soil microbial communities from uranium-contaminated site in the Upper Colorado River Basin, Wyoming, United States - RVT98D197 | ecosystem: Environmental > Terrestrial > Soil > Contaminated >... | reverse complement strand
GATGCGGGTCTTGATCTCGAAAGAAATGATCCGTCAACGGAAGTGCATCGACATGGGATGATCTATCAGATTCTCGGGGTGGATCCCTTTCAGATTGGCGTCATTCTGGGGGTCGGTGTGGAGGCGATGGATCTGATTGAACATTATCATGAAAGGTTTTTATCAAAAGGGCTCCGAGGTCTTTCTCCTTTTGCTCTTCCGAATGCTTACATGGGAGCTATCATTTCCCATGTGGCCCAATATTTTACGTTAAAGGGAACTGCTTATCCCGTCTCGACAGCCTGTGCTTCGGCTACCCATGCCATGATTAGCAGTTTTCTTCAGATCCAGGGCGGAACGGAAGACCTCATGGTTACGGGCGGAGCCGATGCCTGCATGACCTCTTACGTCTTTGCAGGGTTCGACGTTTTGAGGGCCATGTCGACGCGGAATGACGAACCGCAAAAAGCCTGTAGACCTTTCGATCGGGAGAGAGACGGGTTCGTGATGGGCGAAGGGTCCGGGGTGCTTGTTTTCGAAGAACTGGAACATGCCAGGAAAAGAGAAGCTCATATCTACGGGGAGGTGGTCGGATTCGGAATGACCGCAGATGCCTATCATCTGACGGACCCTGATCCCGAAGGAAAGGCGTTGGGTAAAGCCGTCACGGACGCCCTGCAGATGGGGGATATCCATCCCGATCGGGTCGATTATATCAATCCCCACGGGACTTCCACCTTGATCAATGACAGGGTCGAGACAAGAGTCATTAAGAATGTTTTCGGGAAAAAGGCCTACCGCATCCCCATCAGCTCGACAAAGTCGATTACCGGCCACCTGATGGGTGCAGCAGGTGGGGTAGAGGTGATTGCTTCCCTCCTGGCCCTCGAAAAGGGGATTATTCATCCAACCCTCAACTATGAATTTCCAGATCCAGAATGTGACCTCGACTATGTTCCTGGTGAGGCAAGACACAAAGAGGTGAGCACAGCCCTTTCTCTTTCCGCCGGTTTTGGAGGGGTCAACAGTGTCATCCTCCTCAAGAAATTCCAACAATAGTCTTGTAGTCCTGTAGTCGGATCGTCCTGAGAACATGGACCAAACACCGAAGGACGATGAGACGAGGGACGATGGACGAAAATAAAGATAAGAAGAGGAGGAAAATCGTCCTTCGTCCTAGCGAGCGAAGCGAGTGATCGTCTTAGTCCCGCATTTCGCGGGCGGTCGTCCATCGCCCGTCGATGGAGGGCCGAGCAATCGTCCCTCGTCCTATCGCGAGACCACGAAACGATCAGACTAAAATGCCAGGGTTGACACTTTTCCCGCAAGCGATATAATAATCGTATCCGACGGTTGCTTTTAGAATTTGCCCTCTCATGAACGATTTCAAGGTCGATCAAAAGTTCCTGGACTCTATCATCGCCTGTCTGAAAGAGAAGGGTTCTTCCCTTTCTTCCGAGGAGGCGGTTACCATTGCCCATGTCATCGGAGAGGAGATCCTCGATCGGTATGTGGATCGTCTGATCAGTCAAGCCGAGACGATTCTTGAGATCAATCCCGCCCTTGAAGAGCAAGAGATTCTCGAGGCCCTGGCCCAAAAAGTGGTGGAATACCTTGGGGCCATAGCAGCGAGCATACGAATCTATGATCCCGGGAGAGAAGAGATGGTCTCCTTCGGATCCTACCCCGGCATCCCTGAGGGGCGCGAGGAGGCCATTCCTTTCGAAGATACGATCGCAGGCGAGGTCGTCAAAACCCGCCGGAGTTACTTCGTGCCTAACATCCTGAACGAAGAACGGTACAAGGACAAGGAGAAGGTTTGGAGGCATGGGATCCATTCGATGTTGGCCGTCCCCATCTCCATTCCCCGCTTTTCTCTGAGAGATGTCGATACCGAGGGAGTCCTTCAGATCTACTATAGAGAGGAAGACAAGGTCTTCACTCCTCTGGAGGCGAAGACTGCAGAGATGTTCTCGCGCAGAGTGAGCTATGTCATCGCCAGGAAGAGGATCGTGGACCTCCAGAAGTTGAATATGACCAAGGACAAGATCGTGGAGCAGATCTTCCAGAAACTGGGGAGACGAGAAGGCATCAAGATGAAGGAGGTCTTCAACATCGTCATCCCGGAACTGGTCGATATCATGCGGATCCAGAGGTGCGCCCTTTTTTCTGTGAGCGAAGACCGGACCCATGTCGTCCTGGAGGCAGGTTTTCCGGAGAGGCTCCACGGGATCGGAAAGGTCTTCGATGTGAAGGTGCCCTACATCGATGCCGTCGTAAACCAGACAGGCCCTTTTGGTGCGTTTGCGAATGAGAAGATCTATCCTGCCTACATCCTCATCGCCAATCCAAGAGAAAGCTGTCTCCTTCCCCCGGATCTGCAAAGGTTTCTAGAAACCCAGCAGATTAATTCCGTTCTTTACATTCCCTTGCGGGTGAATCATGTCGTTAAGTACTTCTTGGTTTTTGACGCCCAAGCCCAGCACGAGCGGTTTACGGACGAACAGATTGAGATCTTAACCTTCTTCGGCAAGGAGCTGATGAAGGGATTACGACTGGAGAAGATGGATGATATTCTCCACGATTTTAAAAACCCTGCCATCGCAGCCGCAGGATTTGCAAAACGGGTACTGAAGATCCTGGAGAACGGAGAATATCCTTCAAAGGCGGAGAAGGTCCATCAGGCGCTGGACATCATTCTCAAGGAGACAACCCGCATTCAGGGATTGGCCCTCACCCTCCACATGGAGAGCAAAGAAGGGCGGGAGCAGGTCATCGATCTGACGGAAAAATTGAAGGATCGGTTTCTCATTAATGAAGAGGCGATTCAAGAGTTGATGCGAGAAAATATTCGACTCGTCAAAGAGGACTTAGAACCCTCCTTGTGGATCCGATGTTTCCCTGTCCATATCGAAAGGGTGCTGGACAACCTTTTCAATAATGCGACCAAAGCCATTCCTGAAGAAGGCGGGAGGCTTTCCGTCCGGTCCTATCGAAAAGATTCCTGGGCAGTGGCCGAGATTACCAATACCGGTCAGATTTCGGAGGAGGACAGGGATCGGTACCTCCTGGGTGACGGGAAAGGCCGAGGGATCCATATCACTACCCGGTTGGTCAAATGGATGGCAGGGAAGATGGAGGTGGAATCAGGGGAAGGACAGACCACGTTCCGCGTGATGTTCCCCATTGTGGGTGGGGAGGAAACGACACCGTCTCCAATGTGAGGGAGAGGGAAGGGTGAGGGGGCCAAAAAACCTAAAGGCGGTCTTGACAACCATTCAAAGAATGGTTAGATTCTCCGATTAAATATCAAGAAATGATGATAAGGATCTTTCAGGAGGTAAGCATATGAGACGTTCATGGGTTTTGATCGCGCTGCTATTGTTCATCATTCCTTCCTTGATCTTTGCCCAGGAGGAGAAGAAAGATCTGAGGCCGGAACGTGGCATAGCCGTCTATCCGGAATACTCTGCAGTCACCGTAACAAAGGGAGAAACGGTCAAGATGGATCTGACCCTGGAGAACAAGGGCCGGACGGATGAGACGATCGATGTGAAGATTTCTACGGTCCCCAAAGGCTGGAAAGCCACTCTCAGGGGTGGCAGTTTCCTGGTCGCGGGGCTCTTTGTTGCCAATGGGAAATCGAGAAATCTGGCATTGAGCCTGGAACCGGATAAGTCCGTGGGGCTTGGAGACTACGTTTTTGAGATCGAGGGTCGGACTGCGGATGGAAAGTTTACGACCAAGCAGAAGCTGACCGTAACCATTCAGGAGAAAACGGCCGTGGCGGACGATATTCAGCTCACCACTTCCTACCCTGTCTTGCGGGGCCAGACCGACGCCAAATTCGAATTCTCCGTTGAGGTGAATAATAAGAGCGAGGCCGATCGGAACTTCAATCTCTCCGCAGTTGGGCCGGAGAAATGGGAGATCAATTTCAAACCCGCTTATGAGCAGAAACAGATTTCGAGTCTACGTATCAAGGGCGCCTCGAATCAGAGCGTGGCTGTGGAGGTGACACCTGCCAAGGACGCTCAAGCCGGGGAATATCCGGTGGTGGTCCGAGTCAGTTCAGGAGAGAAGAAGGCCGAGGCGAAGTTGACCGTCATTCTGACAGGGATTTACAAGATCGATGCTGGGACACCGACAGGGATTCTTTCCCTCGAAGCGGTCGCAGGAAAACCGGCCAATTTTTCAGTTTTCATAAAGAATACCGGGTCTGCAGCCCAGCGAAATGTCAGTTTCTCTTCCTTTAAGCCGGAGAATTGGGAAGTCACCTTCAAGCCCGAGAAGCTTGATGTGCTCGAACCCAATGCATTGAAACAGGTTGAGGTTACCGTGAAACCGGCATCCCAGGGCCTGGTGGGGGATTATTCCGTGGGTGTCCTGGTGAACGGAGAAAAATCGGATAAGACCGTTGAAATCAGAGTTACGGTAAAGGCATCCACCGCGTGGGGCTGGATTGGAGTCATCATCATCGTTCTTGTCATCGCCGGGTTAAGTGGTCTGTTTATCTGGCTGGGGAGGCGATAACGTGGAAGTGCAGACCATCATCGAGGCCGAAGAACTGACGAAAAATTATGGATCCCAGATTGCGGTCAACCGACTGAGCCTTCAGATCCGGGAGGGTGAAATTTTCGGATTTTTGGGTCCGAATGGAGCAGGCAAGACCACCACCCTGCTCATGTTCTTGGGGCTGACGGAACCCACTTCGGGAAAGGTCCGGGTATGCGGCCTCGATCCAAGACGGGATCCCCTTCGAATCAAAGAAAAGGTCGGCTACCTCCCTGAGAACGTGGGATTCTACGACGACATGGATGCAAAAGGGAACCTCCTTTTCGTGGCCCGGTTGAACCGCATCCCGGATGAAGTTTCCAGGAGGCGAATCGATGAGTTGCTCGCAAAGGTCGGCCTCTTTGAAGAAGCCGGGAAGAAGGTAGGGACCTATTCGAAAGGAATGAGGCAGCGGCTTGGCATCGCCGAGGTCCTGATTAAGGAGCCCACACTGATCTTCCTGGACGAGCCGACGATCGGACTGGACCCCGATGGGACGAATCGGATGCTCGAACTGATCTGTTCCCTCAGCCGGGAGCATAACATCACGATCTTTTTCTCTTCTCATTTACTGGATCAGGTCCAGAGGATCAGTGACCGCGTCGGGATCATGATCAAGGGGAAGCTGGTGGCCGTGGGCCCCATTGAGGAGCTGGCAAAGAAGAAACTGGGTATTGAAACGGAGCATTACACCCTCGAAGAGATCTATATGAAATATTTTAAGGAGGCATGAATTGCACGGTATCTTCGCGATCTTCAGGAAAGAGATGGAGGACTATTTCAGCAGCACACGATTCCTGCTCATCTTTGCGCTGATTGTCATGGTCGGGGTAATCACGGCTTCGATGGTGGGAATGAGCATTCAGGAAGAATTGAAGGGGATGGCCAAACCGACGCTCATCTTTCTGATGCTTTTTACGTCTACCGGAAAGCTCTTTTCTTTTGTTCAGTTTATCGGCTTTTTTGGTCCCCTCATAGGAATCATTCTGGGGTTTGATGCGATTAGCCGGGAGCGGTCCCAGCGCACCCTGAGCAAGCTGGTCTCGCAACCGATCTACCGGGACTCGATTATCAATGCGAAATTCCTGGCCGGTGTGGCGACGATTGCCATCGTGCTGGTTGCCATTGTCCTGATCATCTCCGGACTTGGAATTCGATTAATCGGAGTCGTCCCGGGTCAGGAAGAAATTCTGCGACTGGCCGTCTACCTTGTTGCCAGCATCCTCTATATCTCCTTTTGGCTGGGAATATCGATCCTCTTTTCTGTTGTCTTTCGAAGCACTGCCACCTCGGCTCTTGCCTCCTTGGCCGTGTGGATCTTTTTCTCCTTCTTCGTAGGCCTGGGCGCGGGGATCCTGTCAGATGCCGTGGCCCCGATCAGTCAAAGCGGCGGCGTCGATCCGGCGATGGTGCAGAAGCACGAAATGGTCCAGAGGTTCGCTTCCTACCTTTCACCCATGAGCCTCTATGGGGACGCCACCACGACGATTCTCGACCCCATGCGAAAAACGACGAAATTAGTGATGCTGATGGGACCTTTGGAAAGGCTTTCCTTAAGCCGTTTCCAGAATCCTCTCCCATTCTTCCAGAGTCTCTTGATTGTGCTTCCCCATCTGGTATCGATCGTGGCCATCACCTTTCTCTGCTTCGGGATCTGTTACCTCGTCTTTATGCGCCAGGAAATCCGAACGACCTGAGTTCGCATAGCGCAGAGCGCATAGCGTGAAACCCACTTGAAGCTGCAAGTTGCAAGTCACAAGTTTCAACAGATAAAGAGACCTGTAACTTGAAACCTGAGACCTGCAACTTGAAACCCGAAACTCAATTAACATCGGTCCAAAAGCGTGAGATTTTTGGCTGGGCCATGTATGATTTCGCGAACTCGGCCTTTGCCACGACCATTCTTGCCGTCATCTTCAATCAATATTTCGCCACGGTGGTTACGGGAGGGGAAAGAGGGGTTGAAGTCTTCGGATTTCGACTCCACGGCGCCTCCTTCTTCACTTTTGCCGTCTCCATCAGCATGGCCATCTCAGCCGTGCTTTCCCCATTCCTCGGGGCGGTAGCCGATTCCTCGGGTACGAAGAAACGGTTCCTGATGGTTTTTTGTTATACCTCCGTTCTCTTCACCGGCCTCCTCTATTTCGTTCACGCGGGCAATTACTGGATGGGTGCGATTTTCTTCATTATCGGCAACATCGGTTTTGCCGGAGGGAACGTCTATTATAATGCCTTTCTTCCCGAAATATCGACCGACCGGAACATCGGCAGGATCTCGGGGCTGGGATGGGCCCTGGGGTATATCGGAGGGGGGATGCTCCTGGCCATCAATTTGGTGATGCTGAAGTATCCGGAGTGGCTTGGATTTCGAGCTGGATATTTTACGGTTCATGACTGTTTTCTGTCTGTAGCCATCTGGTGGCTGGTCTTTTCACTTCCCACCTTCCTCTTCTTGAGAGAGCGGGCACAGAAATCTTCCTTACTCCTCGGTGGAAGTTTTTTCCGAAAAGGGTATCTCCGTCTCCACCATACGTTCCACCGGATTAGGACTTTCCGGGAACTGACAAAATTCCTGGCGGCCTATTTGATTTACAACGATGGGATCGAAACGGTCATTGTCATGGCTTCGATTTTCGGAGCAGATGTCTTGGGAATGGAGACCGGGGAGATCATCCGGTTCTTCCTGATGATCCAGGCAATTGCATTTGTGGGATCCCTGGTCTTCGGGTTTTTGGCAGACGTCATAGGAAACAAGAAGACGGTCATGATCTCGCTGGTGGTCTGGGGCCTCATCGTCCTCTGGGCCTTTCGGCTCGGGATCATCTGGGATCCGAAAACGGAGTACTGGCTCCTGGGGGTCCTCGCAGGCCTGGTGATGGGCGGGAGTCAGGCAGCTTCCCGTTCTCTTCAGGGAACGTTTACGCCCGGGGATAACAGCGCTGAGTTTTTCGGCTTCTTTGCGGTCTCTGGAAAATTCGCTTCGGTCTTCGGCCCTCTGATCTATGGGATTTTGATCGCCATCACGGGAAGTGTCCGGTCAGGCATCCTTTCCGTCCTCATCTTTTTTATCGCGGGAATGGCAATCCTCTGGACTGTAGACGAGAAGAAAGGGATGGAAGAAAAACAGAACCCCGTCCTTTAGCCGGCAATCATTTTTCCCAGGCTGTTCAAAAATGCCCGGATGCAAGGCGCCCCTGCCTGCGCCGAGGCTTCGGCAGGCAGGCGAAATCCTCCGTAGGGAGCGGTTTCAAACCGTTCCCTACAGGTGTACGCCGCAGCGACGAAGAATGAGGGGAACGCCGCAGACGGGCGTTTTTCAACAGCTTGCTAAGAATCGAAGGAGTTCTTTTCTTGAGGGGAGGGAAGGCTGAGCGCCCAGCCTTGTGGTTGCAAGGGCCCCTGCTCCATTCGCGTATCTTAAAACCTCCTGAATCCGAAGTCCCTCAGAAAGACCGTAAGCGAGGGCTCCCATGAAGGCATCCCCTGCAGCGGTCGTATCGACCACATTCACCTTGTAAGCTTTCATCAAAATCTCTTCGTTTCTGTTTTTGAAAAAGAGACCGTTGGGACCTAATGTCAGCACGACGTTCTTTGTGCCCATCTCAAGCAATTTCCTGGAAACCTTTCTTGCCTCCCTGCTGCTCTTGATTTTCGTGCCAGTCAGGAGTTGTGCCTCCGATTCATTGGGAACCATATAATCGACCAGGGAGAAAATATCCGGCGGAAGTTTCACGGGTGGTGATGGGTTGAGAAGGGTGAGGACCCCGTGCTCTTTCGCTCTCTCCAAACCCATCCTGACCGTTGAAATCGGAATCTCCAGTTGGGTCACGAAAACGTTGACCTCCCTGAAGCATGATTCGAGCTTTTTCAAATCCCTTTGGGAAAGGGAAGCATTTGCTCCGGAGGAAACGATGATCCGGTTCTCTCCTTCCGGTGTCAATTCGATAAAAGCCATTCCAGTCGGAAGTCTGCTGTCCTCAAGGAGCCATTTTGGGTCAAGCCCATTTTTGATTAAGTACCGGCGGTACGATTTCCCAAAAGGGTCGCTGCCCAGCTTGGTTACGAAGATCACCTTGCCGCCCAGACGGTTTGACGCAATGGCTTGATTGGCACCCTTCCCTCCAAATGCGGCCGCCCTATTCTCCGCAAGGATGGTCTCCCCAGGACGATGAAATCGGGGGATGCGCAGGATGAAATCAGTGTTGGAGCTTCCAAGAACGAGTATCTTCTTTGCCATGGTTACATCCAATGATGTAGCGTCGGCATTTACTGCCGACGCTAGGGCAGTCGCAGCCCTGCCAGAAAGAGATCCAGAAATCTTTCCCTGTCCACCTCCAGACAAACGTCTATTTCAGATCCTCCGGGACTTTCCAAGACTTTTCCATACTCTTCTCCCTCTCGAGTCTCCACGTCGATGGGGAATCTCTCTTTCCTTACTAAATCCTGATCGATTACGACACCGACAGCCAAAGGATCGTGAAGATAGACCCGTTCTCTCTCTCGAAACCGATGGATCTCAAAATCATATCCAATGGCCTCGATCAGAAACTGAGAAAAAACGGTGTTGATGGGTTTCAGCCTTTCCTCCATGGCCTGAGGAGTGAGGAAGACCTGCTGTGTCGCATCAAGGGGAACGAGCGTGATGGGCAGACAGGATTCGAAGACCCTCTTGGCTGCCAGAGGGTCAACATAGGTGTTAAACTCGGCATGAGGAGTAACATTCCCTTTTGTCCGGACGGCGCCTCCCATGATCACCAACTGGTTCAGTTTTTCCATGCCTGCTCGATCCTTCTCAAGGGCCAGTGCCAGATTTGTGAGCGGGCCTGTGGCAATCAAAGTCAATTCATCCGGGTATTGACGCGCCATTTTTGTAATGAGTTCATCGGAAGGGCCGGGGAAAACCTCCCACCATTCTTCTCCCTCCAATCGGACAATCTTTGCTCCACCCAAGCCATCACTCCCATGGATAGAATGGGCGTAAATGGCTTGACCTTTCAGGGGGCGATCGGCACCCTTCGCGATAAGGGGCTTTGGCGTGGGCCGGATGAGAGAGAGGACTTTCTGGATATTTTCATATACCTGGGAGAGGGGAACATTGCCATTGACCCCGGTGACCGCCTTGACCTCCAGGTCGGGTGAGTGAAATGCAAGGATCAAGGCAAGGGCATCATCCACACCTACATCACAATCGATCAGTACCTTCTCTGTCATCACCCTCCTCCTTTGCAGGCTTGAGAGTCCAGGATGCATGATATCATTTAACCTCATCTCTTGACCATGGACCTATCCCACATTAATATGATACCACGGCACGGGAGAGGAGAAAACCGGTATGGCAAGACTCGTCAAGAAAAGATCGAAGAAGACCGGCCTTCCACCAGGAGCCCTTGTTCATGTGGGCGAGAAAAAAATTGCGGAATCGAAAATCACCATCATGGATTATGACGAGGAGCATTATCAGGAAAGGCAGGTGAAGCAAGTCGAAGAGTGTTTCATTTTTAAAGAAACGCCCACGATAACGTGGATCAACGTGGAGGGGCTTCATCAGGTGGAGATCCTGGAGAGGCTGGGTGAATGCTACGGGTTTCATCCCCTGGTCCTTGAGGACATCCTCAACACGGACCAGCGACCCAAGATGGAGGATTACGGGGATTATCTCTACATCGTTCTGAAGATGCTCAGCCACAATGATGACGGAAATGAAATCATTACAGAGCAGGTCAGCATCGTCTTCGGCTCGAACTTTGTCCTCTCTTTTCAGGAAGGAGGGGAGGGGGATGTCTTCAATTCGATTCGAGACCGGATCAAGAATGGTAAGGGCCGCATCCGGAAGATGGGAGCCGATTATCTCGCTTATGCCCTGCTGGACGCAGTGGTTGATAACTACTTTATCATTATGGAAAAACTTGGAGAAAATATCGAATTCCTGGAGGAGAGACTGATCACCCAGCCCGGACCGGAAACGCTTCAAACGATTCACCATCTGAAAAGGGAGATGTTATTCTTGCGGAAGGGGATCTGGCCTTTAAGGGAAGTGATCAGCGGCCTCGAAAGAGGGGAATCATCGCTGTTCAAGGAGCCCACGCGGATCTACCTCAGGGATGTTTATGATCATACGATCCAGGTGATTGATACCATCGAAACCTTCCGTGAAATGGTTTCAGGAATGCTTGATATCTATCTTTCGAGCATCAGTAATCGACTAAACTCAGTGATGAAGGTTTTGACGATCATCGCCACGATCTTCATGCCTCTCACCTTTTTGGCTGGAGTTTATGGAATGAATTTCAAGTATATGCCGGAACTGGAGTGGAAGTGGGGATATCCTTTCATCTGGCTGGTCATGGTAGGGATAGGGGTGTGGATGCTGCTCTATTTCAAAAAGAAGAGATGGCTGTAGTCATAAGAACGATGGACAAAGGACGATGGACGAGAGACAAAAGGTGCTTCGGCTGCCTAACTAACCAACTTTTTGAATTCTTCTTCGGCGAGGGTTGTGATTCCCAGTTCTTTGGCCTTGTCGAATTTGGATCCCGGGTCTTCGCCCGCGACCACGTAATCAACCTTCTTTGAGACGCTGGAGGCGGCCTTTGCTCCCATTGACTCGACGAGACTTCGAGCCTCATCCCTTCCAAAGTCCTTAAGGGTTCCTGTAAAAACAAAGGTCTTCCCCGCCAATTTTCCCTTTTCCTTCGCCTTCGGCTCAATCACCCGGACGCCGGCCTTTTTCAATCGTTCGATGGACTCCTTGTTCTTTTTGTCCCGGAAGAATTGGACCACACTGGCCGCCACTTCAGGGCCGATCCCTTCTACCTCCATGAGGTCCTCTTCCGAGAGGTGAAAGAAATCGTCCAGCCGTAGGAAATGGTGTGCCAGATCTTCTGCCGTGGTTTCACCCACGTGACGGATACCCAGGGCGTACAGAAACTTTGACAGGGGTTTCTCTTTGCTTTGCTCGATAGCATCGATGATGTTCCGAGCTGATTTGTCCGCCATGCGCTCCAGGGCGACGAGATCCTCCTTTTTGATGTCATAAATATCGGCCACGTCTTTCACCAGACCCGTGTTCACCAACTGATCGATCAGTTTCACACCGAGACCTTCGATGTCCATTGCCCGCTTCGAGGCAAAGTGCCTGATCCGTCCCTTCAATTGCGCAGGGCAGTCGAGGCCAATGCAGCGGTGGATGGCTTCTTCTTTCATCACTTCGGATCCACAGACAGGGCACTTGGATGGCATGACGAACTTTTTTTCTGCGCCGGTCCGCTTTGACGTAACGACCTGGACCACCTCAGGAATCACATCTCCTGCCCTCTGAATGATCACGGTATCGCCGATCCTCACATCTTTTTTATCGATCTCGTCCTGATTGTGAAGGGTGGCCCGGCTGACCTCCACGCCACCCACTTTTACAGGCTCCATAATAGCCACGGGCGTCAGGGCGCCAGTCCTTCCGACCTGGGGAATGATTTTCAATATCTTTGTTGCTTCCTGCTTGGGCTGGAACTTGAAGGCCAGGGCCCAGCGGGGGCTCCGGGCGATCTCTCCCAGCCTTGCCTGGAGGTCGAGGCGATCGACCTTTACGACGATGCCGTCGATCTCGTAAGGCAAGCTTTCTCTTTTTTCATTCATTTCATGATAGTATTCGAGGACCTCGTCGATATTAGGGCACAGGCGAATGTTGGGATTCGTTCGAAGACCCCACTTCGGAAAGGTCTGGAGTGTCTCCCAGTGGGTTCTAAAAGTATGCCCTCTGACCTCTCCAACGCCATAGGAGTAGATCTCGAGGGGCCGCTCCACGGTGATCTTCGAATCGAGTTGCCGAACGGAGCCGGCTGCCGCATTGCGAGGATTGGCAAAAAGGGGCTCCCCCAGTTCTTCCCGCTTGCGGTTAAGGGCTCGAAATTTGCTAAGTTGAATGATCACCTCGCCTCGGACTTCAAGCCGCTCCGGAGGTGAAATCTCCTTTCGCAGGAGCTGAAGGGGAATCGTTTTGATCGTACGGAGATTCCGGGTGATGTTTTCCCCAGTGACACCGTCGCCACGAGTGGAGCCGACGACGAATAGGCCCTTCTCGTAGACGAGTTCAACAGCTAGCCCATCAAGCTTGGGTTCCGCAACGTAGGTGATGTCTGAAGAGGTCCCAAGGAATTTCTTCACTCTCTTATCAAAATCCCTTGCTTCGGTTTCATCGAAGGCATTGGCGAGGCTCAACATAGGAACTGTGTGTCTGACGATCTCGAAAGCTTCTAAAGGAAGTGCGCCAACTCTTTGCGTCGGGGAGCTCGATGAGCGGAGTTCTGGGTATTGCTCCTCAAGTTTCTCCAACTCCCTCATCAGGCGATCATACTCGGCATCGGGGATTTCCGGCTGATCAAGGGCATAATAGCGGTAATTATGGTATTCGATCTCCTCCCGAAGCTTCTCGACCTTTTTTCTTATCGTCTCCGAGACCATCCTTGATCCTCTCCGCCTGAAGAAATTAGAAAATCTGTGTAATCAAGAGAGCGGTTTTTCGAGCTCTCTGTTTTTCATTTTAGACAGGATGGCCTGCCTTGTCAAATTGTACGGAGCGTCCCCCTCGAACCATGAAAATGCCTTTCGGTGAGGGATAGGGTTAAGGTTAGAAGGCCAGTTTCGTCTAAGGTCAAAGGGTTACGGCTAATGATTTAAGACCATTGCCCTTCCCCATAGACGAAACCGGCATCTTTTACCTTAACCAAAGACTTTTATTTTCTATCTAGAGTCTGTTTATAAATTGCCATCTTTAATGAGAACCGTCATTCCGGCGAAAGCCGGAATCCAGTTCTTTCGAAACCTTCTGGATGCCGGATCAAGTCCGGCATGACGGAAAAAGTGCATTTATGGAACACTATCTAAATATGGGGTCCGGGATACCTTTCTATCATACATATTGAGATGCAAAAAAGCGACTAAATATAAAATTTTACTTGACAAAATCGAATTTTGAGTTTAAAGTGGCAAAAGGTGGGAAAAGGTGGTATGGGGTTCAAAAAATAAGGGGGTTGAAGGGATGTTCAGGGGGCGGTACGAGCACGCCATAGATTCCAAGGGCCGCGTCAGCATTCCTTCGAAATTCAGAGAAATCCTCCGCGAAAAGTACGACGAGAATTTGGTCATTACAAACTTCGACCGTTGTCTTATCGCTTTCCCCCATGAAGAATGGACCAACCGGGTGGAAGAGAAGGTGAAATCCCTTCCCCTTCTGAAGAAGGAGGCAAGGACCTTTCTTAGGTTTTTTTACTCCAGTGGGAGTGACTGCCCGATAGACAAACTGGGAAGGATCCTCATCCCTCAGGCGTTGAGGGATTATGCCAATCTTCAGAAAGACGTCGTACTTGTGGGAGAAGGAATGAAGATCGAAATATGGAACAAACTGCTCTGGGAAGAGGAATATCGGAAGTCACAGGAGGGTTTTGATCAGATGGGCGATACTTTGGCCGATCTCGGTTTTTAAGGAACTATGGGATTTCGGCATATTCCCGTGTTAGTGGAAGAAGTGATGACGCTTTTAAACTGCCAGCCTGGTTGTGTTTACGTGGACGGGACTCTGGGAGGAGGAGGCCACGCCCTGGAGATTCTGAGGCGAACCTCCCCGGATGGGACCCTTATCGGGGTTGAATGGGATGACGAGGCCATCTCTGAAGCCTGTAACGCGTTGAGGGAATTTGGCGAAAGGGCAAAAATTTTCCGCGAAAATTTTATCCATATACCCAGCGTATTAAAGTCAGTGAAGATTGAACAGGTCGACGGGATATTACTCGATTTGGGCCTCTCCTCCCTCCAACTCGCAAAGGGTGAAAGAGGATTTAGCTTTAAAGAAGAAAGTCCTTTAGATATGAGGATGGATCAGCGCCTGGCCGTCACAGCCGCTGACCTGGTGAATCGGCTTGATGAGAAGGAACTGGAAGATACGCTGACTGAATACGGGGAGGAGCGATGGGCCAGGCGGATTGCGGCGGCTATTGTCCAGGAAAGGGAGAAAGGTCCTGTCCAGACGACCCAGGCTCTGAGGAGGATTGTCCATCAGGCGGTTCCCAGACGATTTCATTCCAGGAAGATCGACCCTGCTACGAGAGCCTTTCAAGCTTTACGGATAAGAGTCAACAACGAATTGGAGAATCTGAAGGGAATATCGGAGACCGGATGGAAGCTTCTGAAGAAGGGAGGCAGGATTTGCATTATCTCTTTTCATTCCCTCGAAGATCGGATCGTTAAGGTGACTTTTAGGAGACTGGAGAGGGAAGGGGGGCTCCGTATCATTACGAAAAAGCCCATCGTGCCTTCTGAAGAAGAGCGGAAGAGAAATCCGCGATCCCGCAGTGCCAAGCTGAGGTGTGCGGAGAAGGTGTAAGGAACTGACGTGCAGTGGAGCGAACCGTGAACAGAGGTGGAGATCGGATACTCTGGACCGAGAAAGGTTCGGGAGGCAAGGCGACCGCCAAATCCCGTCTCCTGCTTTTCTTCGCCCTATTCATGTTTTGGTTGATCGGGGGTTCCTTATTTTATGTTTGGTCAAGGATCCAGGTAATCCAGCTCGGATATGAGATCTCAAGCGCTCTGAAGGAAGAAAGAACCCTCAACGGAGGGAACAAAAAGTTGCGGCTGGAGATCGCCACGCTCAAATCCTACGCCCGGATTGAAAAGGTGGCAGCGGAGGAGTTGGGAATGGCTAAACCCAGACCCGATCAGGTGATCGTGATCCGATGAAACGAAAACCTTTCGATTGGTTCAAGGTCAGGATTATCTTCCTCTCTACTCTCTTCTTCTTCTGTTTTGTGTTGATCGTCGGGAGGCTATTCCAGTTTCAGGTGCTGAAGAAGGAACAACTCTACGAGATGGCTGCCCGGCAGCAACACGTTCAAGTTCCCCTTGTTCCTAAGCGGGGAACGATCTACGATCGTAAGGGAAATGAGCTGGCCGTCAGCATTGAAGTTGATTCGGTTTTTGCCGATTGTGGTAAGATCGTTGATGCGGAGAAAACTGTCAAACATCTTGTTTCCATCCTTCGGATCGATCGGGAGGAATTGAAACTGAAGTTGAAGAACCGTAAACCCTTTGAATGGGTTGAAAGAAAAATCTCTCCGGAAAAGGCAGGTGAGATCAAAGCCCTCGGCCTGCCCGGGATCTCTTTCTTAAGAGAGAATCAAAGGTTCTACCCCAACGCCCAGCTGGCGGCCCATCTCATCGGTTTTGTCGGCCTTGACTCGAAAGGTCTGGAAGGAGTGGAATTCCAGTGCGATGCCTTGCTTAACGGAAAGGGTTCTATCTGGAAGCTGGAAAGAGATGCATTGGGCCGGGGGATTATGACGGATGAGGCCGTTTTCAAGAAAGAGGATCAATACCGGAATATCTTTCTCACCCTTGACAAGCATATCCAACACGTGGTCGAGACAGAGTTGAGCCGAGGTGTTGAGAAGTGGAAAGCGAAGGGGGGAATCGCCATCGCCATGGATCCTCAGACCGGAAAGGTCTTGGCCATGGCTTCCTTTCCCGCTTACAATCCGAATCAATTCATGCAATACCGTTCCAGGTCCTGGAGAAATCGGGCGATCTGCGATGTTTTCGAACCCGGTTCCATTTTTAAAGCTTTCTTGGCAGCGGCCGCCTTAGAGGAAAAAGTGGTTCGCCCCACGGATTCTTTCTTCTGCGAGAATGGATCTTACACGGTCTATGACCGTACGATTCACGACCACTCCAGACACGGATGGCTCACGTTTCAGCAGATTATCAAATTTTCCAGCAACATCGGGGCATCGAAGGTGGGAGAGAAGATGGGGAAGGAGCGATTCTACCGATATATCTCCGCCTTCGGATTCGGGGAGAAAACACGGATCGGACTTCCAGGAGAGGGGAAAGGGATTGTTTCACACCCAAGATATTGGTCCCCTATTACCCTGGATACGGTCTCCTTTGGCCAGGGGATTTCCGTGACCGGGATTCAATTAGTCTCTGCTTTTTCGGCCATCGCGAATGGTGGGCTTCTCATGAAACCCTATGTCATGGAGAAGATTACGAATGAGAAGGATGAAGTGATTGATTCTTTTCGGCCCGAGGTGGTCAGGAGAGTGATCTCCGAAGAGACTGCGAAGAAGGTGACAGCCCTGCTCAAGGCGACTACAGAGAAGGGAGGAACGGGGGAGGCCGCGGTCCCGGCGGGATATGAGGTAGCGGGAAAGACCGGAACCGCCCAAAAGGTCGATTCTCTTTTGGGCAAGTACTTCGATGACCGTTATACAAGCGGATTTGTGGGTTTTAACTCAGCCGAAGAGCCCAAATTGGTTCTCTTGGTCGTGGTTGATGAACCTCAGGAATCCAGCTACGGAGGAGTGGTCGCTGCTCCCATATTCAGGGCGATCATCGAAAAAGTCCTTCCCTACCTCGATGTTCATCCGAAGGGGACCTTGATTGTGAAGAGGGAGTCAGATTTCGCCCCGGAAGAAGCAACGTCAACCCAAGGCCCCATTGAGGCGGTGAAGGTGGGGAAAGGAGCCGGTGCGGTGGTCATGCCGGATCTTACCGGACTGTCGATGCGTAATGCGTTAAGTCGTATTGAAGGAAAGGGAATGATTATCAAGATTTCAGGCAATGGAAAGGTTGTAGAGCAAACTCCCAAACCGGGGGCTGTAGTCGAAAAAGGGGAAATCTGTTTTTTAAAATTTCTATCCCCATCCTGAAACCCGAAAAGAACGAAGGACGACCGCTCATCCCGCGAAGCGCGGGATTCGCTAGGACGAAGGACGAGGGACGAAAAGGACACAGGACAAAGACAAAAATAAGTACCCAAATGGAAAGAAATCGCAAGTCGCAAATCATAAATCGAAAATCAGAACAGTTAAAATCGTCCCTCGTCCTAGCGAGTAAAACCAGCGATCGTCCCTCGTCCTTCGTTACTTAGTGTCTTGGATAGCAAGATGGAACTGAAGAAATTACTTGAAGGTGTCGAAATCAAAAAGATCATCGGAGAGACTCTGAAAGAGATCGAGGGTGTTGCCTATCATTCGAATCAGGTGAGGAGCGGGTTCCTTTTTGCTGCCCTTCGGGGCATGGAGGTGGATGGGCACCGGTTCATTGGAGAAGCAATTGAGAAAGGGGCAGCAGCCGTCCTTTGTGAGGAAGAAAGGGATATCACCGAGGGGACGATGATTTTAGTTCCCAACAGCCGGCAGGCCCTTGCAGAAGTCTCTTCAAATTTTTACGGAAACCCCTCATCGCGTCTTACGCTCATCGGCGTAACCGGGACCAATGGAAAGACGACGACGACCTACCTCCTGGAATCGATTTTCAAAAAAGCAGGATGGACTCCGGGGGTCATCGGGACGATCAATTACCGCTTCGGGGAGAAGACGATTTCAGCTTCGAATACCACGCCCGAATCGCTGGATCTGCAGAGAATCCTCCGGGAGATGCTGCGGGAGGGAATCTCTCACGTGATCATGGAGGTTTCCTCCCATGGCCTCGACCTCGACCGCGTTTTGGGATGCCAATTCGACGGCGCCGTCTTCACCAATCTCACCTCAGAACATCTTGATTATCATCGGACGATCAGTCAGTATTTTTGGAGTAAGAAAAAACTTTTTTCGGATCTCCTGGTGAAGAGTCCGAAGGCCAGGCGGTTCGCCATAACGAACCATGACGATCCCAGGGGAGATGCGATCGTTGATGGGGTCTCCCTTCCGATTCTGCGTTATGGATTGAATGCTTCTTGCGATATCTCTGCGGATCAGGTGGCCTCGACTTTTGAAGGCCTTTCGTGTCGCATCAAGACGCCAAAGGGTCCGCTCTCCCTTGAGTCGACCTTAATCGGTTCATTCAATCTCTACAACATCTTGGCTGCCGTCGCCGTTGGATTGGCCATGGGCATCCCTCTGGGAACGATCAAAGAGGGGGTGGAGGAAGTCAAAGGCGTTTCAGGAAGATTTGAAAAGGTGGAAAATCGAAGAGGCATCCACATCATTGTCGACTATGCCCATACCCCTGATGCGCTGGAGCGGGTCCTGCAGGGGCTGCGGGCCGTTCTGGAAGCTGAACGCCAGGGAGACACGAAGATTATCACGGTCTTTGGATGTGGCGGAGACCGGGACCGGACAAAGCGACCGTTGATGGGAGAGGTAGCGGGAAGGTACAGCGATCTGAGCATTCTCACGTCGGACAATCCCCGGACAGAAGATCCTTTGGCGATCATGGACGAAGTGGAAGCGGGGCTGCGCTCCCTTTCGTTGAAAGAGTGGCAAGAAAATGGAATAGGGGGATGGAGATTCAAGAAGGGATATCTGAAACTTCATGATCGAAGGGAAGCGATTCGGATGGCCGCCCGGCTGGCTCAGCCCTCTGATACCATTCTGATCGCGGGCAAAGGTCATGAGGATTATCAGATCATCGGAAAGAAGAAATTCCCTTTCGATGATCGCGTTGAGGCCAGAAAGGTACTGGAAGAAGCGTGAGACTTGCCACTGAAGATCTTCTGAAGGTTACGGGAGGAAAACTCCTCCGCGGGGAGGGGAATGTCATCTTCCAGGGGATTTCCACCGATTCAAGGACGGTGGCCCAGGGAGAACTTTTCATCGCCCTGAAGGGATCGCGCTTCGATGGTCACCGCTTTGTCATGGAAGCCCTTGGAAAAAAGGCGGCCGGGGTGCTGATCGATGAGAGCAAGACCGGGGATATCTGTTGGAACGGTTATCCCCATGAAGCGGTGATCACCGTGGAAGATACGCTCCATGCCCTGGGGGACCTTGCCCGGGACCGGAGGCGTCAGTATCGATCTCCGGTTGTTGCATTGACCGGGAGCAACGGAAAGACGACAACGAAGGAGATGATCTCCGCCTGTCTCGAAACGACCTTTCCCATTCTCAAGACCGTGGGGAATTTGAATAACCTCATCGGACTTCCCTTAACCCTTCTGAACCTCACCGGGAAAGAAAAGGCTGTGGTCCTCGAAATGGGAATGAATGTGCCGGGGGAGATCCGGAGGCTGACCGAGATCGCGGAACCCGATGTGGGGGTGATCACCAATATCGAAAAGGTCCATCTCGAAGGCATGGGGAGCCTTGAAAGGCTGAAGCAGGAGAAGGGAGAGCTTTTCCGGAGAATGAAGAAGGATGGAACGATCCTGGTCAATCGAGATGATCTGCGGGTTGTCAATCTGGCCAATGAGTACCCCGGCCGCAAGATTACGTTTGGTATCATTCACCCGGCAGAAGTGATGGCAAGAGAGATCCGGCTCATGGGTAAAGAGGGAATCTCTTTTACCCTGAACCTGAGCGGGGAGGAGACGGAGATGACCCTTCCTTTGCTGGGGAGGCATTTCGTCCCGAACGCTCTTGCTGCCATTGCGGTCTCAAACTTCTTCGGCATCGAAATGAAGAAGGTGAAGGAAGCTCTCAAAGAGCTTAAACCTTTTCCCATGCGGATGGAGGTCCATCAACTGGAAGGTGGAAAGACCCTGATTAACGATGCTTATAATGCCAATCCCAGATCCATGGAGGCGGCCCTAGAGACGGTCGCAGAGCTTAAAGGAAACGGAAGGGCCATCGCCGTACTCGGCGACATGCTGGAGCTGGGAGACTTCAGCGAAGAGGCCCATATCGAATTAGGAAAGAAGGTTCAAGAACTTTCAATCGATCTTCTTCTCACCCTGGGTCAATGGTCCTCCATCGTCGCGGAATCGGCGATCCGCCACGGGGCGGAGCCGGGAAGGACAAGGGGGGTGGGAAGTCATCAAGAAGCGATCTCAATTCTGAAGCAGGTGATCCGGGAAGGGGATTGGATCTTGGTCAAAGGTTCAAGGGGAATGGCCATGGAAAAGATCGTTGAAGGCCTGGCCGGGAGGGAGAATTAGGTGCTCTATCATCTTCTCTATCCTCTCCATGACCTCCATTCTTTTTTCAATGTCTTCCGGTATATCACCTTCAGAACGATCTATGCGATTTTGACTGCTCTTCTGATCAGTTTTATCATCGGGCCCTGGTTGATCGAGAAGTTGAAGGCCTTTCAGATCCGACAGATCGTGAGAGAGGATGTTCCTTCCCGCCACCGGGTCAAGAACGGAACCCCCACAATGGGAGGAAGCCTGATCCTTGCCGCTCTCGTCCTCCCAACCCTTTTCTGGTCGGACCTGACCAACCGGTATATGTGGGTCGTTTTGCTGACAACCGTGGGGTTCGGACTTCTCGGGTTCTTTGATGACTATATAAAGGTTCGGGACAAAAACGGCATCGGGATCCGGGCTCGATATAAGTTTCCCATTCAGCTGGCCCTGGGTCTCGCCACCAGCCTCGTCCTTTTCTATTCCTTTGCCCACGATTCGAGATTGATCTTTCCTTTCTTTAAGAAAGTGATGCCTGACTTGGGAGATGCAGGGTACGTCCTCTTTGCCATGCTCGTGATCGTAGGTTCGGCCAACGCCGTCAACCTGACCGATGGACTGGATGGGCTGGCCATCGGACCGGTCCTCATTGCGAGCGGGACTTTCATGCTTTTCTGCTATCTTGCGGGGAACTACCGGTTCGCCAGCTATCTTCAGATTCCCTATGTCAAGGGGAGTGGAGAACTGACGATATTATGCGGGGGACTCGTAGGTTCCGGTCTAGGATTCCTCTGGTTCAACACTTATCCGGCACAGGTTTTTATGGGCGATGTGGGGTCTCTGGCCCTGGGGGCTGCACTGGGAACGATTGCTGTGATTACCAAACAGGAGATCCTCCTGGTCATCGTGGGTGGCATCTTTGTGATCGAAGCCCTCTCCGTCATCATTCAGGTGATTTCTTATCGGGTTCGCAAGAAGAGGGTTTTTCGAATGGCGCCCATTCACCACCATTTTGAGTTGAAGGGCTGGGCCGAACCCAAGATCATTGTCCGTTTCTGGATTATCGGAATTATTCTCGGGTTAATTGCAATCAGCACGCTGAAACTAAGATAAAACATGGAATATTGGAATATTGGAATACTGGAATATTGGGTTTAAATACGAATAAGAATTTCTTTACCCATCGTTCCACTATTCCATCGTTCCATCATTCCGGGTGAAGAGATGGACCTTAACGGAAAAAAAGTCTTGGTGGTTGGCCTGGCGCGAACAGGAATCGCAGCGGTGAGGTTTCTCAAAGCCAAAGGATCGATCGTGACGACCACCGAAACGAAGTCCAGAGAGGAGATGAAGGACGCGGTCCAGGCTTTGGAAGGGTCTGAATTGTCGGCGGAGTGGGGGGGTCATCAGGCGGAGACCTTCCTCAGGCAGGACCTCGTTGTGGTGAGTCCAGGGGTTGACCTGAACATCGAACCCATTCAGAAGGCTTTGAAGAAGGGAATCCGTGTCATCAGTGAGATCGAATTGGCTTACCATTTCATCCGCGTCCCCATGATCGCAGTGACAGGGACCAATGGGAAGACGACGACAACCCTTCTCATCGGCGAGATGCTGAAAGAGACAGGAAAGAAAGTCGGAGTGGGAGGCAACGTAGGAGAGCCATTGATAGACTTTGCAGAGGGTGCAGATCGATGGGAAATCCTGGTAGCCGAGATCTCAAGTTTTCAGCTCGAGGGGATCGGAGACTTCCGGCCCCGGCTCTCAATTTTGCTCAATATCACCGAAGATCATCTGGACCGCTATGCTCAATACGCTGACTATATAGAGGCCAAATCCAGGATCTTCAAAAATCAGAATTCAGGGGATGTCGCGATTTTGAATGGAAATGATCCGATTGTGACGAAATTGGGAGAGCGTGTGAAGGCAAGGAAACTCTTTTTCGGTTCGGGAGAGATCACCGATGAAGGTGCCTTTTCCGACGGCTGCTCCATTACGCTTAGACTCGGTGGGAAAGAAGAAGAATATTCTATAGCCAAGAGTCCTCTGAAAGGGGTTCACAACGTGGAAAACATGATGGCAGCCCTCACTGCTGCAAGGGTCTTCGGTTGTTCGAAAGAAGCCATCGAAGCCGTGCTGGACCGGTTTGAGGGGTTGGCGCATCGTCTCGAGTTCGTTCGGGACCTCGATGGAATCCGTTTCTACGATGATTCAAAAGGCACCAATGTCGGCTCCGTGGTTAAATCGCTTGAGAGTTTCTCCGAGCCGGTCATCCTGATCGCAGGAGGGAAGGATAAGAACGGCGACCTGAGTCCTCTTAAGGGATTGGTTCAGCGCCGGGTCAAGCGAATGATTCTCATCGGAGAGGCCGGGGAGAGGATGGCGGCCGAACTCGGAGGGTTGACCGAGACGGCGATGGCAAAAACGATGGAGGATGCCGTACGTTTGGCTTACCGGACAG
>Ga0214473_10002441_pt1 | contig 22839 bp, 22 predicted proteins | sample RVTome_7_FD_203509 | JGI IMG/M metagenome (GOLD analysis project Ga0214473, IMG submission 203509) | Soil microbial communities from uranium-contaminated site in the Upper Colorado River Basin, Wyoming, United States - RVT98D197 | ecosystem: Environmental > Terrestrial > Soil > Contaminated >... | reverse complement strand
AGCAGCCATCATCAGCCGGATTCAGTTCAAGAATCATGGAAAACACATGGTCACGCTCTCCATTGATGAGGAAGAAATAAAAACAATACCCCTTTACATAAAATTGGAACGATGATGCTTACCAATGCCGCACCTTCTTCTACCTGCTCATTCCTGGAATCGAGCGCCCGGCCATCGGCCGGGAGGACCGAGATCACGAACCATTAGCGAAAATTAGTGAAGAAGCGGGACAGAAGCCAAAAATTTGCCGATGCTCGGAGTATCATAAGTTATTTTGCCGTGAGGGAAATGGGGCATAATGGAGCGGAAGTGGCCAGAAAGTTGAATATTGGTCGTTCGGGGGTAAGTATTGCGGCAGGTCGAGGAGAAGAGTTCGTTCGGAAGAATCAAGCCCTTAAAAAAGTCGTCAAAAGTTAATCAACAACTCAACTACGTCCCTCAACGCCGAAGGTTGAAAAAGTAAGGGAAGAAAAGAGGTTCTGTAACGCGGGACACGCGCCGGTCATTGGTCTTGAGGGTGAGACGGATACTCGGGGAACGGGTTCCGAGGGCTTCTCTTCCGCTAATCCCTTAACCCGTCACTTCATCATCTTGTCCGGCAACCAGGTGATCAGATCCGGCCAGATGGAGAAGAGGACGATTCCCAGGAGCAGGCAGATCGCAAAGGGCGCGGAGCCGATCAGGACCTTTTGCAAAGAGATATCCGGAGCGATCCCCTTCACGATAAATAGATTCAGGCCGAAGGGAGGAGTGATCATCCCCACCTCCATGTTGATGGTCATGATGATCCCGAACCAAACTGGATCGAAGCCGTAGGCGCGAATTATGGGGTTAAGGATGGGGCAGGTGATCAGGACGATGGCCACCGGAGGTAAGAGGCAGCCCAAGATGAGGAGGAAGATATTGATCATGATCATCAGAGTCCATTTGTCAAGGTTCCAGGCTACGAGGGATTCCGTGGTTGTGAAAAGAAAGGAGGTGGCGATGATCAGCATGATCATGGTACTTTCCTTGACCGTCATCTCCAGGATATCTCGGTAGTCTTTGAAGGACCTCAAATGGTAGATAAAAATGACCATCAGAAATGTGGCAATCGATGAGACCCCAGCGGCCTCACTCGGCGTGGCATATCCACCATAGAGGATGACCAGGAGGAAAACAATCAATAGCAAAAACGGGGTTACCTTGCTGATGCCCGCAAGGCGTTCCCGCAAGGTGAAGGACACATCCCTGTAAAATTCTGCGCCAGCCTCCTTACCCGGGTTTGCCATCTTCGCGGCCATCCTTTTCCGCGCCCACCTTGAATAGAAGACAACCCAGATGCACATCATGATGGTGACGATGATCCCAGGAATGATGCCTCCGATAAAGAGCTTTCCGATCGAAGTCTGGGTGGCGATCCCGTAGATGATGGGAACGATGCCAGGGGGGATGAGGTTTCCCAGGGCCCCGCCGCCCACGATCGCCCCCGCCGCTAAGGTCTCGGGATATCCCCGCTTGCGCATCTCCGGGATACCCATCGTCCCAATGGCCGCCGCAGTGGCCGGGCTGGACCCGCAGAGAGCAGAGAAGATGGCGCAGGCAATCACATTGCTGATGGCCAGTCCTCCCGGCAATTTGTGCAACCACCGGTGGAATCCTTCGTAGAGGTCCGCTCCGCAAGGCGTGACCGCCACAATGGCCCCCATTAGAATAAAGAAGGATATGGCTAAGAGTCCGAAGTCGTTTACTCCGTCGAAAACGACGAGGGCCGTGAGATCAAACTGGGCTGGGTCCATGAAGAGGTACATGAACAGAATGGAAGGGACCCCCAGGCCAAAAGCAATCGGCATCCCACTGAAAAGGAATGCAAATAATGTTCCTATGATCAGGAGGCCAAGAATGTTTGGATCCATGTCGTTCGACTCCTTTTCGGAAGTGACCCTCAGCGAGAGGCTTCCTTCGGCTTTCTCAGCCCAAATATTTGGATGAGGAATTGCAGGGATAGAAGAGTCAAACCCAAGGGCAAGAAGAGGTAGGGGACCGCCAGTGGCGGCCCCCAGACGGATTCCGACCTCCAGCCTTTGGAATAGGCTTCCCAGAATAATTCCCATCCTTTCCAGGCGACATAGCTGCAGAAGACAAGGGAGAGAAGCGATGTGATCTTGTGCAGCTTGCTCTGTATGCCTGCGGGAAGAGCCCGGATAATAAGATCAATGTTGATGTGGGCCCCGTCCTTGAGTCCGTATGCCGCTCCCATGAAGGTGGCCAGGACCCCTAGGTAGATGGACGCCTCGATCTCCCAGATCGTGGGGATCTTCAAAAAGTAGCGCATGACCACTTCATAGGTCAAGATCAAGGAAGAAAAGAGAATGGCTAGGGCACTGAACCAGTACATGGCCCGGTTGAATGTCTCGACGATTCTCGCCAGCCTTATCAACGGGTCTCTCATTTTTTTTACTCCTGGCCTTTTGAAAAGAGGTGGGATTTTGAAAGGCTTGGGTTGAGAATCTCTCCAGCGAAAGGGAGACCCCCAACCCAATTTGGAATCGCTATTTTATGGCCTGGGCCATTTCGAGAAGTTCCTTCCCCCCTTTGACCTTTTCTGTGAATTTTTGCCAGGCCGTTTTCTTGGAAACTTCCAGCCAGGCCTTAAAATCATCCGCTGTCATATCATAAACCTGGACGCCCTTTTGCTTAAAAAGATCGGTGACCTCGGTATCGTCTTTGATCGCCTCCTCCAGGGCAAACTTTTCCATCTCCTTCCCAACCTCCAGGAGGGCCCGCTGATGCTCCGGAGAGAACTTCTTAAACCTTATCTCGGAGACCACCAAGGGTTCCAGCATGTACCAGATTGTGGTACGTCTGGGCGAGGTGTAATACTTCACCTGCTCAAACAGGCGATACGACTCAAAGGACGAAGAGGAGGTCAGACAGGAGTCAAGCACCCCGGTCTGGAGGGCAAAGTAAATCTCCGAGGACGGCATGCTGGTGATCGCAGCACCCGCACCTTCATAAAGCATCGTTTCAAACATCTTGCCGGCCGCCCTGACTTTCAGGCCCTTCATGTCGGCCGGCAATTTGATTGGTTTGACCCGGCTGGCAATACCCCCTCCGCACCAGGCCCAAGTCAAAATCCTCATTCCATTTTGCTCGCAAATCTTCTCGATCTCTTTTCCGATGGGGTTGTCTTTCCAGCGCATAGCCTGGGAATGCTCGTTCACAATGCAAGGCATGAGCGTTATGGAAAATTGAGGAACCTTCCCGGCTGCATAATCCAGGGGAAAGACGGACATGTCTAAGGCCCCTTTGAGCATGGCATCATACTGTGGTACGGGCTTGAAGAGCACCGACGCCGGGTAAATTTCGAATTTAAACGCCCCTTTAGTTCTCTCTTCCACTTTCTTGGCAAAGACGCGACATAGCCGATCGCGAAAATCTCCCTTGTCAATCGTTCCGCCAGGCCACTGGTGGGAGATTTTTAAAACCAGGGGTTTGTCCTTGGTCTGGGCCATGACCCCGGCCGCTGGCAGGGTCAAGAGCACCAGGATCAATGAGCAGAGAAGAGACAATAATCCAATCCGTTTCATCGTTTCCTCCTTTCACAGAGTATTCGCCCGGTCGGTCAAAATGATCTACGGTTGCTTGTTATATATTGAACCTCCCTCCCCAAAAAGGGGAGGCTGGCCCTTTTCCTGCCAGCTCGAGGATAATTCGGAAAGTATTTTTCAGACGAATTAGTACGAATGAACGAACGTTCTTTACCACCCCTTGCGTTCTTTGTCAAGTTTTTTAACCCGTTTAACCCGTTTTTTTTAACCCGTTGCTGAAATTCGGACAGTAGGGGAAGTTCGGCGGGGAAATGGTCAGGAGGGGAGGTATTTTTTTCGTTAGAGGGGAAATCGTAACCCGGGTCGGTTCCAACGGGTCGGTCAAAAGTACGACTCTTAAAGCCATCTCCGGACTGGTACTCTCCTCCTCCGGGGAGATCCGCCTGGAAGGGACCCGAATAGACCATGTGCCGGCCCACCGCATCGTACAGATGGGCATCGCCCAGATCCCGGAAGGAAGACCGCCTTTTAACAGCCCGTCCCTCGCCCACTTCAATAACAAAAGCCCAGAGCGGACCTGAAAATTTCGACCGCCTTTTCTCCCATCGCCTCTTCAAAAGGCAAGGCTTCGTAAGCGGTATCTTTGAGGAAAATTCCCAAATTAGTTTTGGGAACTTTGATTCTTGGGGGGCACGCATTTGATCAACCCCTTTGTTAATTATAATTCAATTTCACAATGCGCAATCCGAATTCGAGTGTTTTCTTGACTCTCCGTCCTTTCTTGGTTATAGTCAAAACATCTTAAAGAATTGAGGAGTTTGCTTTGCTCATCAAAGGGATCCGGGGGTTTAAGGATATTCTCCCGGGTGAAGTCGAGAAGTGGCAGTGCGTGGAAATGGAAGCCCGGAGGGTCTTTGGCCTCTTTGGGTTTTTGGAACTTCGTATTCCTATTCTGGAAAGGACCGAGCTCTTCACGCGGTCCATCGGTGAGGCCACGGACATCGTGGGGAAAGAGATGTATACCTTTCCCGACCGCGACGGGGATTCGCTGACTCTGCGTCCCGAAGCCACAACCTCCATTATGCGCGCCTACCTCGAGCATGCTCTTAACGTTAAAGAACCCGTGGGCAAATATTATTTCATCGGCCCCATGTTCCGGTACGAACGCCCGCAGAAGGGGCGGTACCGCCAGTTCCATCAGATCGATGCCGAGATCCTGGGGGTTCAGGAAGCAGAGGCTGACGCGGAAATCCTGGTCATGCTGATGCGCTTTCTTACAACCCTGGAACTCAACAATATCGGCCTCCAGATCAACTCCCTGGGAGACCCGGCCTGCCGGCTTCCCTATAAAGGAGAGATCCAGAATTTCCTCCGGAGCCGGAAGGAGAGGCTTTGCGAAGATTGCCAACGGAGGTTGGAGACCAACCCGCTTAGGGTTTTTGACTGCAAGAACGAAGAATGCCAGGCCCAGTTGACCGACGCCCCGGTGGTATTGGATTTTCTCTGCGCGGACTGCCGCCGCCATTTCGATCGGGTAAAGAGTCTGCTTGACGGGGTTCGCCTCCCTTACGCCATTAACCCCCGCATGGTTCGGGGGCTGGACTATTACACCCGCACGGCCTTTGAAGTGGTTGCCGGAGATCTGGGGGCCCAGAATGCGGTCTGTGGCGGGGGGAGGTATGATGGCCTGGCCCAGGAGATCGGGGGCCCTTCCGTTCCGGCGATCGGGTTTGCCATCGGAGTGGAGCGGCTGGTTATGCTTTTGCCGGAGGAGAAAGGTTTTTCTGCCCATCCCGATGTTTTTCTGGCGGCTTTAGGGAAAGAAGCACAGGAGCGGGGCTTTGCCCTGGTCCAGGAAATGCGCGATGCCGGGATCTGGGTGGAGTTTGATTACGAAGGAAAGAGCTTGAAAAGCCAGATGCGCAAGGCGGACCGGATGAAAACGCCCCTGGTGCTCATCCTGGGGGAAGAAGAGCTGAAGAAAAACCGGGTGGTCGTCCGGAACATGGCCACCAAGGCGCAGGAAGAAGTACCGTTGAAGGAAGTGGTAAAGAGATTTAAAAAGGACTGAGTGCTGAGGACTGAGTGCAAAGCAAAATACTCGGTCCTCATACCTCAGTCCTCGTTACTTATTTGGAATGGAGATGGCAAAGTGGGCGAAGCGCTCGGGGATATGAAGCGGACCTGTTATTGCGGGGATGTGGGAACGGAGAGAATCGGTCAGGAAGTGACCCTGATGGGTTGGGTGAACCGGCGAAGAGATTTGGGGGGATTGGTTTTCATCGACCTTCGAGACCGGGCAGGAATGATCCAGGTCGTCTTCAACCCGGAATTCAGCCCGCAAGCCCACGAAAAAGCCTCCGCTCTCCGCAATGAATATGTGATCGCCGTAAAAGGGAAGGTGTCAGAGCGTCCGAAAGGGACGGAAAATGCGGAGCTGAAAACCGGTCAACTGGAAGTCCGGGTGAATGAACTCTTCATTCTGAGTGAGTCCAACCCGCCTCCCTTCCCCATCGATGAAGACGGCGAGGTCGCCGAAAACCTGAGGCTAAGATACCGTTATCTGGACCTGCGCCGGCCCCGGATGCAACGCAACCTCATCCTGCGCCACCGGGCAGCCGCGTGCGTGCGCGCGTACCTGCACAACGAAGGATTCCTGGAGATCGAGACGCCGTTTTTGACCAAGTCGACGCCCGAAGGGGCCAGGGACTACCTCGTTCCCAGCCGGGTGAACCCCGGGCAATTTTATGCCCTGCCCCAATCGCCCCAGCTATTCAAGCAGCTCTTGATGATATCCGGGTTCGATCGGTACTTCCAGATCGTCAAATGTTTCCGGGATGAGGACCTGAGGGCTGACCGGCAGCCGGAGTTTACCCAGATCGACGTCGAGATGTCCTTCATCGACCGGGAAGATATCTACCGGACGATGGAAGGGATGATGAAGGTCCTCTTCCGGGAGATGCTTGGCCTGGAGCTGGCCACACCTTTTCCTCGATTGACCTATGAAGAATCCATGTCCCGCTATGGGGTGGACAACCCGGATGTCCGCTTCGGCCTGGAGATGTCCGATGTCTCCGGAGCCCTGAGGAATACGGAGTTCAAGGTCTTCGCCGAAACTCTGCGGCGCGGGGGAATGGTCAAAGCCTTGAAGGTTCAGGGCGATCTCTCCCGGAAAGAATTGGACGACCTCAATGAATTCGCCAGGGGACTGGGAGCCAAGGGTTTGTCCTGGGTGCGGGTGGGTCCCGAGGGTTGGCCCGCCATCACCGGGCCGATCGCCAAATTTTTTTCGGAAGAAGAGCGTTCGACCCTGCGCGATCGTTTGCAACCCGGCCCCGGGGATATTCTTTTATTCATGGCCGATTCTCCCAAGACGGTCAACGACGGGATGGGCCGCCTGCGGCTGCATTTGGGCAAGCGCCTGGGCCTGATCCCCGAGGGGGTCTTCCGCTTCGTCTGGATCACGGACTTTCCCCTCCTGGAGTACGACGAAGTGGAAGGCCGGTTTACGGCCAAGCACCATCCGTTCACATCCCCCCTGGACGAGGATTTGCCTCTCCTTTCCACGAACCCGGAAAAAGTCCGGGCCAAAGCTTACGACCTGGTTCTAAACGGTTCTGAAGTGGGCGGGGGGAGCCTGCGCATTTACCGGCGGGAGGTGCAATCTTTGCTTTTCGAAAAACTGGGCATCGGCCCGGCGGAAGCGAAAGAGAAATTCGGGTTTCTGCTGGAAGCCTTTGAATATGGTCCCCCGCCCCACGGAGGGATCGCCTTCGGGTTCGACCGTCTGGTTATGATCCTGGCCGGGGCCGAGAGCATCCGCGAGGTGATCGCCTTCCCGAAGACCCAGAAAGCCACGGACTTGCTGACAGAAGCGCCGTCGGCCGTGGACAGCCGCCAACTTGCCGAGCTTTCCCTGCGGGTGATTCCCAGGAGATGACTCCTTTAGAATAGTCGCTGGCGGTGAGAGAATGAGGTTGCCTGACATGATGATGGAAATGCCCATCGTCGCCCCGGCGGCGGGCACCATCGACGAGATTCGGGTTTCCTCCGGAGAGACGATCGAAGCGGAGGCGGGGCTTAGGATCATGGAGTGAGCCGGGGCAAAGGAGGTAAAGAACTTGACGGCCTTAGAATTCGGCTTGACTTTGACTGTGATCGGAATGGGGGGAACGCTGGCCATCCTTTTTCTGATCAGCCTGTTGGTAGATGTTCTGAATAAATACCTTCCCCATCCTGAGGGCAAAAAAGAATAAAGGGACAGAAATGATCACCGATGGTTTATTAAGTCTCCTTTCCAATTTTGGAAACCTGCAATGGTCGAACGGAGTGATGATCCTGGTGGGATGTGGTCTGCTTTATCTGGCAATCAAGAAGGATATGGAACCTCTCCTCCTTGTGCCCATTGGTTTCGGAGCCATCCTGGTGAACATCCCTTTGGGCGGCATGATGGAACCCGGAGGCCTGATCCGGTATTTTTATGACGCCGGTGTCTTAACGGAGATTTTTCCCTGCTTGATTTTTATCGGCATCGGGGCGATGACCGATTTTGGGCCTCTCCTGGAGAACCCCCGCATCCTCCTTTTCGGCGGAGCGGGGCAGTTCGGTATTTTCCTCACCCTGCTTCTGGCTCTATTTCTGGGGTTCACGAAAATGGAGTCCGTGGCCATCGGCATCATTGGAGCCTGCGATGGGCCGACGGCCATTTATGTAACCTCCAAATACGCCCCCCATTTGCTGGGAGCGGTTTCGGTGGCGGCCTATTGCTATATGTCCATGGTCCCTATCATTCAGCCGCCGATCATGCGGGCTTTGACGTCCCTGGAAGAGCGGCAGATCGTTATGAAGTACCAGAAGAAAAAGGTTCCGCCCGCCCTAAAAATTATCTTTCCCATTGCCGTGACCCTGGTGACCTGTCTGATTGCCCCCATGGGCACGCCGTTAATGGGGACCCTGATGCTGGGGAATCTTCTGCGGGAGAGCCGTGTAGCCGACCGCTTGGTGAAGGCCGCCGAGAACGAGATCGCCAACGTGGTCACCCTGCTCCTGGGCATCTCCATCGGCGCCACGATGGCGGGCCCGGCCTTCCTAAAGCCCCAGACGCTGATGATTCTGGGCTTGGGCCTGGTGGCCATTTCATTGGATACGGCCGCGGGCATCTTTTTGGGAAAACTCATGAAGGTCCTTTCCGGGGGTAAGGTGAATCCTTTGATCGGAGCTGCCGGGATTTCGGCTTTCCCCATGTCGGCACGGGTGGTTCAGGCTGAAGGGCAGAGGGCCAACAAGAAGAATTACCTTCTCATGCACGCGATGGGCGCAAATACCGGAGGCCAGATCGGTTCGGTCTTGGCCGCGGCCATCATGCTTTCGCTCCTCAAAGGGATGGGCATCGTGTAATCCTTTCCCGCTGGGATTCCTCATCCATCGCTCTCCCCGCCGGGCAATCCCGGCGTGGGAAAACCGGGGGGTGGGCAAAGCGGAAAATTGGCTTGACAAAAAGATCCATGGTTTTATAATGAACGAACATTCATTCGTTTCATTGGAATTCTAGAAAAATTCCCTTTTTTATCATTCCCCCCTCACCCCCGCCCTCTCCCCCGTTTGCGGGGGAGAGGGGAAGGGTGAGGGGGCTTAACTGGTTTTGCTTTCCATTCCTTTCGGGGTAAGTCCATGCAAGTCAGGGCCCGGGTCAAAGACAAAAACTTAATCGATGAGAAGCGCCGGCAGATGATCGAGGGGGCCATCAAGGTCTTCAATAAGAAAGGTTACCACAAGGCTACGGTCCGGGAGATCGCGGCGGAGGCCAGGATCGGGTTGGGGAGCATCTACGACTACGTCAACTCCAAAGATGACATTCTCTATCTTTTTTTTGAAAATTATGTTAACACCTTCTTTGCGAAGGTGAAATCGCGCACTGCCCAGATCTCCGACCCTCTCCTGCGGCTGGAGGTTACCTTCCGGGCCTTTTTAGAAGCGGCCATGGAATTAGAAGACCAGGTAATGCTTTCCTATACCCAGGCCCGGTACGTGAAGAAGAACTATCTCAAGGTCATTCTCCGGAAAGAATCCGAGGTTGTCGAGCACTTCCGCAAGATCCTCAGTGAATTGGGAGAAGGCCCTTTTGGTTCTTTCCTGGAGGCTAATTTCCTGGTCTACTCCGGCGTTTTCGGAGTACTGCGGCGCTGGATTCTCCGGCCCCGGTACAGCCAGAGAGAAATCATTGAATTTTTGGTGCGAAGTCAGATGAAAGAAGTCATCGCAAGAATTCAGGGGAAGGATCTTCTCCCAAAGAGTTAGGCCATGGCCAAGTGGGATAATGAACGCAGGGTTCTGAACCATGAGCACACCGAGTTCTGGCGATATACCCTGCAGGACTTGACCCAGCCCAATCTGCAACGCGACGTTTTCCCCTACGATGAGGTCTGCCGCATCGATTTCGACCACAAAATTATCTCGATCTCTCCGGCCAAAGAACTCTTTATTACCGACACGACCTTTCGCGATGGCCAGCAGGCCCGTCCGCCCTTCACGGTAAAGCAGATCGTGGACCTCTTCGACCTCCTGCATAGATTAAGCGGGCCCAGCGGCGTGGTTCGCCAGACCGAATTTTTCATTTACAGCGACCGGGACAGAGAGGCCCTGGGGAAATGCCTGGAAAAGGGGTACCTTTATCCTGAGATTACGGGATGGGTGCGGGCCAACAAGAAGGACCTCAAGCTGGCCCGGGATATGGGGTTGAAGGAAACGGGCATTCTCACCTCGGTCTCCGACTATCATATCTTCTTGAAGCTTAACAAGAGACGGAAACAGGTCTTCGAGGAATACCTGGATGTCGTGGGGGCGGCCCTGGAGGCGGGGATCATTCCCCGGTGCCATTTCGAGGACGTAACCCGGGCGGACATCTACGGGTTTTGCGTGCCTTTCGCCCAGGCTCTCATGAAACTCCGGGAAGAGAGCGGCATCCCCGTCAAGATCCGCCTGTGCGATACGATGGGGTACGGGGTGACATACCCGGGCGCGGCCTTGCCCCGGGCGGTGGACAAGCTGGTACGGGCGATGATCGACGATGCCGGGGTTCCAGGCGAGTTTTTGGAATGGCATGGGCATAACGACTTCCACAAGGTGCTCGTGAATGCCACGACCGCCTGGCTTTATGGCTGCGCCGCGGCCAACGGGGCCATCCTCGGCTTCGGGGAAAGGACAGGCAATACGCCCCTGGAAGCGCTGATCGTCGAGTATATCGGCCTACGGGGAGAGGCGAACGGGGTCGACACCACAGCGATTACCGACATCGCCCGCTACGCGGAAGAGGAGATCGGCGTAACGATTCCCCTGAATTATCCCCTGGTCGGGCTGGATTTCAACGCGACCGGGGCGGGGATCCACATCGATGGGATGATCAAGTCCGAAGAGATTTACAACATCTTCAACACCGAAAAAATTCTCAAGCGGCCGCTGTCCATCATCATCACCGACAAATCCGGTTTGGCCGGCGTGGCCCATTGGGTCAATACCCATCTGATGCTCAAGGGGGACAAACGGGTCGACAAACGCCACCCCGGGGTTGCCAAAATTTACAAATGGGTCATGGAACAGTACCAGGAGGGCCGCGTGACCAGCATCTCCCATGGGGAGATGGAGCGGCAGGCGCGCAGACATCTGCCCGAGTATTTCGTCTCCGACTTCGACCGGATCAAGGTCCGGGCCCACGAAATGGCCGCTCACCTGATCGAGGAGATCTTTGAGGCTGCGGGGATGAAATCCATGAAGCCAAACTTGATTGAACCCCTGCTCAAGAAGCTGGTCTCCGAGCATCCCTTCATCCAATTTGCCTACGTTACGGATATGGAGGGGCGGAAGATCACCAAGAATATTACCCAGGTCGTGGACAAAGCCAAGTACGAGACCGTCGGCTTGCATGAGGACTACTCCGACCGCTCCTGGTTCATCGAACCTTTGAAGGACGGCCAGATCCATGTGAGCGAACTCTATACTTCGAAGATCACCGGCCGCCTGTGCCTGACTGTTTCCGGGCCTCTGCGGGATGAAGAGGATCAAATCGTCGGCGTCTGCGGGTTGGACATCAAGTTCGAAGACTTGGCCAAGGCCGAGGGGGAAGATTAATTGCCAGGGAGAGGAGGCTGAGAATGTCGTTGGAGGAGAAATTCAATGAACTGGCCAGACGCGACGCCGACGCGGAGCTGGCAGGAGGAGAAGCCCGCATCGAGGCTCAGCACAAAGCCGGGAAGCTGACCGCCCGGGAAAGAGCCCGGCTCCTCATGGATGAAGGGAGCTTTGAAGAGCTGGACCGGTTCAAGACCCACCGTTGCTACGAATTCGGCATGGAAAAGCAGCGGCCGCCGGGCGACGCCGTAGTGACCGGATACGGGACCATTAACGGCCGGCTCGCCTTCGTCTTTGCCCAGGATTTTACGGTCCTCGGGGGATCCCTGGGAGGGGCTCACGGGGAGAAGATCGTTAAGGTGATGGATCTGGCCGGCCGCGAGGGGGCTCCGTTGATCGGTTTGAACGACTCGGGAGGAGCGCGCATCCAGGAAGGGGTGGTCAGCTTGTGCGGGTACGGGAGTATTTTCTTGAGGAATACGATGTATTCCGGGGTCATCCCGCAGATCACGGCGATCCTGGGCCCTTGCGCGGGCGGGGCGGTTTATTCACCGGCCATCACAGATTTTATCATCATGAGCAAAACCAGCTACATGTTCATTACCGGCCCGAAGGTCATCGAGGCCACCACCCATGAGATTGTCAGCCCGGAAAAGCTCGGCGGCCCCAAGGCCCATAACGCGACCAGCGGCGTGGCTCATTTTGCCACGGAAGATGACCGGTCCGCGTTGCAGCTGATCCGGGAGCTTCTGAGTTACTTTCCCCAGAACAACCGGGAAAAACCGCCGGTAAAGCCCTGCCAGGACGATCCCAAGCGCCTGGTGCCCAAGCTCCGGGAGGTCGTTCCGGAAAATCCCAAAAAGCCCTACAACATGATGCATATCATCCAGGCGGTGGTGGATGACGGCCAATTCCTGGAAGTCCACCACCAATACGCCCGGAACATCGTAGTCGGGTTTGCCCGCTTCAACGGACAGCCAGTGGGGATCGTGGCCAATCAGCCCTTTTTTATGGCGGGTTGCCTGGACATCAATGCTTCGGTGAAGAGCGCCAGGTTCGTCCGCTTCTGTGATTGTTTCAACATCCCTCTGGTCACCTTGGTGGACGTGCCCGGCTTTTTACCGGGAACGGAGCAGGAGTTTGGGGGCATCATTCGCCACGGGGCAAAGTTAATCTACGCCTATGCCGAAGCCACCGTCCCCAAGGTCTGTATCATCACCCGCAAAGCTTACGGGGGAGCCTTCATCGTCATGTCCAGCCGGTTTCTCCGGGGGGATATCAACTATGCCTACCCCACGGCCGAGGCCGCCGTGATGGGACCCGATGGGGCGGTCGGCATTATCTTCGGGAAGAAATTGCAGAGCTCGGAAAATCCGGCCCAGATGGAAGCAGAGCTGGTGAAGGACTATCGGGAAAAATTTGCCAATCCCTACCGTTGCGCTGAGCTGGGATACATCGATGCGGTCATCGATCCCCAGGAGACCCGACCTAAGATCACGGCGGCTCTGGAGATGTTAAAAAACAAACAAGACACCAATCCCTGGCGGAAACATGGGAATATTCCGTTGTAAGATGGCCTCGAGTACTGGCAGCGTACCCGAGCAAGACCGGGGGCCACTCCCCCATTCGATTGTTTCCAATGGCGGGCCCTGGCTCGCCGATGGGCGACGATTCCTGAATGCTGAACCCGATGAAAAAGGAGTAAGGCCATGTTCGACCCCAAGAAGATCGAGGAGATCCGGAATCAGACCAAGGGCTGGAACGAAAGAATTGAAAAGACCCTGAGTAAGAACCCGGAGAGGCGAAAAGATTTCCAGACCACATCGGGGATTGAGATCCACAGGGTCTTCTCCCCCCCGGACATGGCGGAATCGGATTATTCGCGAGACCTGAACTTACCCGGAGAATTCCCTTACACCCGCGGTGTCCAGCCCACCATGTACCGGGGCCGCTTCTGGACCATGCGCCAATATGCGGGGTTCGGGTCCGCTGAAGATACGAACCGGCGGTACCGTTACCTCCTGGAACACGGCCAGACCGGCCTCTCCGTGGCCTTTGACCTGCCGACCCAGATCGGCTACGATTCCGATCATCCTCTGGCCCAGGGAGAGGTGGGAAAGGTAGGGGTGGCCATCGACTCGCTGCGGGACATGGAAGTACTTTTCAACCAGATCCCCCTGGAAAAAGTTTCCACTTCCATGACCATCAATGCTCCGGCAGCCATCCTGCTGGCCATGTACATCGTCGTGGCCGAGAAACAGGGGATACCCCCGGATCAGCTTAACGGAACCATTCAGAACGATATCCTGAAAGAATATTCTTCCCGCGGCACCTATATCTTCCCCCCCAAGCCTTCGATGCGGATCATCACGAACACTTTTGCGTACTGCACGAAGGAGGTCCCGAACTGGAACACCATCAGCATCAGCGGGTACCATATGCGGGAAGCCGGCTGCACGGCTGTGCAGGAGGTGGCTTTTACCCTGGCCAACGGCATCGCCTACGTAGAGGCGGCCATCAAGGCCGGGCTGGACGTGGATGTATTCGGACCGAGGCTCTCCTTCTTTTTCAACGCCCACCTGGACTTCTTGGAGGAAGTGGCCAAATTCCGGGCGGCCCGACGCCTCTGGTCCAAGATCGTGAAGGAACGCTTTAAAGCCAAGAACCCGCGATCCGGGATGCTCCGCTTCCACACCCAGACCGCCGGGTGCACCCTGACCGCCCAGCAGCCCCATAACAACATCGTCCGGGTCGGCTGGCAGGCCCTGGCCGCGGTGCTGGGCGGCACGCAATCTTTGCACACCAATTCCATGGACGAGGCCTTAGCCCTGCCCTCCGAGCAATCCGTGCAGGTTGCCCTGCGCACGCAACAGCTGATCGCCTACGAATCGGGCGTCGCGGACACGGCCGATCCTCTGGGCGGTTCCTACTATGTTGAAGCCCTGACCGATGAAATCGAGAAGCGAGCCAGCGATTACATCGCCAAGATCGACCAGATGGGCGGTTCCGTGGCAGCCATCGAAAGAGGCTACATCCAAAAGGAGATCCAGGAGAGCGCCTATCGGTACCAGAAGGAGATCGAGGCCGGCGACCGCGTGATTGTGGGGGTGAATCGCTTCCAAACGAAAGAGCTTCCGCCAACGGGATTGTTGAGGGTGGATCCCAAAGTCAGGGAGGCGCAGATGAAACGGCTGGCGGAGCTGCGGGCCAGCCAGGACGCCAAGCGGGTGGGAACTTCACTTTCGAGCCTGAAACAAACCGCCCAGGGGGAAGGGAACTTGATGGTCCCCATCCTGGATTGCGTGCGAGCCAACTGCACTCTGGGGGAGATATGTGATGTGCTGCGGGGCGTATTTGGGGAATATGAGCCGACGGTGAAGGTCTAAAGAAAAAGGCGTAAGTCGTAAGGCGTAAGGCGGGAGGGCGTTTGCAATGTTTTGGATTCCTCTTACGCCTTGCGCTCTCGCGACTTACGGTTATTTCATGGAGGTTTTTAGATATGGGTGAGCGGAAATTACGGGTGCTGGTGGCCAAGCCGGGGCTGGATGGGCATGATCGGGGGGCCAAGGTGATCGCCCGGGCGTTACGGGATGCCGGGATGGAGGTGATTTATACCGGGTTGCGGCAGACGCCGGAGAAGATCGTAAGCGCGGTCGTGCAGGAGGATGTGGATGCGCTCCTGATGAGCATCCTTTCGGGGGCGCACGATTATTTGTTTCCCCGGGTGATGGCGCTTTTGCGGGAGCGGGGGGTGAAAGATTTATTGGTGTTGGGGGGCGGGGTGATCCCGGATGAGGATGTGCCCGGTTTGAAGACACTGGGGATTGCCGAGGTCTTCGGACCCGGAACCTCCACGGATACGATCGTGAAGTATGTCCGGGAGAATGTGAAGGTTTAGGCGAAAAGGGCGAAAGGGGAAAAGGCGAAAGGAAAATCCCAACGAATTCTCCGTTTCAAGTAAACCGGGGGTTTCTGGAGGTGAGGCATGAAGATATTGAAGATTGACCACATCGGGATCGCGGCCAAAGCGATCGATCAGGTGGCCCCTTTCTGGAACACCATTCTGGGCCTGCCGATGGCGGGCAGGGAGACGGTGGAAGAGCAGAAGGCCACGACGGCATTTCTCCCCGTGGGAGAGAGCGAGATTGAAATCCTGGAATCCACGGCCCCCGATGGGGCGCTGGCCAAGTTCATCGAAACCCGGGGCGAGGGGATTCAGCACATCGCTCTGCGGGTTGACAACATCGAGGAGGCCTTGAAGGAACTGAAAGCGAAGGGGGTGCGTTTGATCGACGAAAAACCCCGGCGGGGCGCCGGCGGGGCGAAAATCGCCTTCATCCATCCCAAATCGACGAATGGAGTACTCCTGGAGTTGAGCGAACGATAGGAGACCGTAGCTACCGGAATGGAATTCGGCGGCAGAAAATAACCCAGCAGCAACTGAAAAACAAAGGAGGAAAAAATGCCAACCAAAGAAGAGCTTTTAGAAAAGTCGAAGAAACCGTCCGCGGACGCCCTGAAAATGCACCCGTTTTTTAAGGGCAAAATCGCTTCATCACTGAAATGCTGCGTACGCGACTTCAACGATTTTGCCATCTGGTACACCCCCGGTGTGGCCGCAGCCTGTCGGGACATCGAGGCTCACCCGGAGAAGGTCTTCGAGCACACTAACAAGGGCAACATGGTGGCGGTGGTCTCGGATGGGACAAGGGTCCTGGGGCTCGGGGACATCGGGCCGGAAGCGGCCATTCCCGTGATGGAGGGGAAAGCGATCCTCTTCAAGTACCTGGGCGGTGTCGATGCCTGGCCCATCTGCCTGGACACCAAGGACGCCGAGGAGATCATCAAAACCGTCAAGCTGATCTCCCCGTGCTTTGGGGGAATCAACCTGGAAGACTTCTCCCAGCCGAAGTGTTTTCACATCCTGGATACCCTGCGCAAAGAATGCAAAATCCCGGTCTGGCATGACGACCAGCAGGGGACGGCGGCCGTCACCCTGGCCGGGCTGCTTAACGCCCTGAAGGTCGTCGGGAAAAAGCTGGAGAAGGCCCGCCTGACGCTGCTCGGCTCGGGAGCCGCGAACATCGCGACCGCCCGGATCCTCATTGCCGCCGGTGCAGACCCGGGGAAGATGATTATGGTCGACACGAAGGGACCGCTGCACAAAGGCCGCACGGATACGCAGAAGGATTTCAAGGAGAAATGGCATTTCGCCCAGATCACCAACGCGCAACAGGTTAAAGGTGGGATTCCCGAAGCCATGGAAGGGGCCGATGCCATGATCGCCCTGGCCAAGTCCGGTCCGGATGTGATCAAGAAGGAATGGATCAAGAAGATGGCCAAGGACCCCATCATCTTCGCCTGTGCCAACCCCATCCCGGAGATCTATCCCTGGGAAGCCAAAGAGGGGGGCGCCAAGATCATCGCCACGGGCCGGTCAGACTTTCCGAACCAGGTAAACAACTCCCTATGTTTCCCGGCGATTTTCCGGGGAACCCTGGACGTCATGGCCAGAACCATCACGGACGAGATGTGCATCGCTTCCGCCCGGGAGTTGGCCAAGTGCGCCGAAGACAAAGGCCTCCGGGAAGACTACCTGCTTCCCACGATGGATGAAAGAGAAGTATTCCCGAGACAGGCGGTGGCCGTGGCTTTGAAAGCCATAGAACAGAAAGTAGCCCGGATCACCTTGAGCAAGGAACAGCTTTTCGAGAAAGCCTCCGCGATCATCAACCGAGCGCGGGAAGAAACGAAGGTCCTGATGGAAAGTGGAGTCATTCCGTTTTGTTCAATTTAAGGCCGCAGGGCGGTGGCCCGGCTTTGACCCTCGTTCGGGGGATCGGAGAATCGCCGGGTCCCCGAATCCTGTTGGTTCTGTAAGGAGGATGTGATGAGAGAAATCAACGCCAAGCAGATCACCGAGGCGGTGAAAAAGCTCTGCATCGATGCCAACTACTACATCGGAGACGACGTACTGGCGGCTTTCGACCGGGGAGAGAAAGTGGAAGAATCACCCGTGGGCAAGGAGATCTTCCAGCAGCTCAAGGAGAACGCCCGCATCGCCCGTGAAGAAGAAGTCGCCTACTGTCAGGATACGGGGCTGGCCGTAGTCTTCGTGGAAATGGGCCAGGACCTTCATGTCGTCGGCGGGGACTTCAACGCGGCGGTCAACGAAGGAGTGCGCCAGGGGTATCAGGAGGGCTACCTGAGAAAATCCGCCTGCCATTGCTTTTCCCGGGCCAACACGAAAGACAATACCCCGGCAGTGATTCATCTGGAGATGGTCCCGGGGGATAAAATGAAGATCACGGTGGCTCCGAAAGGAGGAGGGAGCGAAAACATGTCCACGGTAAACATGCTTTCTCCCTCCGATGGCATGGAAGGGCTCAAGAAGCGGGTGGTCGATTGGGTCAAACAGGCCGGCTCCAACCCCTGTCCACCCGTGGTGGTTGGGGTGGGGATCGGAGGGACGTTCGAACAGACGGCCCTGATCGCCAAGAAAGCTCTGCTGCGCCCGCTGGGGCAGAAGAACCCGGACTCGCAGGTGGCCGCTGTGGAAGCGGATCTTCTCACCCGGATCAACAACCTCGGGATCGGGCCGCAGGGACTGGGAGGGAGAATTACGGCGCTGGCCGTGCACGTGGAGATGATCCCTTGCCATATCGCCAGCCTCCCGATAGCGGTGAACATTAACTGCCATGCCCACCGGCATAAAGAAGCCGTACTATGAGGGAGGAGGTGGAAGAATGAGCGAAGCGATTCGATTGAAAACCCCCCTTTCCGACGCGGATGTGGAAAAGCTGAAAGCCGGCGATAAGGTCTTTCTGAACGGGGTGATCTACACCGGAAGGGATGCCGCCCACAAGCGACTCTACGATCTTCTGATGGAAGGGAAGCCTTTGCCCATTGAGGTGAAGGGGCAGGTGATCTATTACGTGGGACCTGCGCCTGCCAAGCCCGGCCAGGTCATCGGCTCGGCCGGCCCGACGACCAGCGGCCGCATGGACGCCTACTCGCCGAAACTAATCGAGATCGGCTTAAAAGGGATGATCGGCAAGGGCATGCGGAAGAAAGAGGTCGTGGAGGCCATGAAGAAATATAAGGCCGTGTATTTCGCGGCCACCGGCGGCGCGGGGGCGCTTCTGGCCAAGGCCATCAAGAAGGCCCAGGTGGTGGCCTATGAAGACCTCGGCCCGGAAGCGATCAACCGCCTGGAGGTGGAGAATTTTCCGGTGATCGTGGTCAACGACACGAAAGGGAATGACCTTTATGAAGAAGGCATGCGCAAGTATGCCCGTTAGAATTTAGCCACAGAGTACACAGAGAGCACAGAGAATAAATTAATTAAGAGACTATCTTCAACCTTGGCCGCTTTTCCACCATGGGGCGGGGTTTTTACGTTCGATTGAATTTATCTCGGTGAACTCTGTGCCCTCTGTGGCAAAAAAAGAGAAGGAGAAAGAGATGCGGTATCGTTGGCAGACCGGGGCGATGGCTTGGGTGATCCATCGCATCACAGGTGCAGCCGTGGGCCTCTACCTGTTGCTGCATATCTTGGGCCAGTTCGGGATGAAGTATGGCGGGCTGGAAGGGGTGAGGAACTTTTTGACCGCCAAGGTCGTGGTGGTCGTCCTCCTGGCTTGTTTGGTTTACCATACGCTGAACGGCGTGCGGGAGCTGATCATCGATTTCGGAAGCGGGGCCCTATACCACAAGAAGCTCTTCTGGGCGGTGATGATCATCGGGGTGGTCATCTATGTGACCACGCTGATGGCCCTTTAGGAGGTGGGAAAAATGGCTTATCGAACGTCGAGTAATGCCGGGGCATTCAACTGGTTATTCCAGAGGATTTCGGGGATTCTCATCGCCGTGGTTCTGGTCATCCATCTGGGGGCCGTTCATTTTGGGGCCTCCCCGGTGGACCTCGGCAGCCCGTCCTGGAAAGTTTTCCACCTGGCCTTCGTCGTCCTGCTCCTGTACCACATCTTGAACGGGGTCTGGCTGCTGGTGGAGGATTACGTGAGAACCAGCTGGCTCCGGGTATCTCTTTTCGGAGTGGCCTGGATCGTCGGTTTAGTCTTCCTCATTTTGGGGGTTGTAACGTTAGTGCCTTTCGGCAGCTAAAGAATTTTATTTGCCACAGAGAGCACAGAGAACACAGAGAATAGTAATAATGGAATATTGGAATATTGGAATACTGGAATATGGGGGCACGGGAATGATAGCTGCTTCATACCCATTCTTCCAGTATTCCATCGTTCCAACATTCCATGTTTTTGGTTGCGGCTCTGCCGTGCTGTGTCCTATGTGGTGAAAATTTTGGAGGATGGAAATGGTTCATGAACATGATGTGGTCATCGTCGGTGGTGGGATCGCCGGCCTCTATGCCGCCCTGGAATCGAGCCGTTCGGTGGATACAGCGGTTCTTTCCAAAGTCTTTCCCACCCGCTCGCACTCCATCTCGGCGCAGGGCGGGACTTCCGCACCCCTGGGAAACATGGAAGGGGACGACTGGGAATGGCACCTGTACGATACGGTCCGGGGGGCGGATTATCTGGGCGATCAGGATGCCCAGGAAATCCTGGTGCGGGAATCGGTGGAAGTGGCCTATGAACTCGAACATATGGGATGCCCCTTCAGCCGGACACAGGACGGGAAGATCGCCCAAAGGGAATTCGGGGGGCATTACAGCAATTTCGGCAAAGGGCCGATCCGCCGGGCCTGCTACGCCGCGGACCGGACCGGACACGCGATGCTGCACACCCTCTATGAACAATGCGTAAAGAACGACGTGCGCTTCTACTCGGAGTTTTTCGTGCTCAACCTCCTGGTGGAGAATAACGTCTGCTCCGGCGTGGTGGCCTGGGACATGCAAAACGGGGGGCTGCATATCTTTCACGGCAAGACCGTGATGTTTGCCACCGGCGGATACGCTCGAGCCTGGAAGGTGAATACCAATGCTCTCTCCAACACGGGAGACGGGATGTCCGTCGTCCTGCAAGCGGGCCTGCCGCTGGAAGATATGGAGTTTGTGCAGTTCCATCCGACCGGCCTTTACCCTTCCGGAGTTTTGGTCACGGAAGGCGCCCGGGGAGAAGGGGGCTATTTGGTCAATAATGAAGGGAAGCGGTTCATGGAGAAATACGCCCCCGCCAAGATGGAACTCTCTCCCCGGGATGTGGTCTCCCGGTCCATTCAGAAAGAGATTAACGAAGGCCGGGGGATCGGGGGGAAGGATTATGTCCACCTGGACCTGCGCCACCTGGGTCGCCCGGCCATCATGGAAAAACTCCCGCAGATCCACGAGCTCATCCTGAAGTTCAAGGGCATTGATGCGGTCACGGACTTTGTTCCCATCTTACCCACCTCCCATTATGCCATGGGCGGAATCCCGACCGACGTGCACGGGCGGGTGATTATGGATGTCAAAAACACCCCGGTGGTGGGCTTCTACGCAGCCGGGGAGTGTGCCTGCGTATCTTTGCATGGAGCGAACCGCCTGGGTTGTAACTCAACCATGGACTGCGCCGTTTTCGGAAGAAGAACCGGCCGGGCCATGGCCAAATTCATCGCCGCAGGGACGGAAAAAGGTCGGCTGCCGAAGGATGCCCTCGACCGGGCGAAGTCCAAGCTGGACTGTATATTGACGGCCAAGGGTAAAGAAATCCCGGCGGCCATCCGGGATGAATTGCAGGCCACGATGATGGTCAACTGCGGGATTTTCCGGGATGAGAAAACTTTGAAGGAGCAGTTGAAGGTCATCAAGTCGCTCCAAGAGCAGTATAAATGGATTGAGGTGGGCTATAAGGGGCAGCGGTTCAACACCGAGCTTCTGGACGCCATCGAACTGGGCAACATGCTCGACTTCGTTGAAGTCATCGTCGTCGGAGGATTGGCCCGGGCCGAAAGCCGGGGGGCCCACTCCCGGACAGATTATCCTAAACGCGATGATGCCAACTGGATGAAACATACCCTGGCTTGGAAGACAGAAGGGGGGGTGCGGCTGGACTATAAGCCCGTGGTGGTTACCCGCTTCAAGCCGGAGGAGAGGAAATTCTGATCCATACTCTCATGCCCGTAGGCTGCAGGGGCGGTCCACGAGCCGCCCTTACGGAACTGCACGATATGAATATTGGGGCAAAGATTCGGTAAAGGAGTCAAAAAGATGATGCAGACTTTCAAAATCTTCCGTTTCAATCCCGATGAAGACAAGGAGCCCTATTACAAGTCTCACCAGGTAGACGTAGTGGAGGGCATGAGCATCCTGGATGTTTTGAATCAGATCAAATGGACCCAGGATGGCAGCCTGACCTTCCGCCGTTCCTGCCGGCACGGGATCTGCGGGTCCTGCGCCATGACCATCAACGGGCTGAATAAACTTGCCTGCGAGACCCAGGTCAAATCCCTGGGCGGGGGTACGATTGAGATCGAACCCTTGCGCCACTTTCCCGTGATCAAGGATTTGGCCGTAAATCTGGATGATTTTTACAGGAAATATGACGCCGTAAAACCTTACTTCATCGCGGGAACGCCGCCCACGGATAAAGAGCGCTACCAGAGCATCGAAGACCGGAAGAAGATCGACGGCTCCTACGAGTGCATCCTCTGCGGGGCCTGTACCTCCTCCTGCCCTTCTTACTGGGCCAACCCGGACTTTTTGGGGCCGGCGGCCTTGCTCAAGGCCTACCGGTTCATCTTCGACTCCCGGGATGAAGGACTGGAGGAACGCTTGCCGATTCTGAACAGCCGGCACGGACTGTGGCGCTGTCACACGATCTTCAATTGCACCATCTGTCCGAAGTCCTTGAACCCTACGTGGGCCATCGGCGAGCTGAAGAAAAAAGCGATTACCGAGAAATATTAGCGGTTGCGGGGAAAGACCAAAGGTCCGGGCCAACAAAAATAATATGCGGTCCCGGAAAAATCCCCCTTTGCCCCCGTTTAGGAAAGGGAAGGTGTGAAAAATTTGGAATATACCCCCTCACCCTACCCTCTCCCGCCCGGGGAGAGGGTAAATATATTGAAATAAGAAAAAAATCCCTCCCCCTTGATGGGGGGAAGTGTGAAAAATTTGGAAATGTTTCCCCTCACTCTCCCCTCTCCCGCCCGGGGAGAGGGTAAAGCCACTGAAATTCAAGAAGAAATTCCCTCCCCCTTGAGGGGGGAGGGTCAGGGTGAGGGTGAT
>Ga0214473_10002440_pt1 | contig 22841 bp, 17 predicted proteins | sample RVTome_7_FD_203509 | JGI IMG/M metagenome (GOLD analysis project Ga0214473, IMG submission 203509) | Soil microbial communities from uranium-contaminated site in the Upper Colorado River Basin, Wyoming, United States - RVT98D197 | ecosystem: Environmental > Terrestrial > Soil > Contaminated >... | reverse complement strand
TGGCCGCCCGGTGGTCGGTGGTGTTCGTGTTCCTCCTCGTGTTCGCCCTGATCTACGACGCGACCATCGAGGACGAGGAGCGCAAACTGCTCAAGCGGTTCGGCGACGCGTTCATCGAATATTGCCGTGAGGTGCCGCGATTCTTCCCGCGGTTGTCCGGCTGGAGGGGCGCACCGTTTCGCTGGGCGCTGGTCCGCCAGCACCGCGAATTCCGCACGTGGGCGGCGGTGGCCGGCGCGGTGGCGGTGGTGATTTTCAAGATGTGGTGGGGCGAGTGGATCTGACGGTCCCCGCCTCGTCCGTGCGCCGGATTCTGGTGATCAAGCTGCGGCACATCGGCGACGTGCTGCTGACCGTGCCCGCGCTCCGAGCGGTCCGCGAGCGGTTCCCCGACGCGCATCTGACCGCGCTCGTGAACGCCGGGACCGAGGCGATGCTGGCCGGCAACCCCGTGCTGGACGAGGTGATCGCGCTCGATCGCCCGCCGGGCGAGCGGCCGTGGACGCGCCTGGCGCGCGAGTGGGCGTTTTTGCGCGCGCTCCGCGCCCGGCGATTTGACCTGACGATCGATCTGACCAGCGGCGACCGCGCGGCGTTCGCGGCGTGGTGGTCGGGGGCGAAGACCCGGATCGCGTTTGAGGCGCGCGCGGGGATGTGGGGCAAGCGCCGGCTGTGGACCCACACCGTGCCCGGTCCGTCGTTCGACCGCCACACGGTCCTGCAGAACCTGGAGCTCGTCGAAGCGTTCGGCATGACCACCGCCGACCGCCGCGTGGACCTGCACTGGACGGCGGCCGACGACGCCGCGGTCGATCGCTGGTGGGCGGAGTGCGGATTGGGCGGCGGGCAGCCGGTGGTGCAGGTCCATCCCACCTCGCGCTGGCTCTTCAAGTGTTGGGACGAGGAGAGGAACGCGCGGGTCATCGACGCCCTGCAGGAGCGTGGTCTGCGCGTGGTGGTGACGTCGGGTCCGGCGTCGTACGAGGTGGAGAAGGCCGAGCGCATCGTGAACGGCTGTCGTCTCCGGCCCGCGGCGCTCTTGGGCCGCACCACGCTCAAGCAGTTGGCGGCGCTGACCGCGCGGTGCGCCCTCTTCTTCGGGGTGGACTCGGCGCCGATGCACATGGCCGCCGCGGTGAACACCCCGGTCGTGGCGATCATGTGGAGCGGGTCGGTGATGCACTGGCGGCCGTGGGGCGAGGGGCATACGGTGATCGAGGCGGCGACGCCGCCCGAGGCGGCGGGCCTCGATCGCAAGGGACAGATCATCGCGGCGCTGGGAGCCGTCCCCGTTGAGCGGGCGCTGAACGCGATTGACGGGCAACTGTCCTCGTTCGGGGGATCGCTCGCGGCGGCAGGATCGATCAGCCGATGAAAGTGCATTGCGAGCGCATTCCCCGCAGCTTGCTGCGGGGTAAGCGAGCAACATGGAAACCGCGCTCCTTGACCTCCTTGCACTTCGAAGATTCCCCGCAGCTTGCTGCAGGGAGCTTCAAGGCGCTCTTTCTTTTGAGCAGGCGCATGACGCCCAGTAGCCGACTCCGCCATGACAGGCGGATCATGATTCTCGCACCGGTGTCGCAGGCCTCATTGCCATTGTTTTGTCCATGAGCACGTTCATCGTCAACTACCGTAATTTCACGCCCATCGTCGAGGGTCTGAGGGCCTGCGGGTACACCGTGATCGAGAACGTCTGGGATCCGAGCGAAGAGGATCTGCGCGACTGTCACGGCTACCTGATCTGCATGTACAACGGCATCAAGCGGCCCCTGAGATTCCTCAGGCTGCATGCCAGGCTGCAGCGGCACGGCATACCGCTGATCGCCTGGGACCGCGACGGCCCGTGGCACAAGGGGGAGAAGGCGTGGCGGTTGTGGTTGTTGAAGAGCGGCAGGTTCCTCGACATCTACGCGACACACACGCTGCAGGGTTCGGATCGATTCGCGCCGGTCGTGATGTACCTGCCCAATGCCGCATGGACACGCGTGTACCATCTCGCGGGCGTGACGCTCGAGCAACTACGCGATACCAACCGTTATCGCTACGACGTCTCCTTTTTCGGAAGGCTCGATGCCGCGAAGTATCCGGAGATGCGCGAGCGTGCGGCGTTCTTTTCGGAATTGGAGCAGCGGCTCAGTCGACAGGGGGTTTCGACCTGCTTGAGGCACAGTGCAGGCATGTCGCTCAGCGAGCCGATCGATTTTATTCAGCGCAGCCGCATCAACCTGAACTACGGGGCGGGATGCGACGATGGTCCGGAAAGGAGCTGGGGGCTTCCCGAACGGTGTTATGGGGTGCCGGCTTGCGGCGGGTTTTTGCTGAGCGACGACCGCCGTCACGCCGAAGACGATTTTGTCGTCGGCAAGGAGTGGATCCACTTCTCGAATCTCGATGACGCCGTGGCCAAGATCCGATATTACCTCGACAATTTTGGTGAGGCGCGCTGGATTGCCGAGGCGGCGCACGCCCGCGTGATGAAGGATCACGGCTACGTCAATCGCGCGCGGTCTCTCATTGGCGCCGCGACCGCTTGGCGGAAGCGTATGCGTGACGGTACCCCCTAGTGCTCACGGAACAGGACTCCAAAGCGCGGTTCGCGGCGCGTGACATCGAGATGATACGTGAGGTGGCGCGTGGTCCTCGCGCTACCCGCGCGAGGTAACGTGTGTCCGCTGCGATGCGGGTGTGCTTCTACACGGCCACATTTCTTCCCACCATGGGGGGGGCCGAGGTCGTGCTCGACCGCCTCGCCGGGTCGTTGAGCGAGCGCGGGCACCGGGTCGTCGTGCTGGCGCCCAGGGTGCGGGGCCGGGACAACCGCCTCGCGCGACCCTATCGGGTGATCCGCTATCAGCGCCCGACCTCCAAGCGTTTCGGCGTCCGCCAGATTCTCCTCCACCTGTTCTACATTAAAGCGGTGCACGGGTTCGACCTGCTGCACTGCCACGGGGCCTACCCGCCGGGGTTCGTGGGGGCGTCGTTCAAATCCCTCACCGGGACCCCGCTGGTGATCCGGCCCCACGGCTCCGACATTCTTCCCGGCGAGGGCATCCGGAATCACCCGCGGCTCGATCGGCGGGTGAGGTGGGCGCTCGGAAAGGCCGACGTGGTCGTGGCGCAGAGCCGGTCGCTGGAGGCCGTCATCGAGGCGTGCGGAGTGAGCCGCGAACGGATCATCCGTATCCCGAACGGCATCCCCCTGCAGAAGACCGATGCGGTCTCATTCCCGGCGCCCGATGCGCCCTACGTGTTCGCGATGGGAAGCCTGACCGAGAAAAAGGGATTCGACGTCCTGATCGAGGCGTTCGCGCGCGTCGCGCCGCGGTTTCCCGACGCGCGGCTGTGGATCGCGGGCGATGGCCCCGAGCGAGCGCGGTGCGAGGCGCTGGCGCGTTCGCTCGGGCTGGACGGCCGGGTTCGGTTTTGGGGGCACGTCGAGGGGAAAACGAAGGAGCGGCTGTTGGCGGGGTGCCTGTTCTTCGTGACCCCCTCGCGCCGCGAGCCGTTCGCCAACGTGAACCTGGAGGCCATGGCCGCGGGCAAGGCGATCGTGGCGACCGCGGTGGGCGGGAATCCCGAGGTCGTTCGCCCGGGCGAGAACGGCGTCCTAGTCGAACCGCTCGATCCCAAGGCGCTCGCCGACGGCATGAGCACCCTCCTGGAAAAGCCCGACCTGGCCGGAGCGATGGGGGAGGCCTCGCGGCGGATCGTGCGGGAGTATGACTGGGAAGGAACTGTCGATCGGTATCTGGCGCTGTACGAGTCCGTCCTGGGCCGGGGGCGATAGCCGTGTGCGGGATCGCGGGCAAGGTGAATCGCGCCCCGGAGCGGCCGGTCGACCCGGAACTGATCCGGGCGATGACGCGGGCGATCGCGCATCGCGGCCCCGACGACGAGGGGTTCTACGTGGCGGGCCGCGTCGGCCTCGGCATGCGCCGCCTGTCGATCATCGACCTCGCCGGCGGTCATCAGCCGATCGCCAACGAGGACGGGTCGATCCGGATCGTGTTCAACGGCGAGATCTACAATTATCGGGAGATCCGAAAAACCCTCGAAGCCAAGGGCCATCGCTTCGCCACCCAGAGCGACACCGAGGTGATCGTCCACCTCTACGAGGAGAAGGGGGTGGAGGCGCTGCACGACCTGCGCGGGATGTTCGCGTTCGCGCTCTGGGACGCGCCGCGCGAGCGTCTGTTTCTCGCCAGGGATCGCGTCGGGAAGAAGCCGCTGTGCTACGCGCCGATCGGCGGCGGCCTCGCGTTCGGCTCGGAGATCAAGGCGCTCCTTGTCGATCCATCCATCCAGCGCGAGGTGGACCCGGAGGCGCTCGACCTCTACCTCTCGTTTCAGTTCGTGCCCGCGCCGCGAACGATGTTCCAGGGGATCTTCAAGCTCCCGCCGGGTCATTATCTGCTCTGGGAGCGCGGCGAGGCGACGGTGACGCCGTACTGGCGGCCGCCGGACGGCACGAGCGATCTCTCGATGGACGAGGCGCAGGACCGACTCCTGGCGCTGCTCACCGAGGCGGTCGATCTTCGGCTGGTCAGCGACGTGCCGATCGGGGCGTTCCTCTCCGGCGGGCTCGACTCCGCCACGGTCGTCGGCCTGATGTCCCGCCTCCGATCCGAGCCGGTGAGGACGTTCTCCATCGGCTTCGCCGAGGACGCCTACAACGAGCTGCCGTTCGCGCGGCGGGCGGCCGATGCGTTCAAGACCGCGCACCGCGAATTCACCGTCCGCCCGAACGTGGTGGAGATCCTGCCGCAGCTCGTCCGGCAGTACGACGAGCCGTTCGCGGACAAATCGGCGATCCCGACGTTCTACCTCTGCCGCGAGGCGGCGAAGGACGTGAAGGTTGCCCTGTCGGGCGATGGGGGCGACGAGGCGTTCGCGGGCTATTCCAAGTACGCGGCGGCCGAGCGGTCGTACCTGCGCGAGCGGCTGACCGGGTGGGCGGAGGACCGGTGGGGGCCGCGGTTGCTGCGCGCGCTGTGGACGGGCGAGGGGGGGCGGCTGGCGCACGCGGCGCGGCGGAAGCTGTTTCGCGCGCTCTGTCCCGTCGCGCCGTCGCTCTATTACACCGAGTTTTTCGACGGGCGGATGAAGCGGGCGATCCTCAACCCCGAAATGTACGTACGCCTGGGCCGCGCGGGCCTCGATCAACTGCTCGCCCTCTGGGAGGGCGCCCGCGGACGATCGTCCTCGGCGCTGGATCAGATGCTGCGGATCGACTTTGCGTGGTACCTGCCCGGCGATCTCCTGGTCAAGATGGACCTCGCCTCGATGGCCCACGGCCTGGAGGTGCGCTCGCCGTTCCTCGACCACCGGCTCCTGGAGTTTGCCTTCTCCCTGCCCCCGTGTTATAAGGTGGCGGGCTCCGAGACCAAACTCCTCCTCAAGCGGGTGGCCGCGCGGTTCGTGCCCGAGGACATCGTGGCGCGCCGGAAGATGGGGTTCGGGCTCCCGCTGAAGGAGTGGTTTCGGAGCGAGCTGCGGGACGTGGTGCGGGGCGTGCTGTTGAGGCCGGACGCCGCCGCAAACCGGTGGTTTCATCGGCCGGGCGTCGAGCGGCTCGTCGACGCGCATCTGTCGGGGAGGGAAAACCACGCGTTTCGTCTCTGGGCGTTGATCGTGTTTCATCTCTGGCACCAGCGATTCATCGAGGGCGAGGAGCGCCTGCAAGGACTCGGGTCGTGAGAGAGTCGTTGGTCGCGTGGTTGCGCTGCCCCGCGTGCCGTGGCGCGCTGGCGCTCAAGCCGGAGGAGGGGTCCAAGGACCACGTGATGACCGGCCGCCTCGGGTGCGGCCGCTGCGGTGCGAGCTACCCGATCGTCCGCGGGATTCCACGCTTCGTGCCCACCGATTTCTACACGGGGAACTTCAGCTTTCAGTGGAATCGGTTCGCCCGCACCCAGGTCGACGAGGGCGGCCGGGACAGCTCGGCGGTAACGTTCGTGGAGAAGACCGGGCTTCGCCCCGAGTCGCTCAAGGGCCGGCTCGTGCTGGACGTGGGCGTCGGCAGCGGGCGCTACGCGGACGTGGTTGAACGGGCTGGCGCGACCGTGATCGGGATCGACCTGAGTTTCGCTGTCGATGCCGCATTCACCAATTTCGGCGGGCGGGAGCGGATGCATCTCGTGCAGGCCGACGTCTTCTTGCTCCCCTTTGACGACGAGACGTTTGACGCGATCTACAGCATCGGCGTGCTGCACCACACGCGCGATTGCCGCCGGGCGTTCCTCGCGCTGCCGCCCCTGCTCAAGACGGATGGGCGGATCGGCATCTGGGTCTACGCGGCGGCCCGGAGCCAGGTGGAGGATCGGGCGAACCGCGCCTGGCGGCGGCTGGCCGCGCACCTGCCGCAGCGGGCGCTGTTCGGCCTCTGCGTGGCGGCCTCAGTGCTCGCGTATGCCAAGAAGGTGCCGCTCGTGAAGCCGATCATGAAATACCTGTTGCCCCGCATCGTCTACGACAGCTTCCCACTGGTCGACGACCACCCGCGTTTTCAGGAACGGGTGCTCAAGACGTTCGATTGGTACTCGCCCGCGTTTCAATCGCGGCACACGTACCCCGAAGTGTTTGCATGGTTCGAGGAGGCGGGGCTGTCCGCCGTTCGGATCCTTCCGACCCCCATCGCGGTGCAGGGCGTGCGGGGAACGGGGTGAAGGCGGGCTTGGATTCGAACGACCTGAAATTCTACATCGGCAAGCGGCTCTTCCGCCGGGCGTTTCGACGGCACGGGAAACCCCGCTTGTCGGGAACCGTCCTTGACGTCGGCTCCGGCACGGCGCCGTACGGGAGCGAGTTGAACGGGTGCCGCCTCGTGACCGTCGAGCGCGAGCTGCGGTTCCGGCCCGCGGTTGTGGGGTCCGCCGCCCTCCTCCCGTTCGCCGCCCGGACGTTCGACGGCGCGATCTGCACCGAGGTGCTCGAGCACCTTCCGGAGCCGGAGGCCTGCCTTGCGGAGATCCGCCGGGTGCTAAAACCCGGCGGGCGGGTATACGTCACGACCCCGATGACGTGGTACCTACACTACGAGCCGCACGATTACTTCCGCTTCACCCCCCACGGCCTGAAGTACCTGCTGGAGAAGCACGGGTTCGGCGTGCTCGTGTCGGAGCCGATCGGCGGGCTCGCCGCAGTCATCGTGATGGTCGCGTTCGAGAAGTTCTACAATATGCTGTTCAAGCTTGTCTTCTTTGTGCCCAAGGCGGCCCGCCCCGGCGTGATTGCGCCGATCATCATCCCCATCGCGTGGGTGCTGGCGCAGGTGACTGCGATGCTCGACCTGTTCGGCAAGCGCTGGATCTTCTCAGTCTGCCTGGTCGCGCAGAAAGGCGCCGAGGGATGAAGGCGTCGAGCGCGGATCTTGCGGGCCGGGCGTACTGGGAGGAGACGTGGCAGCGGCGCACCACGCTCGGCTCGGTCAACCTCAAGAACTACTCGCAGGCCAGGTTCGACGCCGTCTTCACCCGGTTTCTTCCCCCGGGGAACGGCCGCGCGCTGCTGGAGGCGGGGTGCGCGCAGTCGTCATGGCTGCCGTATTTTCGGCAGCGGTTCGGCTATGAGATCGTGGGGCTGGACTATTCGGAGACGGGCTGCGAGGCCGCGCGCCGCAACCTCGACCGGTACGGGGTCGAGGGGATAATTCTGTGCCGGAATTTTCTGGACGAGCACGAGGACCTGCGCGAGCGGTTCGACGTGGTGTTTTCCTACGGCGTGGTGGAGCATTTCAGCCAGCCCGAGGTGGTGCTCGAACGGTTTCGGGAGTTTTTGAAACCTGGGGGATTGATCGTGACGATCATCCCGAACGTCCTGGGCGCGATGGGGTGGCTGCAGCGGACCGTCAACCGCCCGGTCTACGACGTGCACGTGCCGATGGACCTCGAGGAACTCGGCCGAGGTCATCGCGCGGCCGGCTTTGAGCCCATCTGGGCAAGCTACGTCGGATCCCTGGGCACCGAGGTCGTGAACTACCCGTCGGACGCGGGGTGGGGGGTGAGAGCGGTTCGTAAGCTCCTCAAGTGGACCAGCAAGGCGGGGTGGATGGTGTTTCGAGCGACCGGATGGCATCCCGAATCGGAGTTCCTCTCCCCCTACGTCTTTTTTATCGGCCGCAACGGCGGGGCGCCGGCGTGACCCCGCTGACCATCCTGCACACGGAGTCGTCGCTGGGCTGGGGCGGTCAGGAGATCCGGATCGTGCAGGAGGCCCGCGCGGTGTCGAAGCGGGGCCACCGGGTGCTGATCGCCGCCCAACCCGAGAGTCTTCTGCTCGATGAGGCGCGGCGGGCGGGGTTTGAGGTGTTCCCCGTTGCCATGGCGCGGCGCTCGTTCCCTCGCGCGTTCGCGCGGATGCTGGGGATCATCCGGCGGCAGCGGGTGGACATCGTGAACACGCACAGCTCGCAGGATAGTTGGGTCGCCTCTCTGGCCGGACGGCTTTCGCGGAGGCGGCCCTGGGTCATCCGAACCCGGCACGTGTCGGTGCCCGTAAGGTGGGGCGGCGTCATTTATGGGCGACTGCCGGACCGTGTGATCACCACCGGCGAGGAGATGCGCCGCATGTTGATCGCCGAGACGGGCGTCCGCGAGGATCGCATCGTGTCCATTCCCACCGGCGTCGACGCGGACCGGTTTCACCCCGGGGTGACCGGACGATTTCGTGAGCAACTGGGGATTCCGAAGGATGTGTGCCTGGTCGGCATGGTGTCGGTCCTGCGCTCGTGGAAGGGGCATCGGTACTTCCTGGAGGCGGCGGCGCGGGTGCGACACAAGGCGCCGGGCGCCCGCTTCGTGGTCGTGGGGGAGGGTCCGATGCGGCCGCTGATCGAACAGTGGCGCCAGGAACTCGGGTTGAAGGACGACGTGACGATGACGGGATACCGGACGGATATCCCTGAGGTTCTGTCGGCGCTCGACCTGCTCGTGCTGCCCTCCACGGGGAACGAGGGCGTCCCCCAGGCGATCCTGCAGGCGATGGCGATGGCCAAGCCGGTCGTCGCGAGCGACATCGGCGGGATCCGGGAGGCGGTGACGCCGGGACAGACCGGTGTGTTGGTTCCACCGCGCGATCCGATCATTTTGGCCGATCGCATCATCGACCTCCTCAACGATCGGGCCGCGCACGAGCGGATGGGGCGGCGGGCGCGCGAGATCGCGATGGAGCGTTGGACGCTGGACCGGATGGTCGAGCGGGTGCTGGCGGTGTACGAAGGGCTCGGGCGGACGGCCTGATGGACGTCATTTACTCCTGCTTCACTACGCTCGGCGCGGGCGGGCTCGGGGTCGATAGCTTCGAACTCGTCCGCGGGCTGCACGCGCGGGGCCACCTCAAACGGGGCGTCTTTTACGGCAACCGTCAGACCGAGATCCCACGGGACCGTCTCCGCGTCATCCGATTCCAGCCCTTTCAACTCTTCTCCGGTTTGCCCGCCCGCTACTATTATTCGCTGAAACGAATCTATCTCGACTGGCTGACCGCTCGGTTGATTCGCCGCGAGGGGTGCGACGTGTTTCATGGCTGGTCGACCGAATCGCTGCGGTCCCTCCGGGCGGTCAAAGCCATCGGCGGGATCGGGTTCGTGGAGCGGCCGTCGCCGTATCCTCACGTGGTGCAGCGCCTGCTCGACGACGAGTACGCCCGGCAGGGCATGGCGCGGCCCGGCGCGACGTCGCAGGGACTGCTCGCTCGGATCGAGGCATTCCATCGGGATCGGACCGTCGCGGTCGAGGAGTTCACCCTGGCCGACCGTATCGTCCTGCAATCCGAGTTCTCATACCAGAGCTTCGTCCAGATGGGGGTGCCGAAGCAGAAACTGCTGATGGTGCCGCGTGGGGTCGACACGGCTCGATTTCAGCCCGCGCCGGCGACCGACCACCCCTTCCGCGTCCTGGTCGTCGGGCAACTCTGCTTTCGGAAGGGCGTCCAGGACGTCCTGTCGGCCTGGGAAATCCTCAAGCTGAAGGACGCGGAGCTGTGGTTGGTGGGGAGCGTGCACGATGAGGTGAAAGGCCTCGTGCGCCGCGCCGAGGACGATCGCTCGATCCGCGTGTTCGGGCACGTGAATGAGCCCGCGGCGCTCTTTCAACAGGCGTCGGTCTTCGTCCTGCCGTCGATCGTCGAGGGCAGCGCCAAGGTGACCTACGAGGCGATGGCCTGCGGCCTGCCGGTCGTCGTGACCCCGAACGCGGGCTCGGTCGCCCGCGACGGGCAGGAGGGGTTTATCGTCCCCATTCGCGATCCCGAGGCGTTGGCCGATCGGCTGCTGCGCCTGTACCGGGATCGGCCGCTGCGCGACGCGATGGGCCAGCGCGCGCGACTCCTCATGGAGGGTCACACGTGGGATGACCACCGGCGCCGCATGCTGGCGGCCTACGACGAGGCGTGGCGAGGGGAGCGCGACCGTGCTCACTGACGATCGGGCGGGCGCAGTCGTTGCCGATGAGCGCCGGATCGCGGCGCGGCCGGCGGTGGCCTCCGACGCGCGGACTCGGTTGGCCGTGTGGTCGGACCATACAGCGACGTGGTGCCTGATCGGCCTCGCGGCGATCCTGCCCTACGCGCACACCGGCCGGATCCAATCGACGTTGCTGGCGGGCGCGATCGCGGGGTGGGTGGGTCGGTGGTACGCCGACCGGGCCTTCAAGTGGACGCGCACGCCGGTCGATCTGCCGATGGCGCTGTTGGTTGCGTGGGGCATCGTGGCGCTCGTGACCGCGATCGACGCGGCCTACAGTGCCCGCGAGATCAAGAACGAATTGGTGACCCAGGCCGTGCTCTTCGTGCTGGGCGTCAGCGTCGCGCGTCGGAAGCGCGACGTGGCAGTGCTCGCGTGGGCCGTGGCTTTGGCGGGGCTGGTGATGGGTGGGTACGCGCTGCTCGCGAACGGCTGGAATCCGACACTGATTTTCTCTCGCGGCTCGCGGACGTCTTCTTTTACCTCGGATCCGATTTTCTTCAGCTCGTATCTGGTGCTCGCCATCCCCGTGGCCTTCTACCTTGTGATCGCATCGAGGCGACTGGTCGCCAGGTGGTCCGCGTGGGCGATCTGGCTCGTCCAGCTCCTCGCCTTGGTGTCAACGGTGACGCGAGCGGCCTGGCTGGCGGTCATCCTTCAATTTCTCCTCTACGGTCTCCTCCGGAGCCGGCGCGTGTTGGTGGTGTGGGTATTCGCCGTCGTGGGCGGACTGGCGATTGTCGCAAGCCAACCCGAGCTTCAACGAGCCCTGGTCGCCAACGGCTGGTTCTCCGACGCCGGCCGGATGGTCTTTTGGGAGAATCTCTTGAACCGGTTTGGGGATAGCCCGGTGAGCGGATTCGGTTACGGTCAGGAAACCCCGGAACGGGCGGCACCGGGCGTGCGAAAGGCCACGCCCGCGATCGATTCGACGCACGCGTTCAACAGTTTTCTCGAAATGGCGATCGAGCTCGGTCTGGTCGGACTCGGCCTGTTCGGCTGGGTCTTGTGGCGGGTGGCACTGACGCTCTGGAAGGGATTCCGAGACGCACCGACACACTCGACCGATGCCGCCTGGTTGGTGTGCATGGTGATGGTGTTCGCCGGCTTCGTCCTCCGCAACCAAGTTGATCATCTCTTCCGCGACGCCCCCGGCCATCTCTTCTGGATCCTGATGGGGCTCGGCGTCGGCCGGGCCGTTGCGCGTCCGTCCGATCCCGCTTCGTGAAGGTCGCGCTGATCCGCAAGGCGTACACGCCCTTCGGCGGGGCGGAGCGCCATGTGGATCGGTTCCTCGACGCCTTGCTCGAACGCGGGCACGAGGTGCACCTGTTCACGGCTCGCTGGCGGGCGAGCGGGCCGCCGCGCGAGGGCTTCAGGGTCGTCCGCGTGCCCGTGATTCGCGGCGCGCGGTGGGCCGAGGCGTGGTCGTTCGCCGTGGCGGCAAGCCGCCTCGCGCGTGCCGGCGGTTACGACGTGGTCCACAGCTTCGACCGGGTCCGGCGCTGCGACATCTACCGCGCCGGCGACGGCTGCCACCGCGAGTGGCTCAGGCGGCGCCGCGCGGCGCAACCAGGATGGCGCCAGACGATCCCATCGCTCAACCCCCTCCATCTCGTGTACCTCGCGCTCGAGCGCGGCCTGTTCGAAGGGGGCTGTCGGGCGATCATCGCCAACTCCCGTCGCGGCCGCGAGGACATCCTCGCCCACTATCGGGCCGATCCCGACCGCATCCACGTGATCTACAACGGCGTCGATCTCGACCGGTGGCGGGTCCCGGACGCCGCGCAGCGGCTTGCGGCGCGGCGGGCGGTGGGGATCGGGGACGACGAGCGGCTCGTGCTGCTGGTCGGGTCGGGGTTCGATCGCAAGGGCGTCGCCACGGCCGTTCGCGTCCTCGCGGCGCTGCAGAATCGTTCGGCGCGCCTCGCGGTCGTCGGTCGCGGTCGGCCTCGTCCGTACGCGCGGTTGGCTGCCTCGCTGGGGGTGGGCGATCGCGTGTGGTTTGCGGGGCCGGTCCAGGACATCTCGGTCTGGTATGCCGCGGCGGATCTCCTGCTCCTGCCCACCGTGTACGATCCCTTCGCCAACGTGTGCCTGGAGGCGCTCGCGTGCGGTGTGCCCGTCGTCACGAGCGCGGCCAACGGCGCGGCGGAGATCCTGACCGAGGAGACGGGCGTCGTGGTCGAGGCGGCGTCGGATGTGGCGGGGTTCGCGGCAGCCGTTGACACCGTACTGGGATGGGGGCCGAGCCGAGCCGGCGCCTGTCGGCGCGCGGCCGAGCGGTATTCGCTGGAACGGCACCTCCGGGAGACGCTCTCACTGTATGAATTTGTCACCCTCGCCCCCGTGCAGGGGGAGAGGGGAGGGGTGAGGGGGCAGGCGGAGGGAGCCCAAGGCCCTGGCGGACCCTCACCCTAGCCCTCTCCCGCGTACGGGAGAGGGGGCAATGACGAGCCGGTTAAAACTGGGGGTGGCAAGGATGGCAAGGATGATGAGGGCGATGCGCCTTGCGCCTCGGGAACGCGGTTTGTTATAAGAAGCCCCATGTCGTCTCCCGGCCGGATCGGATCCGGAGTCGGGCTCGCCTTCGGGACATCCGGGTGGCGGGCCGTGATTGCCGACCAGTTCACGTTCGCCAACGTCCGCCTCGTCGCGCGGGCGATCGCGGACTATCTCGCCGATCAAGGGCTTCAGGGGCGGCCGGTGATCGTCGGCTACGACACCCGATTTCTGTCCGATCGCTTCGCGCGCGAGGCCGCCGCGGTCCTTGCGGAACGGGGGTGGACCGTCTTACTCACCGAGCGGGACGTGCCGACCCCGGTCGTCTCCCACGCCATCCTGGATCGCCGGGCCGCCGGCGGGGTCAACATCACCGCGAGCCACAATCCTCCCGAGTACAACGGCGTCAAGTTCTCCCCGGCGTGGGGCGGGCCCGCGTTGCCGGAGACGACGCGGTGGATCGAGGATCGCATCGTCGCGCTGGGCGATGAGTCGGAGGTCCCCGGCGCGGCGCGGCCGGGCGAGCCGACCGGGTCGATCGAGCTCTTCGATCCGCGCGACGCCTATCTGGCCCACCTGCGGACGCTGATCGACTTCCCGGTCATCCGCGCGGCCAAGCTGCGCGTCGCCGTGGACGTGCTCTACGGAACCGCTAGAGGGTATCTGGACGCCCTGCTCAAGGCCGAGGGGTGCGACGTCACCGTCCTTCACGATCAGAGAGATCCCCTCTTCGGCGGGTCGGCGCCCGATCCCTCGGAGCGGCGCCTGACCGAACTGGCCGCGCTGATGCGCGAGGGGCGCTACCACCTGGGGCTGGCCACCGACGGCGACGCGGACCGCTTCGGGGTGCTGGACGCCGACGGGACGTACGTGACCGCCAACGAAGTCCTGGCGCTGGTGGTGAATTATCTGATCGACACCCGCGGTGCCAAGGGCGGCGTCGCGCGCTCGGTGGCGACGAGCCACCTGGTCGACGCCGTGGCTCGGCACCACGGCCGCGAGGTCTACGAGACCGGCGTGGGTTTCAAATACATCGGCCGCCTCATCGCCGACGGCAAGCTGGTCGCGGGCGGGGAAGAGGCGCAGGGATTGACGATCGGGGGGCACGTGCCCGACAAGGACGGCATCATCGCGTGCCTGCTCCTGACCGAGATGGTGGCGCGCACCGGCAAACCGCTGCGGCGGCAACTCGAAGAGCTGACCGCGCTGGTCGGCCCCCGGCACTACCGGCGGGTCGACCGTCCGCTCGCGCCGAACGAGGCGATGGCGCTCGCCGCCCGATTGAAGGGGCTATCGACGATCGGAGGTCTTCCGATCGCGCGGCGGGCCGAGGTCGAGGGCATCCTCAAGTTCTACTTCGGCGACGGGAGTTGGATGATCATCCGGCCCTCGGGCACCGAGCCGGTCGTGCGTCTCTACGCCGAGGCCGCCTCCGCGGAGCGGGTCGACGAAGTGCTCGCGGCGGGACGCGCCCTCCTCACCCCGGGCGCGTGACGGCCTCTTGCTTGCCTCCGGGGTCCTCTGCTACACTCAGCCCTTCTTTATCCCCTGGCCGCCGCGTTGCGTTCCTGCGGCATGAGCGGTTGGACACGGTCCCGAGCGAGAAGCGTTGAGCGTGCCCCCCCGTTGCCGAAGACATTCCGCGAGCGGCCGAGGAAGATCGGGTCGAGCTCTTCTCCTCATCGTGACATTCGCGAGTTGGTCGATGAATCCTGGCGTGGGATCGGCGGCTGAGCTGGGCAGCGCACCCCCCACGGTGTTGGGTCATTCCGGGGTTGTCTTGGTCAGCAACGCCGATGTCCTGTCTCCATGGACAACCCGAGTCGGAGTGAGCGGGGTGCTCTTAAACGGGAGCTCCGGGAACCGTCTGGACCTGCTCGCGAGTACTCAACCCGATCCGAGAGTGCTCAACGTTCGCGGGTTTGTCGCCCTGGGGCTTCCGGCTCGAATCGAAGCGGCCGTCACCGTCCCCTACGTCAACGTCCGGGTCGATGGCGACTCAACCGAGGACGTGGGGGACCTGGTGCTGTCCGCCAAGTGGAAGGCTGCCGAGCAGCGGGGGTGGATCCCCGCCACGGCTCTCTCGGCTTCCTGGATCACGGAGACGGCGAGTAAACCCGTGCTCAGCAGCGTGTCGACGAACGGGTATCTGGCCACTGTCTCGTCGCAGTTATCGCTCGTGAACTCGGCTGACTGGTCGTGGTCGATGGTGGGCGAAGTCGGCGGTTTTTGGCGGGATCCAGGTCGCTCTGAGGCCGGATCCGCCCTCGTGTACGGCGGTGCCGTGATCGTGCCGTTGGTGGAGACCGATTGGTATGCCGAGACCGGTGAGCTGCAACTCGTGGCGGAAGTGGCCGGCACCAACGCGCTCGAGAACCAGGCGAGACAGTCGGACGATTCGTTGTCTCTGGTAGGGGGCCTTCGGTATCTGACCAAACATTGGGGCATCTCCGCGACGGGGGTTTCGACGACCTACGAGGCCGAGTCTAAGAAGAACAGCGTCGGGGGTTTGTTGAGTCTCTCCATGATCTTTTGACGATCGAGGCACGAATTGCGCCGGACCGACTAGGGCGATCCCAGCGAGTCTTCAGGGAGGGTGACGATGGAACGTCCATGGGTGTCGGGATACGTGGTCGTCGTGGGGTTCGTGATCGCCTTAGCCGGTGGTGCGACCGCCCTGGCTCAGTCGCTTCCCTCCTCCATCTCTCCCGAACAGATCAAGCAAGCCCAAGACGCCTGCCGAGCCCTCCAGCAAGCCGATCCCCAAAACGCGAGCGAGCTCTGTTCCCAGCTTCCGGCCGCGAGCCCGCCCGCCCCATCCGCTACCGCGCCTGCGCTCGATCCGCCCACGCCGTCGAAGGCCGTGTCGGATCTGGAACGGTTTTTCCGCAACGACGCGGTCACGGAGGCGACGTCCGAGCCCGATGACGGTCCCTTGGCTCAATTCGGCTACGATCTCTTCACCCAAACCGCCATCGGACTTGCGCCCAGCCTCGACGCGCCCGTGATCCCCGAGTACCTCCTGGGTCCTGGGGACGAGTTTACGATCACGCTGTGGGGGCTGGTGGATGGACTGTACAAGGTCCAGGTCGACCGCAACGGGGAGATCACGCTGCCGCGGGCCGGCGTCATTCCGGTCGCGGGGTTGCGCGTTGAGGAGCTGCGGCCGTTCTTGGAGCGCCACCTGGCGAAGTACTACACGGATTTCCATTTGAGCGTCGGGATGGTGCGGCTGCGGAGCATTCGGGTCTACGTGGTCGGTGAGGTCAGGCAACCGGGTGGCTACACGCTGAGCGCGCTGTCGACGGCCTACAACGCGCTCTTTGCCGCGGGCGGCCCCACCAAACGCGGCAGCCTGCGGGGGATGCAGGTCATCCGCGGCGGGAAAACGGTCTCGTCGATCGATGTCTACGACTTTGTGATCAAGGGCGACCGGACCCACGATATCAAGCTCCAGCATGAAGACACCGTGCTGGTGCCGCTCATCGGGGCGACGGTCGGCGTCTCAGGCAACGTGGTGAGGCCGGCCATTTACGAGGTGAAGGGCAAGGCCACGCTGGCGGACGTGCTCCGCCTCGCGGGCGGCCCGCGCCCGACCGCCGACCTCAACCGCGTGCAGGTCGAGCGCGTGATCGCCCACGAGAAACGGATCGCGGTCGATTTCGACCTCTCGCGCGTCGAGGAGGCCGGTAAGATCCCGATTCAGGATATGGACGTCGTCAAGCTCTTCCCGATTCAACAGGTCGCGCGCAACGTCGTGCGGCTGAGCGGCCACGTCGTGCGCCCGGGCGACTACCAGTACACGCCCGGCATGCGCGTCCGCGACGTGATCCCGGCCTACGAGCAGTTCTTGCCGGAGCCGTCGCTCGAGTACAGCGAGATCGTCCGATACGAGAGGCCGACGATGGCTCAGACCGTGGTCTCCTTCAGCATCAGCGAGATGATGGCCGGCAATCCCCGCCACAACCTCGCGCTGCAGGACCGGGATGAGATCCGAGTCTACCCCGCGTCGCGCTTTCAAGATCCCCGGTTGGTGACCATCAGCGGCGCGGTGCGCCAGCCGGGTCGCTACCGCTTGTACGACCAGATGACCGTGCTCGAACTCATCCATCAAGCGGGGGATCCCACGGCCGATGCTTTCGTCGCCCGTGCTGAAATCCGCCGCAAGGTATCGAACGGGGACGCGGCGTTCGCGCGGCAAGTGGTGTATTTCCGTCTCGACCGGTTGCTCGCGGGTGATGAAACGGAACGAGTGGCGCTCGAACCGGACGACGAGGTCGTCATTGTGGCCAAAGGAGACGTCAAGGCTCTGCCCCAGGTCGGTGTTCGCGGCGAGGTGAAGAGACCGGGATCGTACCCGCTGCTGAAGGGGATGCGGGTCAAAGACCTGATCTTTCAGGGGGGGCTCACGCGTGAATCGGCGATGGGGCAGGCCGAGCTGGTCCGGTTTTCCCCGTCTCGGCAGCCCGGTCAGATCGACCGGGAAGTCGTCCCGATCGACCTCGACCGCGCCCTGGCCGACGATCCCGAGCAGAACATGCCGTTACAGGGTGACGATGAACTGCTGATCAAACAGGTGGGCGAGCTCAAACGGGAATACCGCCTGACGTTGGAAGGGGAGGTCGGGTTCCCCGGGACGTACGTGATCCGGCCCGGCGAGCGAATGAGCTCGCTCATCCGTCGCGCGGGGGGATTTACCGACAAGGCGTACCTGCGCGGCGCGGTCTTTACGCGGGAGAGCGTGCGGGCGAGTCAGGAGCGCCAGCTCCAGGAGTTCACGACCTCGCACACCCAGCGGGTGACCGCCGAAGCCGCGTCGCTCGCGATGGGAGGGCTGTCGAAGGACGAGGCCGAGGCGGCGCGGTTTGAATTGTCCACGCGTCAGGATGCGATCAAGTTGTTGGCCTCCAAGACCGTGCTCGGCCGCGTGGTGATCCATCTCGCCGAGCCCGACGCGCTCGAAGGGACCGTGGACGATCTCGCGCTGGAGGACGGCGATCGGCTCGTGATCCCGCAGCCCCCCTCGTCGGTGGCGGTCCTCGGCAGCGTGCGAAATCCCACCGCGGTAGTGGCCCACTCCGGCAAATCGATCAAGGACTACATCGGCCTGTCCGGCGGGTATCTGCCGAACGCCGATCGGGCGGCGGTGTACGTCGTCAGGGCCGACGGGTCGTCCGTGAGTCCGGATCAGGTGAAGACCGTCGAGGCCGGCGACGCGATCCTGGTGCCGCCCCAGATGGAGGCGAAATACCGCCCCCTGCCGCTCTGGCGCGATATCGCCACGATCGTGGGGCAGTTTGGCATCGCGATCGCGGCGCTCGTGGTGATCTTTTAGGAGCCTGTCCATGAGTGACCATCTGCTGCGTTGTCAGTCGGCCTTGCGTGCTCACGTACGACGCAGTACGCTCCGCGCGCAAGACCTCCTTCCGCCTTGCATCTGGCCGCTCCTGAACAGGCTCCACCACCCCAAGACTCGGACAGTCTCCTAGGAGCGACCACGTGCTCTACCGTCCTGAAACCGAGCCCATCGAACGGGATGAAATCCTCGAGATCGAGGGTCATGACGACCGGGAGCCCACACTGGAGGATTATGCGCGGGTGGTCTGGGGTGGGCGGTGGTTGATCCTGGCGCTCGTGGCGGTGACGACGACCGCCACCCTCGTCGTCACCGCCAACACGCCCAAGACCTTCACGGCGCAGGCGACCATCATGCCGTTGGGTCAGGACCGGGGCGGCGGCCTCGCCTCGGCGCTCTCGGGCTCGCTGGGAGGCTCGCTGGGCATCGAGAACCCGAACGATAAGCTCGTGGCTGTGCTCCAGAGCCGGAAGGTCGCGGGGATGGTGGTCGAGGGACTTGGTTTGGAAACGGTGTTGGCCCAGGCGTCGGGGCGAAAACCGACGAGGGATGAGGCGATCGAGGCGGTGCAAAAGGGCGTGGTCAAGGTCAGCGGGGGCACCCGCGGGGTGATCACGGTGCGCGCCCAGTGGCGCGACCCGGCCCTGGCCGCGGCGATCGCGAACGCGACCGTCTCGGCGGCCGGTCGGTTCCTCAACGAGCGCTCGATCAGCATGAACTTCCAGGTCTTGGACGAGGCCGTGCCGCCCACGAAGAAAAGCGGACCGAAGATCCGGCTCAACGTCGCCGTGGCGGCGGTCCTGTCCGCGTTGACGGCGCTCATGATCGTGTTCGTTCGGGAATACATCAGGGGGGGTCGCGAGCGCCACGCTGCGAACGGCCGGCGCACGCCGGAGGGTTTTGGGAACGGATCCCCAGTCGGGTGAGAGCGGCAGCGCTCGTGGTGGCGCTCCTGGCGACCGCTCCCGTCTTCGCTGCTGAACCCCACCTGCCGGTCGACGATCCCGTGTATCGCCGCTTGGAGCGGTTGGCGGCTCTGGGGCTCATCGACGAGGGGCCGCTGGCGACGAGGCCGCTCACGCGCGAAGCGCTCGCGTCGATGGCGCGCGAGGCGGGAGCGAACGCGGCGGGTTCATCGGATCCGTGGATCGCCTCCGACATCCGGGCGATCGAGGAGCGGTTAGCTTCACTCGGTTCGATCGAGGACTCGTTTCTCGACGGCCGCTTCGCCGTGGGCGAGGGACCGTTCGTTCCGACCGGGCTCGAGCGACGCGGCGACCGTCTGGCGGACGGCGGCAACGCCCGCCTGGGTGCAGCATTCGGCGGGATGCTCGGGGGACGGGTGGGATGGGGATACCACCCCGAGATCCGCTATCCCGTGGGGCCGACCGACGACCTCGATCTTGCGGCGCGTTCGGCGTACCTGGCGCTCGTCGGCGGGGGTCTTGCGCTCACGGTGGGCCGCGAATCGCTGTGGTGGGGACCGGGCTTCCGCGGTTCGCTGCTGCTCACCGACCACGCGCCGCCGTTCGATCTGGTGCGAGTGGAGATGGTTCGACCCTGGCGCATGAAATGGATCGGACCGGTGTCCGCGCACGTGTTCGTCACACGACTGGAAGCCAACCGGCTGGCCGTACCGCATCCGTATCTCGCGGGTGTTCGCCTTGCCTTTCGGCCTCATCCGCTGCTAGAATTCGGCCTCGCGCGGACCGCGATGTTCGGCGGCGAGGGGCGTCCGGTGACGGGCAAGCTGCTCTGGGACGTGATCCGGGCGCGGGGGGAGAACGACCAACGCAATCCGGGCAACCAGATCGCGGCGGCCGACGCGACGGTGCGGATTCCCTGGCGCTTCCAACCGTTCGCGTTCTATGCGGAGTGGGGGGGCGAGGACGAGGCGAACGGATGGCCGTCGCACCCGGCGGTGGTCGTTGGGGTCTACCTCCCGAAGATTCTGGGTTCGGACCGTTGGGAGCTCCGGGGTGAGTTTGCCGACAATGCCTTCGCACGCGTGCCTGGCATATGGTACCAGCATGGGCTCTATCAATCGGGATATACCTACCGGGGTTTCGTCATCGGCCACCCCATGGGGACGGATGCCAGGATGGCGAGCGTGGAGCTCGATCGGCGCATCACCCCGCAGTGGACGGCCTCCGCGCTGTACGATGGGCTGCAGAGCGGGGTGTTCGACCCCGGGGACACCTCGGGGCGAAGCGCGGGAGCGCGGGTCGCGTATGAGAGCATGGGTTTGTCAGTCCAGTCCGAGTATCGGTACACGCGTGTCGAGCGGCCCAGCGAACCGTTTCGAGACGGCGGTCACGTGGTGACCGTCTCAGCGCGCAGCGCATGGTGAGGGGGATCATGGGTCCGGTTGCTGAGGAAGAGCCCGAGATTGCGGAACGCGCGGCCGAGGACGAGTCGGTCGAGCTGATCGACTACCTCCTGGTCGTCTGGTCGCACCGCTGGCTGATCGGCCTCGGCACGGCGGCCGCGATCGTCGCCGCCCTCGTCTACGGCTTCCTCACTCCCAAGAGTTACCAGGCCTCGCTCCTGCTCAAAGTCGGCACCGTCTTCACGCTTTCCGGCGACGGCTCCCGTCTCGGCCTGATCGAAGATCCCAAGACCATCGCCCAGGTCCTCACCGGTGACGCGATGCTGGAAAAGCTGCGGAATCATCTCGGGCTGGACCGCTCCACGCTCTCGGGACTTCGAGGAGCGTTGAAGGTCAAGGTGATCAAGAACGACTTGGACGTGGCGGCCACGACGCTCGTCGAACTGACGTTGAATCTCGGCGATCCCCATCAGATCATCGAGGGGCTTACGTTCCTCGCCGACGACCTCATCGAGGAGCACTCGCGCCAGTACCTCGCCGGGCTCTCCGTGATCGATCGCGGGCGGGAGAGCCTCAACGAAAAAATCCGGGTGACGCAGGTTCAACAGGAGACGCAGCGCCGGCAGATCGCGGATCTGCGCGCGCAGATGGCCGCGGAATCCAAATATCGCGAGACCCTGGAGCGGAACATCGCGCGGCTCGAAGGCGAGATGAGCCAGGCGATGAGCCGGCTCGCCGAGGCCAAGCCCGATGCGTCGGAGGCGCTGTGGGAACAGACGCTGTTTCAGAGCCGCCAGATTCACCTCGATGAGCTCTATCGCGAACGCAACGAGAGCGAGCTGCGCGGCCGCAAGGCGCAGGCCGACATTTACGGCGTGGAGAGCACGGCGGCGGGTCTCGCGGGCCAGCGGGCCGATTACGAGAATCGGATCGTGGAGTTGGCCGCCTACCGCACGCGCTCGGAGAACACCAAGATCCGCAGTGCGCCCGTGCTGCCGACCGTTCCCGTGGGGCCGCGGCGGTCGCTTACGGTGGCCCTCGCGGCGCTGGTGGGGGTGTTCGGGTTCGTGATGGCCGCTTTTTTCCTGGAGTACGTCCGAAGCGCCCGGCGCCGCCGGTTGTTTGGGCAGCCGCTGTTTCCAACCTGAGCATCCATGAATCGCAGACTGACCGGCGCAAGAACCAAATCCCTCCATCCCCCCCTTGGCAAAAGGGGGGCAAGGGGGGATTTTCTAATCGGGGAGCACAATGCCGACGCTGGATGACATCAACCGGAAGTCGGCGGCCGTCGGCGTGATCGGTTTGGGCTATGTCGGCCTCCCGCTCGCCGTGGAATTCGTCAAGGCGGGGTTTTCGGTCGTCGGGATCGACGTCGACTCCGACAAGGTCAAGACGCTGGCGGACGGGCGGTCGTACATCCAGGACGTGCCTCACCGGGACGTCGCCGAGGCGGTGTCGTCGAACCGCTTCACCGCCACCACCGACTTTTCGGTCTTGAGGCGGCTGGACACCGTCAGCATCTGCGTCCCCACGCCGCTGCGCAAGACGAAAGACCCCGACATCTCCTTCATCGCCGCGGCGACCGAGCAGGTGGCCAAATATTTGCCCCCCGGCCAACTCGTGGTGCTCGAGAGCACCACGTATCCCGGCACCACCAACGAGATCGTCCTCGCCGAGTTGGCCAAGGACGGGCGGCGCGTTGGAAAAGACTTTTTCCTGGCGTTCTCACCCGAGCGGGTCGATCCCGGCAACGCGGTTTTCACCACGCGCAACACGCCCAAAATCATCGGCGGCGTGACGCCGCACTGCACCAAACTGGCGGTCGCGCTCTATCGCCACGCGGTCGACACCGTGATCCCCGTCAGCTCGACGCAGGCGGCCGAGATGGTCAAGCTGATCGAGAACACGTTTCGGGCGATCAACATCGGCCTGGCCAACGAGGCGGCGCTCATGTGCCGTACGCTCGGCATCGACGTGTGGGAGGTGATCGACGCGGCCGCGACCAAGCCGTTCGGGTTCATGCCGTTCTATCCCGGCCCGGGTTTGGGCGGTCACTGTATCCCGATCGATCCGCTGTACCTCTCGTGGAAGCTGAAGGCGTTCAACTACAACGCGCGGTTCATCGAGCTGGCGAGCGAGATCAACACCAAAATGCCCGAGCACGTCGTCGAGTTGATCGGGGACGCGCTCAACGG
>Ga0214473_10002439_pt1 | contig 22848 bp, 11 predicted proteins | sample RVTome_7_FD_203509 | JGI IMG/M metagenome (GOLD analysis project Ga0214473, IMG submission 203509) | Soil microbial communities from uranium-contaminated site in the Upper Colorado River Basin, Wyoming, United States - RVT98D197 | ecosystem: Environmental > Terrestrial > Soil > Contaminated >... | reverse complement strand
TCGAATCCGGCCCTGAATTCCACGGCATCGCTCTGATAGGGTGCCGCCTTGTGCGCGTATCCAAGGTTGAGGTGCGGCGTGAAGTCGCCCGCGCGTTTCGAGAGAATGGCCCAGAGGCGGACCGTCGTATTCCCCGAACCCAGGAACTCCTCCTTCTTGCCGGTGGGAAGGCGGACGTCAACCAGCGTTGCCAGATCGATGCTGCCTCCGCGCGACAGGCTGTACTTGAGGCGAACGGCGACATCGCCCAGGCCGGTCGCTGTCTGGCTATAGGGCACCTCCGTCGAGAGGATGGGACGGAGCGTATCCCCCGCGAACAGGTGGTTTGCGTGGCCGAGGCGTCCGAAGGTGTAGCTGTTGATCACGGCCCTGGCCGTTCCGTTCAAACGGACGGTGACGATCGGGACTGCAAGGCTGACGTCAAGGTCGTTCGTCACACCCATGGTGGCGACGACGGCGCCGATGCCTGCCTGAGCGTGGAGGTCCATGAACAGGTCAATGACATCGTCCTCATTGGGATTGTCGCCAAGCGTCCCGTCGTTGGTCACGTCCAGGTGGGTAAATGTGAATAGCATCTGGTCCGTCGGAAGGCCGCGGAACTGAACGAGGTCGAGGTACGTGTAGTTCGCCTCCAGGAGGATCTTCCCCTTGCCGAGCGGCTTGGCGTTTTCGGCGAGGATGGGACCCATGCTCTCGGCGACGCGCACCGGCTGGCCGGTGGAAAAGTCAAAGAGCACCCCTCCCGCGGTGGAGCTGAGCGGGAACGACGAGACGTTGCCCGAAATAAGTCCGTTGAGCGCCGGCACGAGTTCGCTATTTGCCCTGGTGGCGGATTCGAGGAAATGTGAGCCATGCTGTCCGGGACTTCCGCTCCGTTGCAGCCGGACCACAAGAATCTCGTTGAATATGTCGCTGAACGCCTTGTTGAGCTGAGCCCGGGCCGGAGTTTCGGGAAGAGAGATGCACAGCACGATGAAGAGAGCAATCCTGCGCCACAGGGGGGAATTCATTGCGCGCATCCTCCGGGTAAGGGTCTGGTTATTTTTGTGAGACGATCTTCCATGTTCCGTCGGCGGGCGCGAGAGTCCACTGCCGCGGGTTTTCCACATTCTGCGTGGTATTCGCCGCTCTGTTGAAGAACGACATTCTGACTCTGAACGTCACCCTGGCGTTGGCTGACTGGACATCCATTTCCACGCCCTCGACGGACACCTTGCGATCCTCGGATGCGCCGAAGAACGCCGACCATTCGTTCCGCTTGTCGCCCCCGAGGTTCAGCAACGCGGTCAGGTTTTCGAGATTCCCCTGTTCGAGGCTTGCGCGGTAGGTATCGATCAGGTGCTGGATGTCGCGCCGGGCGGCGTCGCGATCCAGTTTCTCCTTCGGGGGAGCCGTCTTGAGATCCGCCTCCTTCTTCTCCGCCTCAACGATGGGTGCAGCCGCTTTGCGTGCGGCAAGGATTTCACCGGCAGCGCTTGCATAGAGTCTTCCCGCCTGGTCAAAGGCGTCGCCGGCGGCCTTGAAGTCACCCGAGGAGTATTTCTCCACTCCCTGCGATTCCAGATTCAGTCCCGGACGGTAGCTGGGTGCCGCATCCTTTTCCCTGTCAAGGCCGCGGACTGTCTGTTTCGCCGCCGTCATATCCGCCTTCCGCCCGTCGGCCTCGCGCCGCAACGATGCCAGTGCGGAGGCGTCGGTGGCGACCTTACGGTAGGCGCTCCGCGCATTGGTATAGGCATCACGCGCCGCCAGGAGGCTCTCCCGGGTTTCCGTCTGTGCGAGTCTATCCCCCTGCCGCTCGTCGCCCAGCGCTCCGTTGAACGCCGCCCGGAGCATGGCTTTTCCACCCGCTCTCTCCGCCGTTGCCCGGTCGGCCTTCATGTCCTTCTGCGCCGCCGCCACGAGCGTGCGCAGGTCTCCGACGTCAGTGATGGAAGCCGCCTCGTTCCTGTGCGCTGCATCGATTGCATCGCCGAAGGATACCTCCGCGCGTGCGAAGCCCCGCTCCGCCGCGGTGAAACGCCCTGCCTCAAAGTCCTTCCCGGCCTGCCGTTCAGTCTGGAGCGCCGCGACAAACTGTTCAGGAGCCCAGCGTTCCGCTTTCGCTTCCACAGCGAGCCCTTTCCTGTTCAGCATCCCCTGCCGCGCGCTGTTCACCAGCCCTGAAGAATCCACGGCAACCGGCGGTGGTTCTTCCGCGGGCTTCTGCACGACCGCCGGCTCGGGAGAACGCAGCACGATGACGGCGACAACTCCGCCGATCAGCACGAGCGCCGGAAGGCCAACGACCAGGACCCGCCGCGAGCGGAGCGAGGCCGGAACGGGAACCGGGGTGGGGGTTCGGTCGCGTCGCGGCTTGTTCTCCGATTCCTTGTCGACCCGTTTCAGGCCACGCGATGCTTCCTTGTTTGCCGGATCGATGGCGAGGGCTTTGCGATAGCACCCGGCGGCTTCTGCGAACTTCTCGTGCTTGAGATAGAAGGCACCATCCGCGATCAGTTTGTCGAGTCCTTCTTCATGGTCAATGCGCTGCTGCGCCTGGCCGAGGAGTTCCGATGCCGTTGCGTGCTGCGGATGAACCTCGAGGACCGTATTCAGAACCTCCTTGGCATCCCGGACCTTCCCCTTCACCATGAATGCCCGGGCCTCGATCACCATCGTCTCGAGGTGTTTTGCTTCCTCCATCTTCTTTCCAGCGACGGCACGCAGCTCGTGGATGCGTGCGTCGTCCGGCGAGAGCTTCAGCGCCGCCTCGTACCGGGTGAGGGCCTCCTGGTACTCCCGCTTCTTGAAGTAGATGTTCCCGTTGTCCACAAGCCGCGTCAATTCCGCGGAACGTGCAAGCTCGAGGCTGTGCGGGCGTACGACGTCGCGATGGATTTCCTCGAGGGCGTTCAGCAGATCCCGCATGGAGGGGTAGCGCTCATCCGGCTCCTTCCTGAGCGAGCGCTGGATCGCGTCTTCGAGTCCCGGCGGCAGCCCTGTACGCACTTTCGATGCCGGCGTCTGATTCTCGTTCACGATGGAGTACATGATCGCGGTCTCATGGTCGCCCATGAACGGGAGCTTGCCCGTCAGTATTTCATACAGGAGCACGCCCAGTGACCATATGTCCGTCCGGTGATCCTGATCCAGCCCTTTGACCTGTTCGGGGGACATGAACGGGACCGTCCCCATGGCGGAGCCGATCCTGGTGATCCGCGTCGCGCCGGTGAGCTTCACAAGTCCGAAGTCCACGATCTTGACATCATTATCGGGCGTGATGATGATGTTCGCCGGCTTGATGTCCCGGTGCACGATGCCGTGCTCGTGCGCCTTGGCGAGCCCCCGGGCTATCTTGATGGCGAACTCGAGGGCGTCGTTGACCTCGAGCGGCCCCCCCATGATCTTCTTGCTCAGGTTTTCCCCGCCGTAGTACGCCATGCAGATGAAGATCAGCCCGTCCTCGGTTTCGCTGATCTCATGGATTGAGCAAATACTCGGGTGGTCCAGGGCGGAGGCGGCCTGCGCTTCCTTCAGGAAGCGCTTCTTCGCCAGGGGGTCCCGGGTCCGGTCGGGGGGGAGAAACTTCAGCGCCACAACGCGCTTGAGCGTGATATCCTCGGCCTTGTACACGACGCCCATGCCGCCGCCGCCGATTTTCTCCAAGATGCGGAAATGGGAGATGATCTCGCCGACGATGTTGCCGGTCAGCACCCGGAGTGTTGCCGACTCCTTGTGCTCTTCACTCATCTTCTTGATGGAGAAGCGCGCGACCTCATTGCCGGGGTCGAGGTCAAGCACTTCGTTGAACTTGACTGTGGCTTCCTCGAACCGGCGCTGCTGGGTCAGTTGCTCCCCTTCCGAGAGGAGCTTCTTGACGTTCCGCGTCTGCGCCACCCTGTCCAGGATCGACTCAAGGTCGCGGAGGAGGAGCAGGCAATCCGCATAGCGGGCGGCGGGGTCCTTGGCGAGGCACTGGGTCAGGATTTTCTGCAGGTCGACCGTCAGCCCGCTCTCTTCAAGCTGGATCGGGTCCGGTTCTTCGTGGAGGATCTTGTACATCACGGTCGTGTCGTTCCCCGTGAAGGGTTTCTTGTAGGTCAGCAACTCATAGAGGACGACCCCGAACGAGAAGATGTCGGCCCGCTTCTCCACCGGATCGCCTTTGACCTGTTCGGGGGACATGTACCAGGGAGTCCCGATGCGCATGCCGATCTGCGTCAGTACCTGCTGGGTGTCCACCTCCATGGCGACCGCCGTCGGGGAGTAGGGTTTCGCAATCCCGAAGTCCATGATCTTGATCCGGCCGTCGGCAAGCACTTTGATATTCTCGGGCTTGATGTCCCGGTGGACGATCATGTTTGCGTGGGCATACTGGAGCCCGCGGCAGACCTGCCGCGCATAGCTCAGTTTGTCGCGGAGGGTGAGCGGTTCTTTCGTGTCGATGATGGAGCGGAGGTCCTTGCCGTCGAGAAACTCCATCACGATAAACGTCTTCCCCTCGAACTCGCCGTAGTCATGGATCACGGTGATGTTGTCGTGGGAGAGCTTGCCGGCGGTTCTCGCTTCGCGTATGAACCGTGCCTTCGTTTCCTGGGATTCGAGGGATTTCTCGAGGATGACCTTGATCGCCACCTCCCGGTCCATAAGCGGATCGAAGGCGCGGTACACAACGCCCATGCCACCGCGGCCGAGGACTTCACGCAACTCGTATTTGCCTAATTTTTCCATCTCTCAGGCCGCTGTACGGTGGGAACCCATGCATGAAATACCGCGGTATGCCGATAACGTCATACCGGTTGCGTACTTTCCTGGGAAGATTCTGTGACAGTTCCTTGAAAGCGTGCTGCGTCGAGGGGGGAGCCGATGGGGGACCGGCGTCGGATGAAGCCGACTGCAGGCCCTCTCCCCGTTCTTGTTGAGACAAGGATTATGGAATGGACCATCGTCCTGCAGGCAGCCATGCGATCCGGGTTGCGAAAGAACTGTGAGGGTAAAGTTAAAGACGATGGGGGGAAAAGTCAACAGATGGAGGGACTAACAGATTTTTATGCAGGGCGGACTGTTCATTTACTCATCAGCCGCCAAATGCTAAATGTCAGCAAAAATTAGCGAATATGATGCAGGCGCAGAAACACAGCGAAAGAAAGAGCAGGGCCCAATAAAGAAGAGTTCTCAAAGTGGCTGATTCTCTTCTTATTCAGTTTCCCCTTCTCTGTGACTCTGTGGTGATTTTGTCTATTACTCTGCGTCCCTGCGGTGAATCGTGTTCGTCAGCGCTGGATGCGCGCCGATCCGCCGCCTGCAAACGAGCGGACCTGATCGAGCGTCGCCATTGTCGTATCGCCCGGGAAGGTGGTGACGAGGGCGCCGTGGGCCCAGCCGAGCCTGACGGCCTGCTCGGGGGGTTCGCCGGCGAGGAGCCCGTAGATGAGTCCGCTCGCGAACCCGTCCCCGCCCCCGACACGGTCCAGCACTTCCAGTTCACTGGTGGGAGCCGTGTAGGAGCTTCCGTTGATCCAGGCGACGGCGCTCCAGCTGTGCCGGTTCGCGGAATGGACCTCGCGCAGCGTCGTGGCGACCGCCTTGACGCCGGGGTGGCGCGCGACGACCTTGTCGATCATTCCGAAGAACGCTCCGGGGTCGAGTTTTGATTTGGCTGCGGCCTCCGGCCCGGCGATGCCGAGCCCCTTCTGCAGGTCCTCCTCGTTCCCGATCAGCACATCCACGTTTTCGACGATCCGGCTGATCACCTCGACCGCCTTCTGCTGTCCGCCCCAGATCTTCCAGAGCTTTTCACGGAAATTCAGATCGAAGCTCACGACCGCCCCGGCCTTCCGGGCCGCCTTCATGGCTTCGATGATGAGCTCGCCGGTCGTTGCGGAGAGCGAAGCGAATATCCCGCCGCTGTGGAACCAGCGGAGCCCGTCCGCGAACATCGCCGTCCAGTCGAAATCACCCGGCTTCAACTGCGCACCGGCCTCGTTCGACCGGTTGTAGAAAACGACCGGGGGACGGACGCCGTGTCCGCGGTCGCTGAAGACGGTCGCCATGTTCGGGCCGTTCACGCCGTTGTGGGCGAACCGCTTGTAGAACGGCGTCACGCCCATCGCCCTGACCCGTTCCGCGATCAGGTCGCCGATGGGATAGTCCACCATCGCCGTAGCGATCCCCGTCTTCATCCCGAAGCAATCGGCGAGATTCGCGGCGACGTTGAATTCCCCGCCGCTCACATGGATCCTGCATTCCGTCGCCTTCCGGAACGGCACGTTGCCCGGGTCAAGCCGGTGCACGAGCGCACCGAGCGACACCAGGTCCCATTTCCCCTTCGCGGGGACAACCAGATTGTTGCTCATTGTCCGATCCTTCTCTTTTTCTTCGCTGGAATCAGTCTTTCCAGCGCGTATGGAACACGCCTTCCTTGTCGATGCGCCGGTAGGTATGCGCGCCGAAGTAATCCCGCTGGGCCTGCAGGAGGTTTGCGGGGAGGACCGCGGAGCGGTAGCTGTCAAAGTACGCAAGCGCGCTCATGAACGCCGGGACGGGGATCCCCTCCATGACGGCGGTGCTGACGACCGTCCTCCACGCGGACTGATAGGAGAGGACAAGGCCGGAGAAATACGGGTCGAGCAGGAGGTTTGCCAGGGCCGGCTGCCGTTCGAACGCGTCCTTGATCCGGCCGAGGAACTGGGCGCGGATGATGCATCCTGCGCGCCAGAGCATCGCCACCGTTCCGAAGTTCACCTTCCAGCCGAACTCGGCATCCGCAGCGCGGAGGAGCTGGAATCCCTGCGCGTACGAGCAGACTTTGGAGCAGAAGAGGGCCTTCCGGATCATCTCCAGAAACGCCTTCCTGTCGCCGGTAAACGAGGGGCGTTTTCCGTCGAGCACCGCAGCAGCGGCGACCCGTTCCTTTTTCAGCGCGCTGAGCATCCGCGCAAAGACGGCGTCGGCGATCGTCATCGCAGGAACCCCGAGGTCGAGCGCGACCTGGCTGGTCCATTTGCCGGTTCCTTTCTGTTCGGCCGTGTCGAGGATCAGGTTGACGAGCGGCTTTCCCGACTCCGGCTCCGTCCGTGAGAGGATGTCGGCGGTAATCTCGATGAGGTAGCTGTTGAGCTCGCCGGTATTCCACTCCGCGAACGCCGCCTGCATCTCCGCGGTCGACAGGCCGAGGAGACGTTCCATCAGGTAGTACGCCTCGCAGATCATCTGCATGTCGCCGTATTCGATCCCGTTATGCACCATCTTGACGAAATGGCCCGCGCCGCCGCTCCCCAGCCATTCGCAGCACGGCCAGCCGTCGTCGGTTCGCGCCGCGATCGCCTGCAGGACGGGCTTCACGACCGGCCACGCCCGCTGGTCGCCGCCGGGCATGATGGACGGGCCCCGGAGGGCGCCTTCTTCCCCGCCGCTCACGCCGGTGCCGACGAAGAGGATCCCTTTCTCGCCGAGACTCTTCATGCGCCGGTCGGTATCGGCGAAGTAGGAGTTGCCGCCGTCGATGAACACGTCCCCCCGCGCGCAGAGCGGGAGCAGCTCCTGCAGGACGGAGTCGACCGCTGCGCCTGCCGGGACCATGATGAGGATCCGGCGCGGTCGTTCGAGGGCGGCGACGAAGTCCCGAAGGGAGGCCGCCGCGACGACGTCCTTCCCCTCCGTCCGGCGCCTGAATGCCTCGACCTTCGGTACGCTCACGTCGAAGCCCGCCACGGAAAATCCGTGCCCTTCAATGTTCAGCGCGAGGTTTTCCCCCATCACGCCCAGGCCGATGATGCCGCACTGCTGTGTCTTCACGGTCATTCTCCGAATCTGATCACGCGGCGTCAGGCGCCTTCGAATTGCACCGGGGCCAGTTTTGGCACCAGCAGTGTAAATATGCCGAGCGCGACGACATACGCGCTGCCGGAGATGATAAACAGAATCATGTAGTTCCCAGTCCACTCCAGCACGAAGCCCGCAAAGGTGGCCAGCAGCATGCCGCCCACGGCCCCCGCCATGCCGCCGAGGCCGACGACGGAGCCCACGGCTTTCCTCGGGAACATGTCGGACGCCGTCGTAAACAGATTGGCCGACCATCCCTGATGTGCGGCGGCGGCCAGGCCGATGATGCCGACCGCGAGCCAGAGCGACGTCACGCCGGCCGCGAACACGATGGGGATGATGCAGAGCGCGCAGAGGAGCATGACCGCTTTCCGCGCCCTGCTGACGGGCCAGCCCCGGCGGATGAGTGATCCGGAGAGCCATCCCCCGCCGATGCTGCCGACGCTGGTGAGCGTATAGATGACGATCAGCGGCGCCCCGAGCTTGTCGAGCGTCAGGCCGTAGTTCGTGTTGAGGAATTTCGGCAGCCAGTAGAGGTAGAACCACCAGATCGGGTCGGTCAGGAACTTGCCGATGACGAATGCCCAGGTCTGCCGGTGCCGGAAGAGGCTTGACCAGGGGATCTTCGCCGACGGAGGATCGGGCGGGTCGCTCTGGATGAAGGAGAGCTCCGCGGGAGACACGCGCTTGTGGCGCTCGGGCGCTTCGTACATAGCAACCCAGCACACCAGCCAGACGAATCCAATCGCACCCGTCACGATGAACGACGCCTGCCAACCGTACGTGAGCGTAAGCCACGGGACGACGGCGGGGGCGGCCACCGCGCCGATGTTCGCCCCGGAATTGAAGATACCCGTGGCGAACGCGCGCTCCCGTTTCGGGAACCACTCCGCGACCGCCTTGATGGCTGCGGGGAAGTTGGCGGATTCCCCCAGCCCGAGGGCAAACCGCGCGGCCCCGAACCCCATCACCGAGCGCACCGCCGCATGACCCATGGCCGCGATGCTCCAGACGACAATGGCGATCGAGAATCCGATTTTCGTCCCGAACCGGTCGATCAGGCGTCCGGCGAACACCAGTCCGATCGCATACGCGGCCTGGAACGCGGTGACGATGTAGCCGTACTCGATTTCGGTCCAGCCGATCTCCTTCTGGAGCACCGGCGCTAGAATGCCGAGGACCTGCCGGTCGATGTAGTTGATGGTGGTGGCAAAAAAGAGCAACGCGCACACGGTCCATCGGTAACGGCCCGATTTCGCTGCGCCCTCTCCCTGCATTGCGTCGGTCATGGAGATCTCATGCGTTCGTGATGGAAGGCCGCCTATGCGCGAAGCCGGGCGGATGACTTCTGCGCCGTGCTGCGCCCCGGCCCGTTGCCGAGGAACAGCGGCCGGATGTGCCGCTCGAAGATATTCATTGTAACGTTCGATTCGACCGCCGCGCGGCAGGCAGAGAGCAGGTTTATGTACCGCCCGCCGAATTCCGCCGCAACCTTGTAGCCGACGTGGACGAGCTGGCGGAAATGAACATTGAATTGCGGGCACCCCTGATCGTGACGCAGGGCCCCGCAATACTCCCCGGCGCTCCAGCGCTCCACCGCGGCGGGCGCAGGCAGTTTCGCCCGGTCGATGCTGATCACCGAGAGGTAGGGCTTGCACAGTTCATCATACCGCTCAAAGGCGCGGGCATACACTTCTTTCGCCAGAAGGAGGCCGTCCCCTCCCGACGCCGCGAGGCCGATGACCTCTTCCAGCCAGGTCGTCCCGGCGGTTTTCAGGTGAAGACCGGCATTGGCACGGTTGATCGCCCGGTGCATGACCGGGTAGAGCGAAAACTTGTCGCTCCCCGAATGGATGCTCAGCTTCAGGTCAGGCGGAAGGTCGAACCGCTCCACCGCGAAGGCGATGACGGCAAGGTCATCCTCGAACTCGGTTGTGAACTTGCCGACGTCCCCCACGTAATCGATCCCTTTCAGGAACGATCCAGTGAATTTCGGGGCGATGGTCTGGAGGGGAATCCGCGCGCGCGCGATCGCGGCGAGGATGAAGAACAACTCGCCGGGCGTCTGGGGGCTGTCCGCTTCATCCACGGACACTTCGGCCACAAAGCCGGTGCTCTCCTTCCGTTCCGCGATATGCCGGTACACCGTGCCGGCCTCCACGACCGCGTGGAGGTATTTCTGCGCGACCGACGCCAGGAGGGCATCCGACACCTCGAACGGCGCCGCGATGCCGGGGATGGCGAGCGACCCCCTGAAGGGTTTCATGGCGCCCATGAATTCCGCGGTTTCGGCGGCGGTGGCCGGCGTCCCAATGTATTCGGCCACGTCGATGGTGAAGAAATCGCTTGAGTCGAGAAAGCGGTCGACCGTGGTGAGACTGATGTGGTCCGCATCCACGAAATACGGCCGGCGCCATCCGCACTTCCGCACCGCGTCATCTGCTTCGCGACGGGTATCAACGGGGACGGTACCGATGATGGAATGTTCGCGGTTCGATTTGTTCCAGACGGGGACGACTTCCACTCCCAGGGCTTCCGCCTGCTGCAACGCCCGGAGCTGCGCCTCGCCTTCTGCACCAAACCTGTCACCGATCCCGAGAGTATATTTCGCAAGTTTCATAGATGATCACGTTCCTTCCTGTGCACTCTGCATCCATTGAATTAACGCGCGAGCCAGCCCCCGTCGACCACCAGCACATGGCCGGTCACGTAATCGGAAGCAGGCGACGCCAGAAATACGGCCGCACCTCCCAGGTCCTCCGGGGATCCCCACCGTCCCGCCGGTATCCGCGCGAGGATGGCCTGGGACCGCACCGGATCGTCCCGCAACGCCCTGGTATTGTTCGTTGCCATGTAGCCGGGTGCGATGGCATTGACGCAGATCCCGAGCGGGGCCCATTCATTGGCGAGCGCTTTGGTCACCTGTGCCACCGCCCCCTTGCTTGCGGCGTACGACGGCACGATGATTCCGCCCTGGAAGGCGAGGAGGGATGCGACGTTGATGATTTTCCCGCGCTTCCGCTTCACCATGTCGCGCGCCGCCGCCTGCGCAAGGAAGAACACGGCCTTGGCATTGAGCGACATGACGTCATCCCAGTCCCGTTCCGTGAATTCGATTGCCGGCGCCCGACGGATAATGCCGGCGTTGTTCACCAGGATGTCGATTTTTCCGAAGGCGGCGAGCGCGGCTTCCGTCACGGCGGCGACGGACTCCGGTTTCATCAGATCGCTTTCAAAGATGACTGCACGCCGCCCGAGCTTCTGCACGTCGCGCGCGGAATCTTCCGATGCGACATGGTCCACGAGGAGAATGTCCGCACCCGCGGCCGCGAGAGCGCAGGTCATCCCCCTGCCGAGCCCCGTGCTGGCGCCGGTGACAATCGCGGACCTCCCGGTCAGGTCGAAGGGGGATTTCATTGCTTTCCTCCGACTGCCGCGCCGCGGGAGACCTTCGTCCCTTCACCCGCGGTCGCCGCGCCGGCGGGGAAGTTGAAGTATTTTTTTGCGTTCTCATAGCAGATTGCGCGCACCATCGCGCCGACGGCCTCCCGGTCGTCGGGGATCAGTCCGCGCGTCATCTCGCCGCCGAGGATGTTGCAGAGGAGACGGCGGAAGTACTCGTGACGTGGGTACGAAAGAAAACTGCGGGAATCGGTGATCATGCCGACAAACTGGCTGAGCATGCCCATGCTGGAGAGCGCCTCGAGCTGACGGGTCATGCCGTCGCGCTGGTCGAGGAACCACCAGGCCGCCCCGTACTGGATTTTTCCGGGGACCGATCCGTCCTGAAAATTGCCGGCCATGGAGGCGAACAGCTCGTTGTCCCGCGGGTTGAGGTTGTAGAGAATCGTCCGGGCAAGTTCGTTGCGTTCATCAAGGCGGTTCAGGAATTTTGCGAGAGCCTTTCCCTGCTCCCAGTCCCCGATCGAGTCGAATCCCGTATCCGGCCCGAGCGACCGGCGCAGCCGGGTGTTGTTGTCCCGCAGGGCGCCCAGGTGATACTGCTGCACCCATCCTTTTTCGCAGTCCATGACCGCGAGGTCATGCAGGAGGGCGGATTTGAACTTGAGCTCATCGGCGGGGGTCAGGCGGTCCGCGCGAAGGAGGCGCGCAAAGGCCGACTCGATTTCCGTTGTCGTGTACTCCTCCGCAGAGACGGTTTCCAATCCGTGGTCCGACACCCGGCACCCTTTGCTGTGGAAGAAGGAATGCCGGCGGGCGAGCGCATCGCAGAGCCCCGCGTACGACCGGATGTCCGTGCCCGCCGCTTCCCCGAGGCGCTTGAGGTATGCCACGTAGGCCGCGGGGTCATCCACCGTCATCGCCTTATCGGGGCGGAACGCCGGATAGACCCGTACCTTGAAGCCGTTGTCGGAGGCGATGCGGCTGTGAAATTCGAGCGAATCCGCGGGGTCATCCGTCGTGCACACGACTTCAACATTCATGCGCGCCTGGAGGCCCCTCGTCGTGAATCCCGGCGTCGCGAGCATCGCATTACATTCCGCCCAGATGCTCTTGGCAGTCGAAGGACCGAGCAGGCGGTCGGTGATGCCGAACGGCTTCCAGAGTTCGAGATGGGTCCAGTGATGGAGCGGGTTGCGCAGCGTCTTCGGGACCGTCTCGGACCATGCCTGGAATTTCTCCCAGTCCGTCGCGTTACCCGTGATGAAGCGTTCGTCCACGCCGCAGGTCCTCATTGCCCGCCATTTGTAATGGTCGCCCGCCAGCCAGATTTCCGTCATCGTGGCGAAGCGGCGGTTCTCGGCAATGTCCTTCGGCGAGAGGTGGCAATGATAGTCGATAATCGGGGGTGACGCCGCGAAGGAATGGTAGAGGTCCTTCGCCCGTTCGGTTTCCAGAAGAAAGTCTTCATGCATGAATGACGTTGCCACGGCATTCCTCCGTATTCCAGTGAAGAGCGGCGCCGCCGGATCGGCCGGCATCACCGCGTGGTAAATTCCCGGGTCTCCCCCCGCACGACGCCCGCCGGGGTGACCTCGTCAACGCGCCAGAAATAAGTCACGCCGGCTTCGAGGGTTCCGGTGTCCGCGCCGGTTGCCGTCTGATTTCCCCGGAACGGCGGCGGCGTGGAGGTGCCAAGATGGACATTGTGTGACAGAGCGTTCCGGCCCGCGGTCCACGCCAGCCGCACGCCCGCCGGATCGACGCCCGTCGTACGGTGCCGGGGCGATGAGGCAAGTGCGTGCGGGAGGATCGAGGGCATCGAATCCTCGGGATCCCACATCCCGTCGAAGGTCCATGCGGCGGTGATGCTGGCCGGTTCGACGGGCGGGTCCGCAGTCTCGCAATTGTCGCGGAACCACGCGTAATCGCCGCCGTCGCGGCGGCAGCCGGAGAAGTAGTGCCGGTCGCCCCATTGCCATTCGCGCGGACTCGACGGGGGTCGGGTGAACGGCCGGTCCGCCATGCGTTCGGAGAATCTGCAGTTGACGAGGTAGAACTGGGCGTCCCGGTGGTTTCGCCCGAGGGGGAACCCGGGGACGCCGTCGAAATACGAATCTGTGATCACGAATTTCTGCCGCCGGTCGCCGCTCCCGTCATGCCAAATGCTCGCGCTCGGCGTGTTATGACCGAAGAAGCGCGAACGGGTGACGTAGCACCAGCCGCGGGGACAGACGAAGTCGACCCACCCTTCAAACGAACAGTCCGCGTGATAATACATCCCGTTGTCGCGGTTCCAGAGACTGAGCGCGTCGCCGCCGTCGGAGCGGATCACCGCGTTGAGGAGCATGATGCGCGTGCCGGCACCGCGGACGGCGAACTGATGCTTGTTCCAGACTCCGAACCGCCTGCCATAGTCGTTCGCGACCGTGAGGTTCGCGAGCGTCACGTCGGTCACGCCCGTATCGATGTTGACCACGCCCGCTCCCCAATCGCTTCCGTTATGGTCCCGGTTCCAGGATTCGCGCAGTTCCGGCCAGACGATGCGGGTGCTGTCGCGGTCTTCGCCGACGAGCGACACGTGGCTCCTCCGGATAAAGACCTTCTCATTATAGAGGCCGTTGCGCAGGAGGAGAACGACCGGCGCAGGTGACCGGGGATCGAGGGCATCGAGCGCCGCCTGGATGCTCCGCTCATCGCCCCCGCCGTCGCCGTCAATGATCAGATCCGCCTGTTCCCCCGCACGAGGGAGGAGCCAGCGGAAGAGGTTTTCCGCGGCCCGTGCGTTGCCGTACCCCTCCGGCAGCCTGCGGCTGTCCATGTATTCGTTGTAGAACCACGGATCGCCGACCGCAATCACGATCCCCTTCCCGACGCGGACAGATCCGATGATCACATCGCCATGGTCCGCAAGGAGCGCAACCGCCGGATGATCGAGGCGGAGGGTGCTCAGCTCCTTGATGAAAATTTTCCCCACTCCCCGGAAGAGCGGGTGATCGGGGAGGGCATCAAACGTGCCGACGGCATGGTTCTTCCCGATCACCCTGTTCCTGCTGTCGCCGTTGAAGCGCATGCCGAACCGGGCGACGAGCCTGTTGAAATGACTCAGCTCGACGTTCCCGCTGTCGTTTCCCATCAACACCAGTGCCCCTCCCGTGCTGACCCATGACGCGATGGCGTCGATGGCGGAATCTCCGATAACATTGGGGTGCTCCGTCTCCCGCGGCGTATCGGGATCGACAATGACATAGACGCTTGCGGGCTTCAGGGACTGCAGGGTCGGTGATTCGCACAGGAGGTCCAGGTCTCCCCCCACCCGCCTGATGATGCCGCCCAGGATCGAAAAACCGGAATTCGCGCTGTCGCCCCAGACGTAGTGGAACCGTGCCGGACGCCCGGCGGCGTCTTCTCTCCACTCATTATTGAAGTAGCAGTCGAGCAGGACCGTCGGCGCTTTCGACGGGGGCGGTTCCGCATGCTGCGCGAGCGCGGTCGCAGGAGCGGGCATCGTCATGACGACCGCCAGAGAAACGGCCAAGCACCGGACCCGCGACCTCTGGTTCGCCCCCTGGTGCGCTACGATCATCCCTTCACCCCTCCGGCGGACGCCTGTCCGGTGAGGGGTGCGGGGCCGTCGGACGGCGGAGACTGGACTCTTTTCTTGCCGGTGCACGTTTCGCGCAGGAGGACCTCCGTGGGAAGCACGAGGTGCTGCTCTCCGGCGATCTCCGGATGCGCTATGGTCTTCAGCATCAGCTCCACGGCCTTCGACCCGAGTTCGTGGGTCGGCTGCGTCACGCAGCTCAGTGCCGGCGAGATCACCCTGCTGACGTCGCTGTCGCCGAAGCAGATCAGGTCGACGTCGTCCGGAATCTTCAGCCCGAGCTCCTTGGCGGCTTCATAGATCCCGAGCGCGACCGGGTACGTCATGGCGAAGATGAACTCCGGGCGGTGAGCGGAGCCATGGAGCTGCATGAAGCCGTTATAGCCGGCGACTTTGTCGAACCCCCCCGTGACGATCCACTCCTTCCGGACCGGAAGCCCGTGCGCCTTGATGGCGTCCTCGAAGCCCTCCAGCCGGTTCTTCCCGATGTTGATATGGGTATTCCCCCCGATGCAGGCGATGTCCCGGTAGCCCACCTTGATCGCCTGCTCGACGGCTTTGAACGCGCCTCCCCGGTCGTCCACGGTCACGCTGTTGAATCCGGGCACCGGCGGCTCGGGGCGGCGGTCGAGGAACAGGACCGGCATGCCCATCTTCCTGATGGAGGTGAAGATCTCCAGGTCCGTGGTGGTCTGCGTGATGGAGACGATGATGCCGTCCACGCGCATCGAGACGAGCGTCTGCAGATGTTTCCGTTCCCGCTCCGGGTTTTCGAGCGATACGGTGAGGATCGTTTCGTAGTTGTTCTCGAAAGCCATATTATAGACGCCCTCGATCACCGAGCCGAAAAAGAAATGGGCGATTTTGGGGACCACGAGTCCGATCATGCTTGACCGGCGGGACGAGAGGCTTCGGGCGATGATGTTGGGCGAATACCCGAGCTCGTTGGCGACCTTCCGCACGCGCCGTGTCATATCCTGTGAAATGTCCGAGTGCCCGCGCAGCGCTTTCGAGACCGTCACCCGGGAGACATTGAGCCGGGTGGCGATATCGTCCAGCGTTATGTGCGCCCGTCGTTTCATGGTCTGCCTCTGCCGTCCATCAGTTGCTCCCGGGGTCTGGTGAGAATCCGTGTTCGAGCTCAATCGCGGCGCGCAGGAACGGGCCGATGCCTTTCATGTCGTTCGTCCGCCGCGGCTCGCTGATGTAGTACGCGAAGCTTCCGTCCCGGTACGGGTCACCACCGAGGCCGGCGCTCCGGCAAGTCTGGTGCAGGTCGACCAGGCCGTCCGGGTCGATCGTCACGAACTGCCGGACGGCCGCTTCGAACGAGTCGCGCGCATGCTGCCGGTAGGTGCTGTCGAGGTATCCGAGCCGGGCCCCTTTCGCAAACATGAATGTGAACATGCAGGACGCCGAGGCTTCGAGATAGTTCCCCGGCCGGGCGCCCTGGTCGACGATCTGATACCAGAGCCCTGAGCCCGGGTCGCGCACGCGCACGACTGCCGAGGCCAGCTCTCCGACGAGGGCGAGGAGTTCCCTGCGGCGGGGGTGTTCGCGGGGGAACACTTCAAGGACGTCGACGAGGGCCATCCCGTACCACCCCATTGCCCGCGCCCAGAAATGGGGCGAGCGCCCGGTGCGCGGGTCGGCCCACCGCTGTGTGCGGCTTTCGTCCCACGCGTGAGAGAGGAGACCGGTTTCAGCATCGCGGGTATGGCCGGCGACCCACGTAAACTGGTTTGCGATGTCGGTGAGCGCGGCGGTGTCGCCGGTGAGGATTGCATGCCGGAGATAGAACGGTGCGGCCATGAAGAGGCCATCCAGCCACATCTGGAACGGATAGATCTTCTTGTGCCAGAACCCCCCTTCATTCGTCCGGGGTTGCAGGCGGAGCTGTTTTCGGAGCGAATCGGCGGCAGCGCGGTATTTCGGCGAGTGCGTCGCCGCGGCAAGATCGAGCAGGGCTCTCCCGGGACCGATGTTGTCGAGATTAAACTCCCTGAGGTCGTAGGTCCGGATGGCCCCATGCTCATTGACGTACGCGTCGATGTTTTTCCGGACGAATGCGCCGTACGACGTGTCGCCGGAGTGGAGCACCATTTCCCGCAGCGCCACCAGCATGAGTCCCTGTTCGTAGTTCCACCGCGGGTTCGGGGAGCCCGTGTCATAGGTCATGGCGTCGGGGTGGCGGATCAGAAACGACCGTGCAATGCGCGCGGACCATGGCGCATCGCTGTGCCGGTTCAGGTATTCTTCGAGGCGTGAAAACCCCCTGCCCGCGATGGCAGCGCCGTCGCCGGGGTCGCGCGGATTGAGTCCTTTCGCCGACTCCCACGCATCCGGGAGCCCGTCATGGTCTGCATCGGGCGGAGGGGGCGCCGCATGAAGGACGGGCCAGCCACCCGCCTGGTCCTGGGAATCGATGATCCCGCTCTTCCGCCCCGATCTGCCGCCGTAGGTCGCGGACCCTTCACGCACCTCCCGCACGGTCCTTTCGTCGACTGCGTCCCGCCGCGGCAGGGTTGCACCGCCGTTGGCGAGCACGGAACGGAATGCCCCATCCGCCGGCTCTGTTACGACCGGCGCATGCGGGAAGGGGGAGAGACTCTTCACCTTTTTTTGGTATGCGGCATGTGCGCCCTGTACGCCGCCGTTCCAGTTGTCCGCTGTAACTGCCGGAAAGCCATGGACGAAATTCCGTGCGACGTACCAGCGTCCGAGCGAATCCCACGGTTCCACAATCCGGGAGCGGACCCTGGTGCGGGTTCCCGGGCCGCTGCGGAAGTAGTTGGCGACCATATTGTGCCTGCCGCGTTCGCCGCCGTACGCGCTGTTGTGTCCCCAATTATACACCACATTGTTGCGGAAATCCACAACCTCGCTATCGGCCTCGCCCGACGTGCGGCTCCCGTTGAAACGGGGGTTTCTGCTCGCGTTGTGCGCGAGAAGATTGTGGTGGAACGATGCGCGCCAGCCGCCCCAGATCCCGCCGTACCCGTGCTCCCCTTTCGGGTGCCGGGAGTGGTTGAGGCTCTCCGTCACGAAACACCATTGCATCGTGAAGTCCCGCACGTCGTAGAAGCTCGAGCACTCGTCGATCCCCCAGCTCATCGAGCAATGGTCGATGATGATGGGTCCGGGGATCGCCCCTGGCTTGCCGTTCCCCGAGAGCGCGTCATCCGCAACGCCCGATGAATCCCCGCGGCGGAACCGCATGTAGCGAATGATGACGTTGCCGGCTTCCACGCGGACGTCATGATTCCTGACGCAGATGCCGTCGCCGGGAGCAGTCTGTCCGGCGATGGTCAGGTTGCCGTGCTGGATGATGATGGGGGACCGGAGGGCGATCGTACCCGCAACGCGAAAGACGACCGTGCGCGGACCAGGCGCGAGGAGTGCTTCGCGGAAGCTGCCGGGTCCGCTGTCGGCGAGCGTCGTTACCTCGCAGACCCTGCCGCCGCGGCCGCCCGACGCGAACCGCCCTGCGCCTTCGGCTCCCGGAAAAGCAAGGACCTGCGCGTGCAGTGCCGAACACGATGCGGCAGCGAGGACGAACGACGCCATCCACCGAAGGCGGAGGCGCGGAACGTCCGGTCGATCTGATTGCGCTTTCATCGGGGGAGCCCGTCACTCTCATCAGAACCGCGCAGGAGGGGACCCCCGCATCGTGCAAGGGTCACTCTCCCGCCGCGGGGAGAACTGTTCTGGCATTGCTGATCCCTGCGGACGACTGACCGCATGCGGAAGTTGTGAACGGGGAGCATCCGGGCCGGAGAACAGGACTCCGGATGCTCCCAGTCACTTCACGCACCGGGAGGGGACACGGACCATCCGGGTGTGAATATACGATTATTTCAGAACCATCATCTTCTTCACCGCAACCGACGACCCTGACGCAAGCTGGTAGAAGTACATGCCGCTTGCAAGCGCGGAGGCATTGAAGCGCACCTCATGCGTGCCGGCGGAGAGCATCCCCGCCACGGGTGTGGCAACCTTCTGGCCCAGGATGTTGTACACCACGAGGGTCGTAAACCCTGATTTCCCGATGGTAAACGTGATGGTCGTGGCCGGGTTGAAGGGATTGGGATAGTTCTGGTCGAGGGCAAATGCGACCGGCTGTCCGTCGTCACCCGGGACCGCGTTGACGGGATCATTGAGCCAGGCAGCATACCGTACCGGGAACCAGTTGAGATCTCCGACCGGATACCCGCCGTCCGCAGCCGTATACGCCGGCGAGCCCGTTGAATAGGCGCAATCCAGCGTATCATGGAAGTACTGCCAACCCCTGCGGTCGAAGTCGAAGGATTTGTTCCAGGCGGCACTCGGCGTGTTCTTGGTTTTGTTGCCTCCGGTGGGTGACCGGTACCATTTGTTCGTCTTGACCATCAGCGCGGGGATCTCGTTGAGGGTCAGACTGATTTTCGTGAACGCGGCCAGCGAATCCGCCCCGAGCCTGGCGTTGATATTATATGTCAGCGGCGAACCCGCGGTAAGAGCCGGATTTGCGACGATGGGAAGCACCGATGCGGAATCCCAGAATGCCTGACCTTCCGGTGACACCACATAGTAATTCTTCCTGATGGTCCACTGCGTGGTGTCGTTCGGCGTGGTGAATATCCACGTCATCCTCGCGCCCCCGAAGGAATCATGCTCGAGATTGTTCACGAACTCCGCCTGGCGGGTGGCGTCCGAGTCGTTACCGAGCGAAAACGGATCGATCAGGAGGTTGTTCGAAATGATTGCGCGTGGTCCCATGGACCCCAGGGAGAGCAGGCCGTGGTACGACATCCCATTCGCAAGCGTGTTGTGGTCGAACAACAGGTAGCGCAGCGGGCCCGTGCCCGCCTGCGGATTGGAGAAGTTGTAATGCCGGATGACGCGGTCCTGCCAGTTGATAAACGAACAGTTCTGGAAGATGACCGTGTCTGAAGACGCATCCCGAAGGTCGATCGCCTTCCCCGCACCCAGGTTTGAACGGCCGAGGTACCCCATGTTGGCGAAGATGGAGTTGGTCACGCGGATGACGCGCGTTGCCCCATCCGTCCGTATATGGTTGCCATTCGAATTGCTGATGATGCAGCTGTCAATCCGGATACTCGCACCGGCGCCGGCGGTCGGAATGTTGATAAGCCCGCCCTGCAGGTTGTTCAGGTTCGTATCGATCGCCTCGAAATACCCCGAGAGCACGATATTGGACATCTCGAGATTTCCGCGGAGGTCCAGGAAATTTCCCGGGGGGTTCTGCGGATTCGGAGGGTTACCCGTCGGATACAGGAAAATGACGGGCTTGTTTCCGGTGCTGTCGTTAGCCCGCAACCGCATCGTGGCTCCTGCATTCACGCGGTAGCCAAGGTTTGCCAGGTACAGGCTTCCCCGGCGCAATTCGTACACGCGGTTTGCAGGGATGCCGTTGTTGGCGGCGCTATCCGCGGAAAATTGCTGGTTGATGAATGTCCCGGGTCCCGTGTACGGTTGGAGACGCAACACGGAGAACTGCGCCGGGGCGATCAATGGGACCGTCAGGATGATAAGCAGCACCAACAGACGGTAGTGTACTTTCAGCATGACATCCTCCTTGATGGGTGAGTGATGGATTGAGTGATGGGTTAAGTGAGCTGGTGTTTTGGTGGTGCGTGCACAGTTGATTCGATTCCGAAGGCTACCATTCCAGTCGCACGCCCAGGTCTGCCGTCAGCCCGTACAATTCGCTGGTGTTCAGGTACGTAGTTCCGGAGCTCCTGTTGATGATGGAATTGCTCTCCTCGGCATTCGTGAGGTTGTTGATGTGAAGCATTACGGAAATGTTTTCGGTGATCCGATGTCGAAGTGCCAAATCGAGGCGCGTGAAGGCATCAATGACCTGGTCGTTGGTTCCGCTGGCGGAAAACGACAGGTTGTATTGCGCCTGATGGAACAACGAGAGCCGGGCAGAGAAGCCGCCGAAGTCGTACCCGAGTGAGATGTTTCCGTAGAATTCAGGTTGCTCCTCGAGCTTTTGTCGTGTCTCCTTGACATAGTTGCTCGTCATCGGCACGAGAATCGTGTCGAATCCGGGAACATAGACTTTGGTCAGGACCGTGACGGTATCGGTCGATACAAGGTACGTCTCGGAGCGTACAATCGATGCGTTGTACGACAGCACGATATTCTTCAGGAGCCCCGGGAAGGAATTGAAATTCATCTGGTGTTCGAACTCGAACCCCCATACCTTTGTCGGCTTGAAGGAGTTGTATGGTACCGTGAGCGCGTAGGACCCCGTGTGAGGAGTCCTCCAGGTGATGCCGAACATGTCGATGAGAGAATTCCCGATCGTATAGGCCCCGGTCAGGACATGCTGGAGTTCGTGTATCTCCTTGTAGAACGCAGAGAGAGAAATCAGGCCGAACGAACCATGGAAAAAGGACGTGTTCACCTCGTAGTTCCACGCGTTCGCCGATTTCAGTCCGGGATTGCCGAGCAGGAGAAAGACGTCGCCGCCCCCGCCCCGCGAGACGAATTTTTCAAGCCGGAGGTTGAAATCCGGACGGGCAATCGCCCTGAATGCTGCCAGGCGAACGTTCAGGAAGTCGGTTGGCCTGTACGTTATATGGAAACTGGGCAGCCAGAAAGTTTCGTCGTGATGGGCCACCGTGTCCCTGATCGCTCCAAACGGTATCGGGAACCCGCCGAGTCCAAAGGGGGAGAACTTTGAGCCGTAGTCGTTCTGTTCCCTTTCCATTCTCAGCCCGGCGATGACTGTAATATCCTGCCCGACGTTCAATGTGTTCATTACATAGGCGGCGTAGACGCGTTCAACGATATCATAGTAATCGGCGCTCACGGAGGGGTCATTATAGTACTCTCCGCTCCTGCCGAGGTCGTCCACCCCGTTCTTGTTCAATTGATACCAGAGCCGCAAGGCGTCTTTGTTTACGATGGGGCTCAATTTGTACCGGTCAAAGAGATTCCTCACGCCGGGGTCCCGGTTCAGAAAATCGACCGCGAACGGATTGCGCGCGCCGCCGCTTGTCTGGAGGAACCGCTGATAGAAAGTCTCAAACCACGTCCCGTTGAAATTCTTCGGAACGATTGATCCGTCCGGGAGCCTCGTGTGATCGCGCCAGTATCCGAGGTAGTAGGGTGCATATTGCTGGCTGCTTTCCTTGAACCTGTTTTTGTACCGGTGTTTCGCGCCGACCTGAAACTTGCCCGAGAGGCCGCGATCGAGAGCATATTCCCTCGACAGATCGAGGTATGCGGTGCGTTCCCGGTCGAAGTTTTTTTCGAACCGGTAATAGGCGTTATTCAGATATGCAACGGCGAAGTTGTTGAGAGCGTACGGTATCAGGAGCTCCGGATGACCGTGGAGCGCCGGGGTATCATTGCGCATGCCCGATATCTGCACGCTGTCCTGCTCGATTGACGGTTCGATGAAATCAATCGCATAGTCGAAGGGGTACTCCGACCATGATTGCCCGAATGAGAGCCCCCAGGTGATGCCGAGACCCAGCAGGGAGTTTTCCCCCCTCAGGGAACTTGTGAAGGTCTTTATATCCTGTTCCCTGTCGCGGGCGGCGTAGCTGAGGAGGCGCCCGGTCCCATAGGGGTAATTGCGGGTTGAGAAGAGGTATTTCCGCTTTGTACTGCTGTAAATGTTATTCATCCGTATTGAGCCATCGTCGGGGGTGTTCACGTCGAGGAGCAGTCCGGCGCCGTTGCGGCTCCGGATCTCGTCGGTGAACTCAACGATGAAATCGTTTATTTCATATTCCCTGGCCGTGTTGTAATCGACGTTGATTCGTTCGTTGCTGCGATTTCGCCGTTCGAGATTCCCCATCGCTTGAACACCGAGGATGTCGGAGAAAAACCGTTCCCCGTAGCGCACAGCAAAATCATACTGGTCATACGACTGCATGAGCCGGTTGTAATCTCCCTTGGCGTCAACCCGGATGAGCCTCTCGACTGGAGCCTTCCTTGTCACAAGGTTGACGCTTCCTGCGATGGCATCGGCGTCCTTGTCGGGGGTCAGAGCTTTGTACAGCTCGATCCCGGAG
>Ga0214473_10002438_pt1 | contig 22857 bp, 15 predicted proteins | sample RVTome_7_FD_203509 | JGI IMG/M metagenome (GOLD analysis project Ga0214473, IMG submission 203509) | Soil microbial communities from uranium-contaminated site in the Upper Colorado River Basin, Wyoming, United States - RVT98D197 | ecosystem: Environmental > Terrestrial > Soil > Contaminated >... | reverse complement strand
GACGTGTGGAGCCGCTGCTCGCGTTGGTACCTGCCGCCCACCCTGATGACGGGATATCATGCGGAGTGTGTGGACCGCATCCTCGCCATTCTGAACGAGGGCCAGCGGTCGCGCCTACTTCGTGAGGACCCCAACGGCACATCGGCGTTCATGAACCTGCGTGTGCATCGCCGCGGGCTGAGACGGCTGCGGCGCCGCGGCCTCCCCGTGGAGCAGCGCCGTACGGAAAAGGCGGTCGGCTTCGCCCCGGATGCCTGGAGCACCCGGCCGACGACGGCCCCGGCCCGCGGCGGGCGGGTCGGCGGCGGATCGAGGGGAGCAGGCGTGCAACCTTGAGCGGGGCGCGAACCGGACCTTCGTGACCACGCCGCGAATCGTCGAGGCCCATGGCGAGTTCGGGCGGCCTCGCCTGGAGGAGGTCCGGACCTATGGCCCGCGGCGACAACCCCGGCATCGTCGTAGACGGCCGCCGCCGCATCCGCAAGGATGACCTCGAGCGGGTCCGAAAGGAGGTGGCCGCGAAGTACGCGGCGCGCCTGGCCACGGCTGGCCCCGTGGGCAGGTTCCTCCTGCGATGGCGCCTGCACCGCGACGTCGAGCGGGAGCTGGCCAAGCTGGCTCCGCCGGGCGCCTTGTATTTCGGCGAGTGACCGCGGGGGCCGTCGCATCTTCGTACACCGGCCGGGCGCTGCTGTTGCGTGCGCTGGATGAACGCCTTCCGAAGCCCCAGCACCAGGACTCACCGGCCGTAACTGCGGCCGACGCCGGCTGGCCCCGGGTCGGTGACAGTTCCGGCCTCGGTCCCCTGGGAAGGAACCAGTGTCGATCTGGGAACCCCGTTTACGGGGTTTTCCCGCCGCAGGCGGGCTTTCAGGCCAGCCCTTGACATTTCACGGCCCGCGAAGCGGGCCAGGAGCGGGCTTCGCCCGCGTGAAATGTCAAGGGCTGGTCGCCCCGTGGAATCCCTCTCATTCACCTTGCGGAGCGCGTTTCACCGCGCTTTTCCGTTGAACGAGCAAGCCCGCTGAAGCGGGCTGAGTGAGCAAGGAGGAACAAGACGACCGCCCACCAGCCGTCGAACGCTGGCCTGAAGCCCTGCGGGAAACGCCGCTGAAGCGGCGTCCAGACCCGTCGATAGTGTCACGCGCCGGCTGGCTCCAGCCTACCGCCTTGGTCAGTTGCGGCCGCCCGGTCCTATTCCTATCATCCCCTGAGCCCGCGGCATCGAATCGGCAGGCCAGTTCCATCGAGGAGGATGATCGTGCCATTGAAGCACCCTTGGGCCGCTAATCTCTTTACATCCGAGTCCGTGTCGATGGGCCACCCCGACAAGCTGGCCGACCAGATCTCCGACGCGGTGCTCGACAGCCTTATCGCCCACGACCCCGACGTCCGGGCCGCCGTGGAGACGCTGGTCACGACCAACTTCGCCATGGTCGCGGGCGAGGTGACGGTGCATACCGATGCCGCCCGAAAGGCCCTGGAGCAGGTGGAGCAGACCGTCCGAGAGACGATCCGCAAGGTCGGGTACATCGATCCCGGGGATGATCCCGGCATCGGCTTCGACTACAGAAGCTGCGAGTTCGTATCCCGTATCCATCCTCAATCATCGGACATCGACATCGGCGTGACCGCCGGGGCGGGGCTGTACGATGAACAGGGGGCGGGCGACCAAGGGCTGATGTTCGGCTTCGCCTGTGACGAGACCAAGGCGTTCATGCCGCTGCCCATTCATCTCGCCCATCGTCTGGTCGAGCGGCTGGCTGAACTGCGGCAGGCCGGGGCGATCGGCTGGCTCAAGCCGGACGCCAAGACCCAGGTGACCGTCGAGTACGACGGCGACACCCCAGCCGGACTGCACACCATCGTGCTTTCCACGCAGCACACCGACAGCGTGTTCGACCCCAAGCGGCGGCAAATGCGCCTGGAGGCGCGTCAACAGCTCCGCGACGAGGTCATCCGGCCGGTGATTCAGCGGGAGTGCCCCAAGCTCTGGTCCGACGACATCATCCTTCACATCAACCCCACGGGGCGGTTCGTCATCGGCGGGCCGAACGGGGACTGCGGTCTGACCGGGCGGAAGGTCATCGTCGATACTTATGGCGGCCGCGGACGGCACGGCGGGGGGGCCTTCTCCGGCAAGGACCCCAGCAAGGTAGACCGGTCCGCAACCTACATGGCCCGGCACATCGCCAAGAACGTCGTCGCCGCCGGGCTCGCCCGGCAGTGCGAGGTGCAGCTCGCCTACGCCATCGGCCTGGCCGAGCCGGTCAGCGTGGCCCTGGACACGTTCGGAACCAGCGAACTGGCCGCGGGCAGCCTGGCCCGGATCATCGGCGAAGTCTTCCCCCTCAAGCCGGCGGCCATCATCGAGTACTTGGACCTCCGCCGCCCGATCTACTTCGAGACCGCCCGCCACGGCCACTTCGGCCGCCGGGGTGACGCCTTCACCTGGGAGAAGACTGACCGGGTCGAGGACCTCCGCAAGGCCGCCCGCCTGCTGGAGGTGGCCTAGCCGGCTCGGCCGGAACCCGCCGGGCGGCGTCCGACTGTCGCTGGTTCGGTGTCAACCGCGCGTCAGCCGGGTGACGGCTTCCTCGTATTTCGCGGCCGTGTTGCGAACGATCGGCTCGGGCAGTTCCGGCCCCGGGGGGGTCTTGTCCCAGCGGCCGGCCTCCACCAGGGTGGTGAGGTAGTTGCGGACGTACTGCTTGTCGAAGCTCTCCTGGTCGCGGCCCGGCTCGTACCGATCTGCAGGCCAGAAGCGCGACGAGTCCGGGGTGCAGACCTCGTCGATCAGCAGATACTCGCCGTCGCGCTCGCCCCACTCGAACTTGGTGTCCGCGAGGAGGATGCCGCACCGCCGGGCGTGGCGGGCGGCGCGGATGTACAGGTCGAGGCTCCGCTCGCGGAGCAGCCTCATGCATTCGCCGCCGACCAGGGTGCAGCCCTGTTCGAAGGAGATGTTCTCGTCGTGGCCCCGCTCGGCCTTGGTTGCCGGGGTGAAGAGGGGCTCGGGGAGTTGCTGGCACTGTCTCATGCCCGCCGGCAAGGCCACCCCGCACACCGCGCCGGTTCGGCGGTAGTCGCTCCAGCCCGATCCGGCGAGGTAGCCCCGCACCACGCACTCGATGGGCACGACGTCGGTTTTCCGGCAGCGCATGGCCCGTTCGCGCAACAAGGGCAGGTGGGCCTCCAGGCCCGCCGGCGCCCGATCGCTGATGACCTCGAGCAGATGATGCGGCACCGTGTCCGCGAAGAACTCGAACCAGAACTGGGAGAGGCGCGTGAGCATGGCCCCCTTTCGGGGAATGGGCGTGGGCAACACCACGTCGAAGGCGCTGATGCGGTCCGTGGCGACCAGCAGCACCTCGTCACCTAGATCGTAGACGTCGCGGACCTTTCCCCGCCGCACGGGGAAACCGGGAAACTCCGTCCAGGTCACGGCCGCGGCTGCGTTCGCGGGCATGCACAGCTCCTTGGTCAGTGGAAGCCCTCGGGATCCCGGCACAGCCCGGGAAGCGCCGGCCGGGCGTTCTGCGGCGGTCAACGCCGCGCGGGCATCGAGGCCGCCGGAACATCGGCGTTATCGTTCCGCCTTGCGCAATAAACACAATGCACCCACCCGTTCCCGCCCCGCGCGGAAAAACCGGGTCCTGCGACTCGACGGTGCGCCGGCAGCCCGCCATAATAGCCCTTTCGTAACCGCCGCGGTACTCGGAGCCCGGATGATCGGGGAACGCCCCGGGTCAACGCTGACGCGATCCGGACTTAGATCGCGTTGTGCCTGATCATGCGAAGTCGATAGGCCTTCCATGCTTTCCTTCGCGGTTTACTCGAAAGGCAAGCCCGCCGAGTCGGTCAACCTGGCGGGTGCCTACGTCGTCGGAAGCGAGGACGTAGCCCTGCGCGCTGACCTCGGCTTCCGCGACGGAGTGATCACCTGCCAGAAGCGCGCCGCCGGGCCCGCCGGGCTCGCCCTGCTGTGGATGGTGCCGGACTTCGGCGAGATCCTGATCGAGACGGTGCGGCTGCAGGAACGGGCCCAGCCGTACATCCTCCAGGTGGAGCTGGCCCGCGGTCGCCTGCTGCGCATCAACCAGAAGCTGGAGGAGTGGGGCCTGCTGGACTTCGAGGACGCCGCCCCGATCCTGGCGCGATCCAACAAGGCCCGCGACGTGCTCATCAAGGCGCTTCAGGCCGACACGCCGGCCCAGGCGGCGAGCTTCGGCGATCAGGCCCTGGGGGCCGCCGTGCAGGTCTCCGAGGAACTCAGCCGCCTTCACGCCGAGGTCCTGCTCGGTCGCCGCAGACAGTCGGGTGGCTTTCCGCGGCGGTTGTTCGGCTGTGCCGTCCACCTCGACGCCCCGCCGGAGGCGAGCCGTGATCGACTCAGCGCCGCGTTCGACTTTGTCACCCTTCCGTTGTCGTGGCGCGACATCGAGCCGAAGGAACAGGAGTTCAACTGGAAGCCGCTGGACACCTGGATCGAGTTGCTCACCAAGGCCAGGATGCCCGTCAAGGGCTCGGCCCTGCTGTGCTTTGCGGACCGGCACGTGCCCGACTGGGTCCATGTATGGGAGCACGACTTCGACACCATCCGCGACCTGGTCTTCGAGCACGTCCGCCGGGTAATCAACCGCTACGGCCAGTACATCCACGCCTGGGACGTGGTCAGCGGCATCCACGGCAACAACTGCTTCACCTTCAACTTCGAGCAGCTCATGGAGCTGACCCGGATGTCGGCAGCCCTGACCAAGCAGACCGCCCCGCGAGCCTCGGCGGTGATCGATTTGGTAGCGCCCTGGGGCGAGTACTACGCCCGGAACCAGCGGACCATTCCGCCGCTGCTCTACGCGGACATGGTGGTGCAGAGCGGGGTCAACTTCGACGCCTTCGGCCTCCAGTTCCATTTCGGGCCGGGGATCGACGGGATGTTCGTCCGGGACATGTTCCAGATATCTTCGCAACTTGACTTGTTTTCCAAGCTGGGCAAACCGCTGCACGTGTCCGCGGTGCAGGTGCCCTCCAGCACCGCCCCGGCCCCATCCGCCGGCGCTGCGGTCCCCCCGCCGATCAACGGAGGCACCTGGCGGAAGCCGTGGAGCGAGGAAGTGCAGGCCGACTGGCTGGACCAGTTTGTGACCATCGCCCTGAGCAAGCCCTTTGTCGAATCGGTCACCTGGCACAGCCTGGCCGACCACGCCCAGCAGATCGTGCCCCACGGGGGCCTGCTTCGCGCCGACCTGGTGCCGAAACAGGCCTACAACCGATTCCTGCAGAGGCGGGCGGAGATCATCGGACCGAAGAAGGCCGGGCGAGCCGCGGCAGGCTGATCCCGGGCCGCGAGGACCCGACGTCATCGGGGCCTCGCGGCCGCAGAAACGCTCCACCATGAGCACGGCAGGGGACAACCCCGGCAATCCGGTCCCGCCGCACGGCGGGGCCGCACGCGACCCCTGGCTGATCTCGCTCATCTTGGTGTGGGCGCTGGTGCTGGCCCGCGGCGGAGGGTTGGCGCCGGGGCACCAGGACGCCCGACCTCCCGAATCCGCCCTCTCCACCATCGACCCGAACACGGCGCCGTGGTGGGAGCTGACCGTCCTGCCCCGCGTCGGGGAACAGCTCGCCCGCCGGATCGTGGCCTTTCGCGAGGCGGCGTCGGCGCCGCCGGGGTCGCAGCCCCCGCCGGTCGTGTTTCATAGTGCCGATGACATGGCACTCGTCCACGGGATCGGACCGAAGACCGTCGAACGGATCAGGCCGCACCTTCGTTTCGAGGAGGCCCTGCGCCGCCCGGACCCGTGACCGCGGGGCCGGCACGGTCGCCGGGCGCCGCTTCTTGAATGCCGGAAGGGCGTTGCCCCCACGGCTCGTGACGGCGCCAGGGGGCTTCATTGCGGCCGCAACGGTAAACGGCGTGAACCTCGACCGTGGACAAACCGGGCGTCCGCGTTTAGTCTACGCGAATGACCCTACCCGTGCAGGACGGTCTCCCGCCTGGAGAACACCCGAGCGACCGAGCCGGCGAGCTGTCCAAAAACGTGCTCCTCGTCTCCCCCGCGACCCCGGAGACGTTCTGGAGCTTCCGCCACGCCCTGCGGTTCATCCGGCGCAAAGCGCTGCTCCCGCCACTGGGGCTGTTGACTGTGGCGGCGATGCTGCCAAGGACGTGGAATCTGCGACTCATCGACCTGAACGTCTCCCGCCTCAGCGACGCGGACCTCGATTGGGCGGACTTCGTGCTGATCACCGCCCTGATCCTGGAAGCGGACTCCGCGCGAGAGGTGGCCGCCCGCTGCCGTGCCAAAGGCAAGCCGGTGATTGCGGGCGGACCGCTTTTCACCAGCCGCCACGAGGATTTTCCCCAGATTGACCACTTCGTTTTGGGCGAGGCGGAGACCGTCATGCCCGCGGTAGTTCGGGACATGGCCTCGGGCGCCCTGAATCGCACCTATCGTAGTGACGAGCGTCCCGACCTGGCGGTGACGCCCGTTCCGCGCTGGGACCTGATCCGCTTCGCCGATTACGCGATGATGCCCGTCCAGTTCTCCCGCGGCTGCCCCTTCAACTGCGAGTTCTGCGACATCACCGCCATGTACGGACGGGTTCCGCGCACCAAGGCGCCGTCGCAGGTCATCGGCGAGCTGGACGCGCTGGTCGACGCCGGCTGGAACGGAACGATCTTCCTCGTCGACGACAACTTCATCGGCCACAAGGTCAAGGCGGCGGCTTTGCTTCGGGAACTCGTCCGCTGGCGCCGGCGCCGTGCGGTCACCCTGAGCTTCCTCACTGAAGCCTCGGTCAACCTGGCGGAATCACCCGAGCTGCTCAGCCTGATGGTCCAGGCGGGCTTCCGCCGCGTGTTCATCGGTATCGAGACCCCGAACGAAGAGAGCCTGGCGGAATGTGCCAAGGTCCAGAACACGGGTCGTGACCTCGCCGCGGCGATCCGGCGGATCCAGAACGCCGGCATCGAGGTGATGGGCGGCTTCATCCTGGGGTTCGACCATGACGGCCCGGGTATATTCGAGCGGCAGTGGCGCTTCATCCAGGATGCCGGCGTGGTAACGGCCATGGTCGGGCTGCTGAACGCCCTTCCGCAGACGCCGCTGTTCACCCGGTTGATGAACGAAGGGCGCATTCTTCGGGAGAGCACGGGAAACAACCTCGATGCGGTGCTCAACTTCGTCCCCAAGCTCGACCGCGAGGTGCTGGTCAACGGCTACCGCGCCCTGGTGAAGCGTTTGTACGCCCCCAGGGAATACTACGAGCGGGCGGTGACCTATCTGCGGGAATACCGGCCGACGGTGCCGCCCGAGCCCTTGACCCGGGCGGACCTGGCGGCGTTCGTGCGATCGCTCTGGGTCATGGGGGTGTGGTCGCGCGGACGGCGGGCATTCTGGAAATACCTGACCCGCACGCTCCTCCACCATCGGCCTGCGTTCGCCGAAGCCGTGAATCTCGCCATCAAGGGCCACCATTTCCGCAAGGTGGCGCGGCAAATCTGAGTTTTTTGCTCGCGTTACGGTATCACGGATGAGAGCCGACCCGTGCTGTCGCGACGCCGCCCGTGGCCGATCGACGCCGTCATGTAGTGCAGAATATGAACCAATCGGGCGGCGAGATTGGCATAGCTTGTGCTGCGGAAACGCAGCCGGGTGCCCGCGGCCTGGGGCGCGACGCGGCAACGCCGGGCGTCCGTTGCCGTAGCCGGACCGCGTCGGTTATCCTCTCGGCCTGTCGGTCGGCTCGGGGCAACCCGGCCGACCACGTCCTCCGGCCTGGACCCGCCGGCGGCTCGCCGATGGAGCCCTTCGATGCGGCGTAGGATCGTTGTCTGCCTCGGGCTGCTGCTGCTCCTGTGTCTGCTCGGCGACACCGTCGCCCTGGTCTGCCTGAACCGGAGCATCACCCAGCTCGCCGCCCTGGCGGAGACTCATCGCATCCAGTCCATGCGCGCCGAGCTGGTGTCCAGCGGGGTACGCGTAGAGCGGGACCTGCTCGCCTATCTCGCCAGCCATCACGTGGACCATCGCCAGCAGGATGACAGCGTTCAGCGGTTCAAGCTCTCGGCCGGGCAGTGCAACGAGTGCCATCATGCGCCCAACACGCAGGCGGCGCTCGACGGCATGTACGAGACCTTCAGCGCCTATTGCCGGCGGGCCGACCAACTGTTCGGCATCGAAGACGCTGCCGAACGGAGGGCGGTGGAGTCCGAGGTCGAGGGTCTGGCCCACCGGCTGGTTGAGCAGACCACCGAGATGGCCGATCGGGCGAGCCGGCACATGTCGGTGCGAAGTGCCGATGCCGCCGCGAGCGTCCGCGGTGCCTGGATCGCCCTGTCGGCGACGCTGGTCCTCCTCCTGATCGTGGGCGGTTTCATCGCCCTCCACCTGGAGCGGCGGCTGACCAGGCCGGTCGCGGCCTTGCTCGCGGGCATCGACCACATCCGCGACGGCGACCTGAATCACCGCATCGCCCTCCGCGCCGACCGAGAGTTCCGCACCCTGGGAGATGCCCTCAACCAGGCCTATGGCAAGCTGCAGAAGGCCCACGAGCGTGTGCTCCAGGCCGAGAAGTTGGCCGCTGCGGGGCGCCTGGCCGCGGGCGTGGCCCACGAGATCGGCAACCCCCTGGCCAGCATCTCCTCCATCGCCCAGGTGATGCGCCCGCATTGCACCTCCGCCGAGCAGTCACGCCACATCGAGTTGATCATGGACCAGGTCGCCCGCATCTCGCGGATCGTCCGCGAGATGCTGACCTTCTCCCACCCCGGACACGTGCAGCCGCACGGCCGCGTGGACCTCGAGGGGCTCATCGAGCACGCCCTCAACCTGCTGAGGTTCGATAAGCGCGCCCGCAACATCGAAATCGTCTTCGAGAAGAACGGTGGCCTGTTCGTCAGCGGCAACGCCGACCGCCTGCTGCTGGTCTTCACCAACATCATCATCAATGCCCTCGACGCCCTGGCCGAGAAAGGCGCCGTCGGCGGACGCCTCACCATCGCCATCGCCCGCGAGGAGGGTGCCGCGAAGCTCCGCTTCACCGACACCGGTACGGGGATGACTCCGGAGCAGGTGGCCGACGCCTTCGAGCCCTTCTTTACCACCAAGGAGCCAGGGGTCGGGACCGGCCTGGGCCTGTGGGTCTGCTACCAGGTCGTCCAGTCCCACAAGGGCACCATCACGATTGACAGCCATGCCGGCCAGGGCACGACGGTCACGGTCACCTTGCCGGTCGAGATGGCCCCTGATAAATCCACGACCTTCCAGCCCGCGACAAGAGATTTGTAGAGACAGATTCGCTTCGTGTTCCGGACAGGAAGGGCAGTGAGAGTCCTCGGGCGAGCCTTGGCCGCGCAGGCGTAATCCGTGAGCCTCTTCTTCACCGTTGGCACGACGATTGAACTCGCCGCCCTCTCCCGGTCCGCGGCGGGCGAAGTCGGCCGACTGGTTGAGACGTTGGTACGGCTCAGGGCTGACACCCCCGGCTCGGCAGAGACCGCATTCGACAGAGAACCGACGAATGTCAGTTCGTCTTGCCTATCGGGTCGTGAGGACGGATCGCAGGAGTGCAAGAAACAGCGGGGTGAGAACTCAGGTCCTCACCCCGCTGATGAAGGAAACGTCCATCAACCCACGCAGGGTTGCGGCTTACGGCGAGGCGTGCACACTCTCGATGGAGAAGAGGGCGCCGTCGCCATGGCAGAGTTCGCAGTGCTCCACAAACGTACCTGAGTCGGTCATGATGTCCACGTGCGTCCGGGTGGCCTCCGAATCGTGGCAGGAAGTGCAGGCCACCATCCACGTCCGCATGTTGTCGCGGTAGGGCGGGTTCTTCCACGCGTCGGTGGCGTGACAGACCTCGCACTCCGCCGCCTCGCCGGGCATCGACGATATCAGCAGGTGACTGAAGTCGGCGACGCCGGAGTTGCCGTTCAGCTCATAGGGCAAGTCGGTCAGGTTCCTGGCGTTGTGCAGCTTGTGGATCATGATCCGCAGGTCGACACTCTCGTCGGTGCCGCCATCCTGCGATCCGGCGTTGTGGCACGCGAAGCAGGTATTCACGCCCTCGCGCTGATTGCCGTGCAGGGCCAGCGTGCCGTGACACACGTTGCACTTTTCGGTGGTCACGGTACCCGCGTATGGAACCGGCGGGTCGTTCGCTCCGAAGGGGATGTCGAATTGGTCCGACCGGATCGGCTCACGCTCCCCGGCAATCGGCGTGACGCGACGGCCCCAGGCCAGCACCGTATAGGTGCCGGCGTCCAGAGGCGTACCCACCAAGGTGTACTGCTGACCCCAACCTTCCTCGAACGGGAAGATCTGATCCGCCGGCGGCTCGCCGATCGAGTTGGCCTGGGGCGGGTAATTCGCCGGAATCGGGACCGTGAAGATGAAGGTGTAGGTTCCGTCCACGGTGAAGTCGTCGATCCAGTTGCCGGCCGGAACCCCCAGGTTGCCGTTGTTCCACGGCCGCAGCGGCGCGACGATCTGCTGGTACAACGCCGTCGGCCCGGCCAGGGCGATCTCCAACCGGTTCAAGATGGAACTGTCACCAGGCACGATCTGCAGCGGATCGGTGGTGTTGTTGCTGAGCTTGAAGGTGACTTCGGGGTAGTCACCCGCGACGAAGTACGTCCCGCCGCCGCCAGTCATGCCGCCGACATCGACGATCTCGATGGCGGGCTCGGTGCCCTCCTGCGCCGGCACCGTGGGGTGCTGGTGGGCGGCCAAGGCGTCGACCAAGGCACCCGGCGCGTGGCATCCCGCGCAGAAATTGTCGCTTGCGGCGATGTGATTCTGACCACCAACGCCGCCAACGTGACCCGGAAAGGCACGGTACACGGGGTCACCCAGGTCGGCCTGCGTCAGCAGTCCGCCGGCAACGTCCGGATCATCCTGGTTCAGGATGGTTCCGGTGGTGAAGTCCAGGTCATCATGGCAACCGCCGCAGCCCTTACGCGTCGGACTCGTGAAGATCTCCGACGCCTGGAGTGACCCGCCGTGGCACGCACCACAGTCGGTGATGCCCATGGGAAGAATCGGGAAGCCGACATCGGAGAAATCGGCCGGGCTGCCGTTGTGACCGCGAATGATATATCGGTATGGGTCGGCACCGGCAGCCGTAGCTTCAATGCTGCGCAGCGCGTGACCCCGGTGAATCTTGTGGATCATGTTGCTGAACTCAACGGTCAATCCGGGCGTGCTGGCCGGGTCGGTGATGGAATCCTCACTGCCGGCCGTGTGGCAGAACACACAGCCGGTGACGGCGAAGCGGCCGCCGCCGTGGAGCTGTAGATCGTTGTGGCACTGGTTGCACGCCTCGCGGGTAACAAACTGGCGAGGAGCCAGTATCGGGGGGCTTGCCGGATCGTTGGTCACCACAAAGTCGAGGGTCGCATCGCTCGCCTTGCGGACGCTCCCGAACGACCGCCGGGCCTCGATCAGCACCGTGTAGGTTCCATCGAGCAGCGGCAGTCCGGTGAGCTCGCCTTCCGTCAGATCGGGTGAGTCGTTGAGCGGCGCCGCATACACGGCCGGGAAGGGGGCCGCGGCCGTGTAGGTATAGGAACCGTCAGGATTCTGAACGGCCAGCGACACGATATTGGTACTGGGCAGCACGATTTGATAGTTGGTCGCCGGGCCGGACACGTAGAAGCGAAGTCGATCCAGATCGCCGATGGCGATCGCATCGCCGTCATCGTCCTCGATGGTAAAACCGATGGTCCATGCTCCGCCTACCTCCACTGCCGTCCCCCCGTTGACGTTGAGGATGTTGACGTGCGTGTCACTCCGCTGCTGGGAATAGCGAAGCTCCGCGTCCGGCACGTCCGCGCCAGTCAGGGCCAGGTAGGTGACCTGAAGCAGGCCGACCGCATAGGCCGTGTTTTTGATGCCCAGGTCGCCGGAATTCTTCACGTACTCCCAGTTCCAGACTGCGTCTCTGACCAGCGGATCATCCGCCGGGTCCACGCCGGAGAGATCCCAATACGGATAGCCGGTGAGGTGCACCGCGCCCTTGGCCTCAAGGGCGGCTTCGCCCAGATTCATGAGGCCCTGAACCTCGTCCTGCACGCCTTCGACCGTGCCGTTGCCGTCATAGTCGCCGTAGGCCATCCGGTTAAGCGTGGTCAGCGGGCCGGTGCCGCCGTGGCAGGCCGCCGCGTTGCAGCCGCTGAGATTCTCGGCGCCGAAGTCGGGATCGCCGGCATCGTGCACCTTCATGTTGAAGGTGTGCCCGCCGAGCTTCCCATGGCCGGGCTGCCCCTCGGCCGGCCCCGCGGACATATGGCAGTCCATGCAGGTCGCGCCGACGTTGGTGTGCTGAGAATTGACCAAGGTGTAGCCGAAGTCGTTGCCGTTGAGTCCCTCGAGCATGACCGCCCCCAGCATGTAGTGCGGCGTGAGGCTGCCGTCATCCGGGGCCCGCCGTCCGTTGTGGCAGGACATGCAAATGGCCATCGCCCCCTTGCCGGTCAGGGTCTCGTCCGGACCTTCCGTGGGCAGGGTGACGTCGTCATAGATACGCAGGAGCAACTCGTCCTGCGGCCGGCCGTGCGGGGCGTGGCAGACGACGCAATCAACCACCCGGAACGCGCCGTTCTGCTGCGCCGGCGGCAGTCCGGCAGCGTGATCGATGAAGCCGTTGCCGGTGTGACATTGCCGGCAGGCGGAACGGCTCGACTGGGACCAGTCGTAGTGCACGAAGGCCTCCGCGGTCTCATCGGCGTGGCCCGCATGCCTCCATTCCTCAGCTTCCTTGTGGCACTCGCCGCATAGGTTGGCGTTGTCGACCGTCGCCCGCAGGTAGGGCTCGCCGTAGGTGCTCTCGTGGGGGTTGTGGCACGTCCCGCAACGTATGTCCCCATCGTCCAGGTTCCAGCTCAGCAACGACCCGGGCTCGGGTCCGAGCACGTCGCCTTGATCGGCGGGGACGCCCCAGACGTGCGAGTCGCCGTGACCGCTTCCCGCGATCGGCGTCTCCATGGCCAGCGACGAACCGCTGTGGCACGACAGGCACAGGTTCTCTTGGCCGGCGGCGCTGAGCATCCCCTCCGGCAAGCCGTTCATCGCGTGGCACCGGTTGCAGGTGTTGTCGATGTCGATCATGTGCGGAGGCTGCTGCGACGCTGTGTACGCGTCCCGGCCGGTAAAGTCCTCCACCGTCCCCGCCCCGAAGGTTTCCACCGCCGCCGCCAGGTCCGCCAGGTCGATCTTCCGGTCCCGGTTCACATCCAAACCCGCCGCGTACTCGCCTGTCCGCATCGCCTCCACGATATCGAAGGGATTGTCGACTTGGCGCGGTTGGGCGGCGTTCAGCTTCCGCGAGGACAAGAGATCGGGCGTATCCGATGATCGGCCCGAAGGACGCGGCGCCGGCGGGGTGGTGCAAGTCAAGTCATACACCTCGACCGCCGCGTTGCCGCTGCTGGACACGTACAGCTTGGCCCCGTCGATCATCACGTCCACCGGCAGGCGGACCTCGCCGGCACCGGTGCCGAAGGTGATCGGCGGATTGTTGATGTCCAACTCGTCGCCCGCCGAGTCAAACACCCGGACCGTGCCCATCAACGCATCGGCCACGTAGATGTTGCCGCAAGCGTCTACCGCTAGACCCTCGCTGCGGGCGAACCACGCCACCGTGGACATCGGCAGATAGGCGATCCGGTAGCCGAACCGGTCCTGGGCGATTCCGGTAGTTGCGTCGAAGATCTCGGCGTTGAAGTTGTCCACGTCCGCCACGATGACTTGATTCAGCACCGGATCGACGGCCAGGGCCTGCGGCGACTGAAGCTCGCCGGCCTCGGAGCCCTGCATGCCGAAGCTCCGCAGCCAGTCCCCGGTCGCTCCGTCGTACACCAGAACTTGGTGCCCGCCGCTGTCGGCGACGAACAGCTCGCCCGTGGCCGGATGCATGGCCAAGCCGTTCGGGGCCACCATCGGCGGGAAGGGGATCGGCGGCTGGGGCAGCGTGGACGGCGCCTGCGGAGCAAAGGCGGCGTCGTAGACGCCCACTTGGCCATCCAGTCGCGAGACGAAAATGTTCCCCGCCGGGTGCACCGCGATGCCCACCGGGCCTTGGGCGATCGGATAGGTGCCCGCCAGCGCCCCGGCGTTGTCGTAGTGCAGCACCTGCTTGGTCGTCTGTTCGGTGACGTAGACGCCCCCGCTCCCGTCCGCGGCGAGGCGGCCGGGATATTGCAGACCCTCCGTGCGCGAACCGGTGTGCGTGATGTTCGCGGTCTGGCCCAACACCATCGAGGCGACGGCCACAAGAATCGAAGCCACCATGACTCTCCTCCGAATCTGAGTGCCCTATGGGCGTCAGAATCCTGGTCAAAAAGCGTGTGACAACGTGGGCGCACGCTGGATTCAAATGGAGAGTTGAGCAATAACGATGCCACCCCTTTATCGGGCACATCCGGCGTTCCGGACAGCCGCCTCATGTGCCCGTTAGTGCTTTATTCGCAGGAGGTTACGTGCCGTTCGACTGACCGAGGGCACGGCGACTCGGACAGACCCGTTTCCCTCAATTGGGAAGGTCCCTGAAGTGGCTCTCGTTTCTGAGAGGAGGGGCTAAACCTACTGCGTGCCGCCGAAGACGGACTGAAGCCGGCTGAAGTCGTCCAAGTCTATATCCCCGTCGCAATCGAGATCGAGGTGCTGGCAGCTTGGCAACGGGGCTCCCTCCGGACCGGTCATGCAGTACGTGAACGGACCCAGGTCGTCGTAATCGACCGCGTCGTCTCGGTTGGCGTCCCCCGCGAGAGAGATGGACAGGGTAGGCTTCGTCGTGTCGTCGGCATCCTTAGCGATGACGTGGGCCTGGCTCGCTGCGTATGGCGAGTCGGGATCGATCTGAAACCGGAAGCCGATCGCGGTCCCGCCCCGGGCACGTTCCGCCGTCACCACATCGCCGACGCACACCGAAAAAATCGCGGCGTCCTGACGAGCGGCGACGGTGACGTGATCGGCGAAGACGGCGGGGCCGGCGGAAAAGTCGGCCAGCTCTTCTCTCAGGTTGGCCGGATACGCAAAGATGTGCAGGTCGGCGTCGGGAAGGAACGCGGTCGTGCCCTTCACCGTGAAGGTCAGCCAGGCCGTTACCGGCCCGCTCAACCCCGCCCCGGTCAGGTCGTACTCCCACACCGTCCGGTACTCGAACCGCGCCCCTACGTCCGGGACGGATCGAGACACACCGCCGATCTCGAGCCCGGAGCCGTTGAAGCTCCAGTCGGCCTCATCACCGACTGAATCAAAGCCGCCGTAGTTGTCGGCGTCCACGATGGTGCCGTCGGCCAAGGGAAAGATGAGCACCGACGTGGCGCGGGCAGGACCCGGCTGGCTCAGCAGCAAGACGGCCGTGGCCAACACCGCCCGATGTTGCTTGCCGAGTTGAAGGACGGTCGAGGTGTTCGGCCGCATCATCGTTCCTGCCCTGGTGGCATCTTTCCTCACGAGCACGAAGTCCGGGGCTTGGCGTCCACTCCAAACGACGGACCGGTACCTCGGCGACGGCAGACTCCGGTGAATCATCCGGCCGCTCCATGACACGTCCCTTAACCGTGTGTTTCGGGCAGTATCCGTGCCAGCGGCGCGAAAACGCTGCCAGCCGACGGGCCGGGCCTCCGCTGAGGTTGGACTCGCCGATCGAGACGCGATTTCCCAAAATCGAGAATTCCGTCGGTCCGGGATTCTCAATAATGGGAACGACCGGCACACGGGGTAGCCATACCTGTTCCTACCGCGGTCAGCGCCCGGGGGGATTGGCGCGGCGGGGATATCGTACCTTTCTCTCCGACGTTCGCACGCCGGTGCGACGAGACGATTCGATCGACACGACGGCTGCGCGTTGCCCCTGGGGAGGCTGCGGCCGGCGCGGTCCTTGCGCCGCCAATGCCAGCCCGTTGTCACTCGACAAGGACGGCGTACATGTCCGGTCCCTGGGGGGCGATGCTCCGCGCGGCGCTGGGGCTCTGCGTGGTCGGCTCGGCCGTCTGCCTGGCCCCGGCGATGACCGCCGCTCGCGCGGATCACGCCGAGCGGCGTTTCTCCGATCGGCTGCGTGACGGTCCCGGAACGGTCAATCACCCCGTGGGCGTGGTGCCCTCCGCGGCCGTGACCATCCCCGCGGGATGGCCGCTCGATCACCGCGGCTCGATCACCTGCCTCACCTGTCACCAGTCGATGCCCGCCTTGGACGGTTCCACCGGCGCCTGCCTCCGCGACTTCGACCACGACGCGCTCGACCGCACCGGATTCTGCGCCAAGTGCCACGACACCGGCGGCGCCGCCGCCGCCGCGGCCCACTGGCGGGTCATGGGCGCAGCCCATCAGGAATCCGCCGAGCGGGCCGACGACCACGGGCCGATGCTCGACGCACAGTCGAAGGCGTGCCTCAACTGCCACGACGGAGTCAACGCCACCGATGCGGACAACGAGCCGTGGGCGACACGCCCCGGTGGGCACGCCGTGGACCTCCGCCATTCGCATCCGATCGGCGTGCCGTACGAACGGGCGATGCTTCGCGCCACCACCAGGCTTCGACCGGCGTTTGGCCTGCCCCGACAGGTTCGGCTGCCCGGCGGAATGGTGGGCTGCGTGTCCTGCCACAATCTCTATGCACCCGGAGAGCACAAGCTGACGATCCCCATCGAGGAATCGCAGCTTTGCTACGCGTGCCACGAGATTTGAACGGGCTGTCATTCGGCTGCGGGCGCAGGAAACGAGCCGCGGGCGCAAGCCCGCGGACCCCTCCGCCCCGAAGAATAGGCTGCGTCGAATCACTAGCGGAGGTTGTCGGGGCGAAGCTGGTCGAAGAGGAGGTCCACGGCGGCGTCCACCACCCCGCGGACGGCCGTCTCGACGGCGTCGACGGCCTGGTCCTGAAACTCCGGGCAGCCACCCATCAGCAAGGGCAGCAACACGCCCAAGCCCAGGCACATTGCCGCCTCGAAGCGTCTTCGGGACGACCGACGCATCTGGTGAACTCCCTCCAACCCGCGGTGACCGCCGAACCGCCGCACTTGTAGCCGTCCTCCATACCTCTAGCAATCCGTATTCCCTCTACCGGCTGTCCGCAGACGCCCCCGACGCCGACGGTCGTGTCCGGCACGCAGTTTGCTAATAGGTATCTCGTCTGCGGCTTTGCGCCTGCGGGGCGAACGGAGAGACCGCCGGGAGATTCCCCGGCGGCGGGGAGCGGGCCGGACATGGCGACCCACAACAACACCGGCGGAATCTCGCACGCCAGCCACGCCGTGTGCAGCATGTGCCCGGCGGAACCGACGGTGGTGCCGTTGCGCCTGCGCCGGGAGACGGCGGAGGCGCGGGCCAGAGCCCAGCCGGCCCCCTCGGGTCTCCGGAACGAACCAGCGCCCTCGCGGGTGCTCATCCCCCTCGCCGTGCTGATGGTCCTGGCTGTGTTGTTCGTGATGTGGGAGGTGGCCCTGCGGCGCATCCTCCCGGCGATGTCAATAGGATGGCACCACGCCCTGCTGACGGTCTGGGCGGGCGTGGTCACGGCGGCCACCTGCAGCGGCGTCTACTTCCTGCTGCACCGGCAGAACCGCCGGCTGTCCGACACCGCCGAACAGCTCAGTCGCCTGCTGGCCTCCTGCGGGTCCCGTGCCCGCGAGTCCCGGCGATTCGAGAATCCCCATCTGGTGAACTGCTGGGAGATCCTCGCCTGCGAGCGCCGCAACTGCCCCATGCACGGCACGCAAGGCGAGCGCTGCTGGCAGGTGCGCGCCCTCCAGGGGGTCGGAAGAGACGACGGCGCCCCCAACGTGACCATCCAGCAATGCCACGAATGCCGCGTGTTTCGGCTTTCCTGCCCGGACAATCTGACCGAGTTGGGGGAGAGCTTCAACAGCCTGATGTGCCTGCTGGACGACGAAGCCCAGAAGCTTGGGGCGATGCAGGCCCAGATGGTCGAGAAGGAGAAGATGGTGGCCATCGGGCAGATGGCCGCGGGCGTGGCCCATGAGGTGAGCAACCCCCTGTCGAGCATTTCCTCCATCGCCCAGTTGTTGAAGCGGGCACATCCCGACGCCAACCTGGTCAGGCAGCTCGATCTCATCGAGTCCCATATCCAGAGAATATCCTCGACGGTGCGGCAACTGGTCAGACTGGCCCGGCCGGGCGTGGAGCGTTGGGAGTTGATCGACGTGGGCACGACCCTGGCGGAGGCCGTGGCGCTGATCGCCTTCGACCGGCGGGCCCGCGACGTGCACATCGACTTCAAACCGCCGCAGTCGCTGCCCCGAACCTACGGCCTCCGCGGTGAGCTTCAGCAGGTGTTCATCAACCTGGCCCTCAACGCCCTGGACGCCATGCCCGACGGCGGGACCTTGACCATCCGCGCCCAGAAGAACCGCCGGAACATCGTGGTCACGGTCAAGGACACCGGCCACGGCATCTCCGCGAGCACCGGCCGGCGGATCTTCGAGCCGTTTTACACCACCAAGGAAGCCGGGCAGGGCACCGGACTGGGCCTGTCCGTCAGCTACGGCATCATCCGCAAGCACGGCGGTGCCATCGACTTCAAGTCGGAGGTGGGCGAAGGCACCGCCTTCACCGTCCAGCTCCCCGTGCTGGACAAGGCTCCGGACGCGTCTCATGAGTAAGCACACCATCCTTCTGGCTGACGACGAGGAGACCCTGCGGGAAAACCTCGCCCAGGTGCTCCGCGAAGAAGGCTTCGACGTCATCGCCTGCCGCGATGGACAGGCGGCCCTGAAGGCCCTCAAGTCGACGACCATCGACGCCCTCATCACCGACCTGCGCATGCCCGGCGTCACCGGGATGGACCTGATCGACCACGCCGTCAGGATTGCCCCGGACGCCAGCATCATCGTGATCACCGCCTTCGGCGAGGTGGAGACCGCGGTCAATGCCATGAAGAAGGGCGCTTGCGACTACATCTGCAAGCCGCTCATCTTCGACGAGTTGATCTTCAAGCTGAAGCGGTTGCTGGCCCACGAGGACCTCGCCCGCCAACACCGCTTTCTTCGCGAGCAGATCAAGCAGACCCACGTATGCACGGGCATCGTCGGCCGCTCCGCGGCCATGACCGCGATCATCGAGACCACCAACCGCATCGCCCACACCACCAGCAACGTGCTCATCTGTGGAGAGAGCGGGACCGGCAAGGAGGTCCTGGCCCGGGCCCTCCATTACCGCGGGGTGACCCGCGAGGGGGCTTTCGTCGCGGTCAACTGCGGGGGGCTGGTCGACACCCTGGTGGAGAGCGAGCTCTTTGGCTATCGCCGCGGAGCCTTCACCGGGGCGGAGTCCGACCGCATCGGCTTTTTCGAGGCGGCCGACGGAGGAACGCTCTTCCTGGACGAAATCAGCAACCTTCCGCTGGCCAGCCAGGCGGTGCTGCTGCGGGCCATCGAGGAGCGGGCCGTCACCCGGGTCGGCGACAACCGCCCCAGGCCGGTCAACATCCGCATCATCGCCGCGACCAATCGCGACCTGGCCCAGGCCATCGACGAGGGGGAGTTCCGCGAAGACCTCTACTACCGGCTCAACGTCATCCGCATCACCGTCCCGCCGCTACGGGAGCGGCCCGAGGACATCGCCGCGCTCATCGAGCACTTCGTCGAGAAGTACAACCGGGAGCTCAAGTGCGCCTGCCCGGGCTTCTCCGCGGAAGCCCTGGAAATCATGCGCCAACACACCTGGCGCGGAAACGTGCGCGAACTGGAAAACGTGGTCGAACGGGCCCTGATCTTCGCCGACGGAGCGCCGGTCAGCCCCGAGGACCTCTCCATTGCCAACGAACGTTTCGGCGCCGCCCCGGCGGTCACCCTCTCTCTGCGCTCGGCGGTGCAGGAGTTCGAACGGCAGCACCTCCGCAAGGTGCTGGCCAACTTCGGCAACAACAAGGTAGCCTCGGCGGAGGCTCTCGGTATCGGCCTGTCCAGCCTGTACCGCAAATTGGAGGAGCTGGGCATCTCCAAGGCGACCGTGGAGCCGACCCATGCGTCGTAGGAGCCCGTTGCAAAACGTAGCGACCGCCCCCCGTGGCGGCCGTGAAGCACCGAAAAACGCCGCTGCTGATCGACGGTGTCCAGTTCTTCAACGGCTTGGTCGGGCCGCCGAAAGCGCTCCCCGCGACAAGACGCGGCGCGCGGGTCGCAGCCCGCGAGGCGCCGGCCTCTTCTCCGCGCTGTTGGTGGCGGGGGCCGTGGGCCATGGGGCGCTGGTTCGGGCGCAGCACGAAGGCCATGGCGTGCATCCACCGATGCCCGACCAGCGGCTGAGCTTTCATTACACGGTGACCGCGAACGGTCAGCCCGCCTCCGCGAACGTGCCCGTGCAGTTGCCCTCGCCGACCATGCCCGCGGTGCTGGACCAGTCGATCGCCCTGCCCGCGCCGTTCGATCCCCTCCGCTTGACGGCGTATCTGCCGCGGGCGGCCCTGGAGCAGCACGTCGTCCCGGACGGGTCAGCGCAGGCTGCGCCCGCCATCCGGCTCTCCATCGACGGCCCCAAGCAGTCGTACCAGCGCTGGCTCATCGGCGGGGACATGGAGCGGAACCGGCTGATGAGCTTCATCGGCACGTGGCGGTACATGGCCGTAAATGACTCGGCGGAGCGGGACGCCCTGTACGAGCAGTTCAAGACCGAGCTGACCCGCCCGCCGTCCATCGTGGTCAGCGCCCCGGACGGCCGCGACCGCCATGAGCTGCCGGCCAGGCCCGGCACAAAGGAGACGTTTCCCGACCTCGGTTGCACCCTCCGGGTCGAAAAGTTCTTCCCTCATTTCGCTATTGACGGCGCAACCGGTAAGTCTGTGAACCAATCGGAGGAGCGGCTTAACCCGGCCGCGCTGGTGGCCGTCGATTGGAGCAACGGCAGCAAGGAGCAATGGGTCTTCGCCAAGTTCCCCGACTTCAGCAAGGACAAGATCGATACGATCCCGTTTCGCATCACCCTGGATTGCCCGGTCGGGGGGGAGCAGCGCACACCCGACTTTGCCGTGCTGACCATAGGCCGGTCCCGGCATGAGGCGTGGACGCGGACGAACGGCAAGTGCACGTCGGTGTCCATCAATGTCGCAGACCGTGTCGACGTGCCCGACGCCCCGTACACCTTTCAGATCGCCGCGTACGAGCCGGCCGGCAGACTCATCGAATCGTATGCCGCATCGAACCAGAGCGGCTCCGTGGCGGCGCTGCAACTCGAAACCGCCGGCCCCGACGGCGGCCCCTTGACCGCCTGGCTGGAGATCGGCAAGGAGCGGCAGCTTCGCACCCGCGGCGGGCCGGTCACGGTGCACTTCGGCGCCGCCGCCATGGGGACGAGCGGAGGCCATCCGTGACCGGGCGGCTCGGATTGGCTTTGGCCGTCGTCGCTCTTCTCGCCTGGGGCAGGCCCGTCCGCGCCCAGCCGGACCGCAACTACCAGGGCGGATGCACCGACGCCGGGTGCCACGATCAGTTCACCAGGCAGGCGGTGGTCCACTTCCCGGTGAGCGACAACGGCTGCGACTCATGCCACGAGGCCTCGGGCGTGCCGAAGCATCAGTTCAAGCTGACCGCGGAGGGCGCCGCCCTGTGCACCGACTGCCACGACGCCCACCAGGGTAGAATCCGCCACAGCCCCGTCGCCGACGGCGACTGCACGACCTGCCACGACCCCCACGCCAGCGCCGCCAAGGGCCTGCTCACCGACAAGAACGAGGCGGCGGTGTGCGGCCAGTGCCACGACGACGTCCTCGAAGGCCTCAAGTTCCTCCACGGTCCGATCGGCGCCGGGGCTTGCAGCCCGTGCCACGATCCCCACGCCTCCGACCGGGCGAAGCTGCTCCGCGCCGAAGGGGCGGAGCTGTGCGTGAAGTGCCACGAGGGCGTCCGCGAGCGGATCGCCGGGAAGAAGTACGTTCACGAGGCGGTCAAGGCCGGCTGCGGATCGTGCCACGCCCCCCACGGCGGCGGCAACGCCATGTTCCTGACGGCGCCCGCCCCGGCGCTGTGCGTCGACTGTCACGACGCCGTGGGTGAGCTCATCGCCGGGGCCAGGGTGAAGCACGCCCCCATGACCGACGCCCAGTCCTGCACCCGCTGTCACGACGCCCACGGCTCCGACCATCCCGGCGTGCTGGTGAACGACTCGATGCCGCTGTGCCTGTCGTGCCACAATCAGGAGCTCAAGTCCGCCGACCGGACCATCGCGAACATCGCGGAGGAACTCAAGAACAATCCCGTGCACCATGGCCCTATCGCCCAGAACAACTGCGGCGACTGCCACGCCGCCCACGGCGGCAACGTGGCCCACCTGCTGGGCGGCGCCTACCCCGCCAGCTTCTACACGGCCTACGCGGAAGACGCCTACGCCCTGTGCTTCAACTGCCACGACGCGGAGGCGTTCGACTCGGCCGACACCGACGACGCCACCGGCTTCCGCAACGGGCGGCAGAACCTCCACTACGTCCACGTGAACCGCAACCCCAAGGGGCGGACCTGCCGGGCCTGCCACGTCATCCACGCGGGCAAGAAGCCCAAGCTCATTGCCGAGTCGGTGCCCTTCGGCGAGTGGTCCCTGCCGATCAACTTCGAGCCGACCGACACCGGCGGGGCCTGCCAACCCGGCTGCCACAAACCCTATCGCTACGACCGCACTGAGGCCGTGGCGAACCTCCAGCCGTAGCCCTCGTTCAGGCGTGCTTTCTCGGGAAGGGTGGCCAGGTCCCGCCGCGCCGTTGGGTGGCATGCAACGCCGTGAACCCAACGCTATCCCGCCTTTCGGTAAAGTTCTTTTGCACAACGACTTTCCTCCGCCGTGGCCGCGCGGATTTTGGGGAGTCCCGGTGGGCGATCGCATTTTTTGTGCGGCCAAT
>Ga0214473_10002437_pt1 | contig 22859 bp, 17 predicted proteins | sample RVTome_7_FD_203509 | JGI IMG/M metagenome (GOLD analysis project Ga0214473, IMG submission 203509) | Soil microbial communities from uranium-contaminated site in the Upper Colorado River Basin, Wyoming, United States - RVT98D197 | ecosystem: Environmental > Terrestrial > Soil > Contaminated >... | reverse complement strand
TCGCTGTTTTCCCATCGCCGAATCATGCCAAGTTCCACGCTCCGTTCGAAACGCTCAAACACTTGTGCCGTGCGGTTTTCAGGCTCATGCCGCTTCATTTCCTACCCACACGATTCCGTGAAGACCCCATCTTCAATTGGAAGCACGCCGAGGCAGGCAACCTCGAAGCCAAGGTGAAGAGCTTCTGCGCCGTGCCGCAGGTGCTGCGCTTGCTCAAGGACTTCATCCTCTTCGCGGAGAAAGAGGAGGAACTCCAAAAGTTCATCCTGCGGCAGCATCAGATGGGCGGGGTGGACAGGACGGTGGCGCGCGCGCTCGACCCGAAGCGGTCGCGCGGGCTGGTCTGGCACACGCAGGGCAGCGGCAAGACCTATACGATGATCAAGGCGGCGGAGATGCTCTTCAAAGCACCCGAAGCCGAGAAGCCGACCATCCTGCTGATGATCGACCGCAACGAGCTGGAAGATCAGATGCTCAAGAACCTCGCGTCGGTGGGACTCGGCAACGTGGCGCACGCCAGCAGCATCGCGGAGTTGAACCGGCTGCTGCGCGAGGATTACCGGGGCATCATCGTGACCATGATCCACAAGTTCCGCGACATGCCGGCGAACCTGAACCTGCGGAAGAACATCTACGTGCTCATTGACGAGGCGCACCGGACGACGGGCGGCGACCTGGGCAACTTCCTTATGGCCGGCGTGCCCAATGCGACGTTTATCGGTTTCACCGGCACGCCGGTGGACAAGACGGTCTACGGCAAGGGGACGTTCAAGACCTTCGGCTGTGAGGACGACAAGGGCTACCTGCACAAATACTCCATCGCCGAGAGCATCGAAGACGGCACGACGCTGCCGCTCTATTACCAGCTCGCGCCGAACGAAATGCTCGTGCCGCACGAACTCATGGAAAAAGAGTTCCTGGCGCTGGCCGAGACCGAGGGGATCGCGGACATCGAGGAGCTGAACAAGATTCTCGACCGCGCGGTGAACCTGAAGAATTTTCTCAAAGGCAACGATCGCGTCAAGCAGGTGGCGCGGATGGTGGCGGATCACTCCCGCGAGAACATTGAACCGCTCGGCTACAAGGCGTTCCTCGTGGCGGTCGATCGCGAGGCGTGTGCCTTCTACAAGGAGGCGCTGGATGCGATTCTGCCGCCGGAGTATTCCGAGATCGTTTTCACCGGGAACAACAACGATCCGGCGCGCTTGAAGAAATGGCATCTCGACCCGAAGCGGGAGCGCCAGATCCGCAAGGACTTCACCAAGGTCGGCCAGTGGCCCAAGATCCTCATCGTCACTGAAAAGCTGCTCACCGGCTTCGACGCACCGATCCTCTACGCCATGTATTTGGACAAGCCGATGCGCGACCACACGCTGCTCCAGGCCATCGCGCGCGTGAACCGCCCCTACGAGAACGAAGCGGCGGAGATGGTGAAGCCGCACGGCTTCGTCCTCGATTTCGTCGGCATTTTCGGCAAGCTGGAAAAGGCCTTGGCCTTCGACAGCGACGAGATCAACGCTATCATCAAGGACCTCGCGCTCCTGAAGCATCTCTTCAAAGCAAAGATGGAGACCAGGGCACCGGCGTATCTCGCGCTGGTGACCCGGAATTTCAACGACAAGGACGTGGATAACCTGATCGAACACTTCCGCGACAAGGAACGGCGGAAGGAATTCTTCAAGGAATACAAAGAGATCGAGATGCTCTACGAGATCATCTCGCCGGATGCCTTCCTGCGGCCGTTCATCGACGACTACACCACGCTGTCATCCGTCTACGCCGTGGTCCGCAACGCCTACGCCAAGCAAGTCTACGTGGACAGGGCGTTCCAGAAGAAGACCAACGATCTGGTGCAGAAGCATATCGGGGCGCTGATGGTCGCCGAGCCCGCCGCCGAGTATGTGGTACTCGACAAGTCCACCATCGAGACGATCAAGCAACGCGACGAGGGAGATGCCACCAAGGTCATCAACCTGGTCAAGGCCATTGAGAAGTCGGCGGAGGAAAACAGCGGCGATCCGTTCCTGGTGGCGCTCTCCGAGCGGGCCAAGGCTGTGCAGGAGAGCTTCGAGGACCGGCAGAGCAGCACCGCCGAGGCGCTGGCCGAGTTGCTCCGGGAAATCGAGAAGAACGAGCAGCGCAAGAAGGAGCAGGCCGCGAAAGGGCTGGATGGCCTGACCTATTTCGTGCTGTGCAAGCTGACCGACGACGGCATCCCGAACCCCGAACCGGTGAGCAAGAAAGTGCGCGACGCGTTCGCGAAGTTCCCGAACTGGCAGCGGAGCGAAGCGGAACTGCGCGAGGTGCGCAAACAGGTAACGTTCGCCATATTCGCCGAGGAAGACGACCTGGCCAAGGTGACGGCCACCGTCGATGCGCTGTTCATCTTGTTGCAAAAGAGTTTCCGTCCATGAGCAAGTGGCGCGACAGGGAGGAGTTCAAGGCCCGCGTGCTGGAGTGGGCCGCCAAGCTGGGCGTGAAGGCCAGCGCGTTGTACGTGCGCCCGATGCGCCGGAAGTGGGCTTCTTGTTCCACGGCGGGAACGTTCAGTTTCAATGACGAGTTGCTCGGCCTGGACCGCGAGCTTGGCGACTACGTGATCGTCCACGAACTCCTGCATTTCAGCGTTCCAAACCACGGCAAGCTCTGGAAGAGTCTGATGCGAGCGCATCTTGGTGACTACGAGAAGCTTGAGAGGCGCTTGACTCAGAGCCGAGAGAACGCCTAACAGAAGATCTGTAGCCGAGGCGCACGCCACCCCTGACGCCTGAACTGTAGGGCCTAACATTAGCCGGCAAGACGAAGTTCACTTAAAGATGCACTGAGAATCGGAGCGCAAGAGATAGAATGAATTCACTGCCACTGGCAGGCGTCCGCGTACTCGCCTTCACGCAACTCGGCGCCGGGCCTTATGCCATGACTCTGCTGGGTGATCTGGGCGCCGAAATCATCAAGATCGAAGACCCAACCATCGGCGGGGACGAAGCGCGCAACGTCCCGCCGTTTACGGGGATCGCCGACAGCCCGTATTTTCAGTCCCTGAACCGCAACGCCAAGTCCCTGACCCTCAATCTCCGCACTGCCCAGGGCCAGGAAGTGCTGCATCGCCTGGTGCGGGTGTCGGATGTCGTGTACGCCAATCCGCGCGGCGACCTGCCGGCTAAGCTCGGTCTGAACTACGCCAATCTAAAGGAATTCAATCCTCGCATTGTGTGCTGCGTGCTCTCGGGCTTTGGTATGACCGGGCCGCGCTTGGCGGAGCCGGGCTATGATTTTCTCATGCAGGCGATGGCCGGGTTCATGAGCCTCAGCGGCGATCCGGGCTCGGCGCCGACGCGGTGCGGAGTCTCCGTGGTCGACTTCTCCGGCGGCCTGGCTTCCGTCGCCGGCTTGCTCATCGGCCTGCTGCGTGCTCGCGAGACGGGGGTGGGCTGCGATGTGGACGTGAGCTTACTGGACACCGCTGTCTCCATGCTCAACTACCTGGCGGTGTGGAGTTTGAACAAGAGCTACCGTCTGGAGCGCCAGCCCGATTCGGCGCACCAGACATTGGTTCCGTCGCAGAACTTCCCCACCCGGGACGGCTACATCGTCATCATGTGCATGAAAGAGAAGTTCTGGAGTCGCCTGGCCGATCGAATCGGCCGCTCCGACCTGAAAGAAGATCCGCGCTTCCGCACCTTCCAGGACCGGCTGATCCACCGGCAGGAACTCATCGCTGTGCTCAAGGAAATACTGCAGACCAGGACCACGCAGGAATGGCTTGGTGTCCTACGTGGTCACGTGCCCTGCGCCCCGGTGTACACCGTGGAAGAAGCCCTGGAGGACGAACAGGTGGCGGCTCGTGAAATGGTGATCACCGTCGAGCACCCGCAGTTCGGTGCGCTGCGCCAGGTCGGCTGCCCGGTCAAGATTGACGACGTTCGACCGCGCTACCAGCCGGCCTCCGCCCTGGGGGCAGACACCGACACCTTGCTGTACGAGCTGCTCGGCCTGTCGCACGTGGAAATCGAACGCCTGCGCGAGCGCGGGGCGATTTGAATCAAGAGCGTGGTCGCCGCTCAGGCTTCCGGCTATAGTCTCGACTGCGAAGGAGAGCACCCATGCGGCTGCGAGAGAGTGAGAGCGTGAGAGAGTGGGAGCGAACAACATCTCTCTCACGCTCCCACGCACTCACGCTCCCACGCTTTACTGAGGAGCGGACATGAACCGCGTTGTCGTACATTACCACGAGGTGGCGCTGAAGCGGGGCAACCGGCCGGCGTTTGTCAGCCGGCTGATTGACAACATCGGACGTGCTTTGCGCGGCACCGGGGTGAAGCGCGTGCGCAGTGTGCCCGGCCGGATCGTGGTGGCTCTGACCCCACACGCCAACTGGCCGGAAATCAGCCAGCGCCTGCAGCGGGTGTTCGGCATTGCGAACTTTTCGCTCTCCTGGCGAGCTGAACGCGACATCGACGCCATCACGGCACGCGCCCTGGAGGCCATCGCCGGACACCAGTTTGCGAGTTTTGCCGTGCGTGCCAAACGAGCCGACAAGAGTTTCCATTTCCCCTCGCCAGAGATCGGCCGCATAGTTGGCAGTGCGGTGGTGGAACGTACGCAAGCGGCGGTTGACCTGAGAAACCCGGAGCTCACGATCAACATTGAGGTGGTGCCGCAGGAAGCTTTCGTGGCCTTGGAGCGCATTCCGGGTCCCGGCGGCTTGCCGGTCGGCGTCAGTGGTACCGTCCTGGCGCTGATCTCGGGCGGCATAGATTCGCCCGTAGCGGCGTGGCGTATGCTGCGGCGCGGCTGCCGAGTTGCCTTCATCCATTTCCACGGCGCTCCGTACCAGGACCGCACCAGCCGCGATAAGGTGACGGAGTTGGTCCAATTGCTGACCCGCTATCAGTTCGAATCGCGTCTCTACCTGGTCCCGTTCGGCGAGATCCAGCGGCAGATCGTCACCAGCGTTCACCGGCCATACCGTGTGATCCTCTATCGGCGCATGATGATGCGTATCGCGGAAGCCGTCGCTGCATCGATGGAACCGCAGGCCCTGGCGCTGGTGACCGGAGAGAGCCTGGGACAAGTTGCATCGCAGACCCTTTCTAACTTGACGGTCACCGAGGAGGCCGTCAAGGTGCCGGTTCTCCGCCCTCTCATCGGTATGGACAAAGCCGAGATTATCGCCCAGGCGCAGCGCCTCGGTTCCTTCGAGATCTCCATCCAGCCGGACCAGGATTGCTGTCAGCTTTTTGTGCCGCAGCATCCCGCCACCCGTTCGACCGTGCCACGGATTCGTGATGCCGAAGGGGCTCTCGACATGCCGGCAATGGTGCAGCAAGGGCTGGAGCATCTGGAGGTTCTCGACTTCCCCTTGCCGCAGCGGCAATCGGATGGCGCCAGGGCGTATCCTTCGCTCGTTCCGGAGATCACCTCTAGTAACGTTTGCTAGAAAAGGGGCAGCCCCTGCCGCTGACTCAACACCCTGGTCCTCCCCCAAAACCGGGTACGACAGTATTTGTGCGCGGCGACTGCCAATTAATGTCATCACCCCAGGGTTCGCTGCCACCGCGGTGCAACTTGACAGCGATGTGCCGTTTGGAATGGACTTTGCTCGCCTGCAGGTTGTGACGTGAGTAAGGTATCGCGATGACGACAGTGCTTTCGCGACATGTGAGCCGCATGCAGAAGGGCGTAGCGCAACTCCGCGTTGCTGCCGTAGTGCTTGCGGGCGGCGTGCTGTGGTTCGCCGGGCCGGCTGGCCTGTCAGGCAGGCCAGGCCTCATCCTGGGTTTGGGCATCGGATTCTTGTATGCCGTGAGTATCATGTGCCTGGAACCGTTTCTCTGTCCGCCGTCGAGGTGGTGGAACGGCCTCAGCTGCTTGGTCGATTGGGGACTGATTACGACACTGATTCTCGCCACCGGCGGGTTCGGTAGTGAGTTTTACCTGCTCTACTTCTTCCTGATCGTGTCGGTGGCAATGCGCTACGGGCGCCGCACTGTACTGGTCAGCGGAGCGGGAACGGTCATGGGTTATCTGGCCATCGTGTTGATGAGCGCCAAAGGGGCGGGTTCGGGCTGGGATGAAGCCAGTTTCCGGAGTGGCTATATTATGTTGTTCAGTCTCGGGGCTGCCATTCTGGCGCATGAGGCCGTCCGCCACCTTCAAGCCCGCGTAACGGCGGAGGCGCGATGCCGTGCCGTGGAAGAGGTGACCGCGACCGTGAGCCATGATTTGGCGAGCCCGTTTGCTGCCATCGCCGGACTGGTGGACCTGCTGCTGGGCTCAGGCGCGGAGCCGTTGACGCCGGAACAGCAGCTGCTATTGCGCCGGGTGAGTCTCAACGCCGAGCAGGGCGGCAATCTTGTGGCCAATCTACGTGATGTCGAGTTGATCGAGCAGGGCCGTCAGCCATTTCGCCCGGCTCTGGCCGACGTGAACGCGATCGTGCGCCGTGTGACCGAAGCCCAGGCTTGTCAGGCCGAGGCAAAGGGCATTCGCCTGGAAGTGGAGTTGGATAAGGGTCTACCACCTGCGCTCGTCGACGACCGTCTGATACAACGGCTGGTGATCAACCTGCTCAACAACGGCCTGAAGTTCACTCCTCAAGACGGCGTGGTGCGCGTCACATCCCGCACACATCACAGCTGGTTGATCATTGAGGTGTGGGATAACGGCCCAGATGTGCCGCCGGCCCTGTGGTCGTCTCTGTTCGAGAAGTTCGCCCGTGACCAGAGTAGCCCAGGCGTCGGGTTGGGTCTTTACATCAGCAAGTTGATTGTGGATCTGCACCACGGACGGATCTTCCGGCGCAAGATGGGCGAGGGGGTCGTCTTCGTCGTGGAGCTGCCAATTGCGCCCGAGACTCAAGAGCTGTCGACGTCCTTAGGCCGAGATGGGGAACTCCCCTGCGGTTGGGGACCTTCTCTGGGTCTCGGTGTGGCTCGTTCGGCGTGATGTGTCCTGGACCTCAGGATCCCTTCTTCACTCGAAGTTGACGCGTCCGAGGCCTGCGGTCAGGTGCTCCTGTTAACTGATGGTGACACGATCCGTCTCTAGGTGGCACTTATAAGGCCCCCGGAAAGCCCATCCGGGCGCAGCGCGTGCCGTTTTCTTACCGATGGTTACTCCCGTTCTTTAACAGAGTGGCCGCCCGAACCTGGTTCGTGTGTTGCTGCACTCAAAGGGAAGACAGTGCGCGACGACGCCTTATGGTTGCAAACCGTGGTTTTACTTTGCTCGAGTTGATGGTCGTGACGGCGATTATCGGGATCCTAGCGGCCATCGCCGTCTCAGCGTACAGCACTTACCGGGGGCGTGCCTTCGAAGCTGCAGCCATATCATACGTCCGCTCCTGGGTGCCGGCTCAGGAGCTGTATCGGCAACAGTACGGCCATTATGCCGACGGCGACGATGAGTTGGTAGAAGGTGTCCCGGGAGCCGTCTTCGCGCCCAAGGACATTCCTTACAGCTTTTTCGTCAATGCAGACGAATCGCCGAACGGCCATTGGCGCGGGCTCGCTTTTCCGACCCAGCCGCGCCTGCGTTTCTTCTATATCGATGACAGAGGCTGGCTACTTTCTTCAACCCTGGGACCCATCGAGCCCTGACATCAGATGACCCGGACCGGACGTATCCGACCGGTCCCGCCCGAAAGTGGCGTGTTGGACAACCGTTGGCCTCAGTGGTGTACCGCCAAGCGCGGGTTCGGTGTCTGCGTGTTCAGGTCAGCTTCAGCCCAGTAGCGATCGACCTCGGCCTGCAACCGGTGCAAGACGCCTTCCTGGCGTACCGGTTCGAACAGGTGCCGGTAGCGGGCCTGGCCGCGGAGGTAGTCCTCCACCGGGCGGAAATGCCGCGGCCGGATCGTGTGCACCAGCTCTCCGTCATGGGTTTCCTTCAGAGGCCAGACGCCCGTGTCGACGGCCAGCTTGGCGACCTGAGCCGAGTCGGCCGGTTCTACGCCCCAGCCGGGAGGGCACGCCGCCAAACCTATGAACAACTTGGGGCCGCGCGCCCTGCCGGCCCGGGCAACCTTGTCCATCAGGTCGAGCGGATAGGCCGGAGAGACGGTGGCGAGGAAGGCGGGCTGCTGCGCACGCCAGAGTTGAAACAGGTCTTGCTTGGCCGTAGCCGTACCAACGCTGGTTGCCGCAGTCACCGGTGTGGTGCCCGTTCGTGAACCATGCGGAGAGGCGGGAGACATCTGGAATCCGGTGTTGGCGAAGGCTTCGTTGTCGTAGCAGAGGTAGTAGAAATCGAGTCCACGGTGGACAGCGGCCAGGGTCGATTGCAGACCGATGCCGTGGGCCGCACCGTCGCCGGTCACGACGACGACCTTGAGATCGTCGGTTGCGGGAAGGCGTCCTTTTTCGATCAAGATGTCGAGGGCGTCGCGCACACCTTGCGCCCCGGCCGGTGCCGACGCCATGGCGGTGTACAACCACGAGGAATGAAATGGCGTAAAGGGAAACACTGCCAGAAGCGTGAGGCAGCCGGCGGCATTGACGAACACCACGTTGGGGCCTAGTGCTTTGTGCAGCAAGCGCAACGCCAGCAAGCCGCCACACCCGGCGCACATACCGGTGCCGCCGGCGAGGTACTCCTGGCGCGGTATGTCCTTGATGCTCTTGTACACTTCGCGGTGGAAGGTCATCACGCCTGGTGTGTGTCAGGTAGCCTGTGGGCTACGCGCAGCATGTCCATAACCTGGACGTACTCGGCCTCGGAGTAGAGCAGGGTCGGTTCCGACGAGCCCCCGGTGTTCTCCGCGGCGTGCAAAGCCGACATCACGAGGTCGAATTCCCTGCCGCGAAAACGGCGGCCGCCGAGGCCGCCGATGAACGAGAGCAGCGGCGGGGCGGTGCGGGCGCGCAACGCGCTGGCAACCTCACCGAACAATATGCCGCCTTTGCCGACCGAGATGTTCTGGTCAATCACGGCCACGCCGCGTCTTCCGCCGAGCAGCCACTCGATCTCCTGGCTCGGGAACGGCCGGATCAGCCGCAGTCGCAGCAAACCCACCTTCTCTCCCTCGGCGCGCAGTCGGATGACCTCTTCCTTGCCCACCGTACTGAAGGAGTTAGACATCACGATCACCCAATCAGCATCGTCGAGCCGAAAGCCCTCCACCGCGCCGTAACAGCGGCCGAAATGGTGGCAGAATTCCCCTGTGACGGCATCGTGCACCGCCAGCGCCGCTTCAGCCGCTCGCTGCATCTGATACTTGAAAAAGCTGTATCCCGTCCCGCCCAGGACTGCGACGCCTTGCGCCAGAGCGTGCGAAGCGGAGAAGCCATGCAAGGGCTTGCGAGCCGGCAGAAACTCGCGCACGGCATCGACACACGGGACTTCAACAGGCTCGCGCGTGAAGGAGAGATAGAACCCGTCTAGGTTCACGATTATGGGGAGCTGGACATCGCGCTGCTCCGCCAACCGGTAAGCCATCAAAACCGAGTCCAATACCTCCTGGCAGCTCTCCGCGTGGATCTGCAGAAAGCCGCAGTCGCGCGCCGCCAGCACGTCATTGTGATCAGGTTCCAGGGTGATCGGTGCCGACAGGGCACGTGAGACGTTGAGCAACACCAAGGGTACTCGCCAGCCGGCAATGGTGTAGAGCATCTCGAAGCCATAGACCAATCCCTGGCTCGAGGAGGCGGTAAACACACGCGCTCCGGTGGCTGCGGCAGCACCCGCCGCCGTAAGCATCGAGTGCTCTGAGTCCATGGTCACCAATCGTGCCTTTAGTTCGCCACTAGAGGTCCATTGCGCCAGAGTTTCGATCACTTCGGTTTGCGGCGTGATCGGATAGACCGGAACGTAATCGACTTCGGCCAGACGGGCTCCCCAGGCCGCGGCCGCGTTTCCCGTCAGGAGCTCACGCGTCATGCGGCGTCCTCTCGGAGTTGGCTGATGGCCTGCGGAGCGCACTCCGTCAAACACACCAGACAGCCTTTGCAATGAGCGTAATCGATCTGCGGAAGACTCTCCGCATCGATCTGAATCGCACCCTCCGGACAGAGAGCGAAGCACAGCATACAGCGAGTACAGCGCTCAGGCTCGAGTATGGGACGGTACACCCGCCAGCCGTCGGTTGTGCGCAGCGCGGAGTTGGCCTCGGCTTCGATCAGCGGCGCGGCCAGCGAGGCTGAGAGCAATGGCATCACAAAAGACTCGGGGGCGGCATGCGGCGGCACCTGTCGTGGCGCAGGAAAGCCAATCTCTGGCGCAGAATCATAGATACGCTGGGCAACGCCCAGGTTCAGCTGGATGAGATCCGGCGATACGCCGGCGCCGGTCAGCTCGATCTGCGCCGCCTCGGCCAATTGCTGCCACGTTGCCAGTGCCGTGGTGCGGGCTGTGAATCCCACCATCGGGGCGCTCAGCAGGTGCGGGCCCAGAATGTCGAGGGCGACCGACGTGACATCGAACGGCACGACGTCGGCGGCGATCTGGTAGAGCGACCGCAACTCGTGTGCGGAACGGCCGCTGTTCACCAGCAACAGGCTGCTTTCGTCCAGACCGGCTAGTACGGCAGCCTCCGGGTGATTCAGGAGGGACGGGTCCATCACAACGACGACGTCGGGCCTGTCGATGTAACCTCGCGCATAGATCGGGCCCTGAGCAAAACGGCAAAAGGCTACCACCGGGGCGCCACGCCTCTCCGCGCCGTAGATCGGGGAATCCTGCACGTTCATTCCCTTGAGGAAGAGCGCGCGGCTCAGGATGCGGCTGGCGAGCTTAACCCCTTCGCCCCCGCGACCGTGGAAACGTATGTGTCGGACCATCGGCTTGCCCTGCACTGTGGTCAGCCAACGCTGTGCCACGCTTACATTTGAGGGCAGGCGGCTCACAGTGGTGGCGCTGGTCTCAAAGTTGCCCAGGCCGGACAAGTGGATTCTTGGCAGTGCAAAACAGCAGCTCGACGCCGGCCGCGCTCAGGTGCGATTGGCTGCCAACCCAGCGTTCGGTGGTTAACCGGCCGCACTGGTGAGGCGCGATGATGTCAACGATGAGAAACATTCAGGGATCGCCATGGCGCCGCGGCGTTATGGGAGCCGGGGAGGCGTCTGAACGAAGAACAATCGGCTCGGATCTCTGGCGGCATGAATAATGCTGACCCGATAGCGGTTGCGTGATATGTTGCGAGCCGCGTACGAAGAGGTCGTGCGCGCCTCACCGAGCCGAGGCCGGAGCGCGTCACCGGCGCACAACCGCCGGCGGTCTTGAGAAGTGCCGGCAAATATGGTCCGTTCAGTGCGTGATCCCATGTCCGAATTCCGGGTGAAGGAGCGTGAGCGCATGCAGATTCAGCAGTGGATGAAACATCCTGTACATTGCGTAAAGCCGTTGGACTCCATTCAGCACGCGCGGGAGATCATGGAGATGCATCGCATAAATCAGCTCCCGGTCCTCGCCAGCGGTCGTCTGGCTGGTATTGTAACTGACCGCGACCTGCGGGCCGCGTTCCCTTCCGTATTCGATGCTCCAGGACGGCGCCATCGTTTCTCACGGGTCGGCGCTGGCAGCACTCCCGGCGAAGTGACGGTGGAAATGGTGATGACGGAGAACGTCTTGACGCTTGGGCCGACGGACTCCGTGACGGAAGCGGCGCGACTCATGCGTCGCGAGCGGGTAGGCGCCATCCCCATTGTTGAGAACAATCGGCTGGTCGGCATCCTTACGCGCAGCGACATGCTGGACGCCTTTGTCGCATTGGCGGACGCCAAGCCGGCGAGCGGTAGAGCATGACTCAGCCTGGCGCTCTGGTCCTGTTTTTGGCCTGCTCCGCCTTTCTGATTATGATTGTGACGGGATGCCATCAGGACCCGCCTCCAGGCGAGCATACAGTCGTTGCCGAGATCGGCGCCAGCCCCGCCTCTTCGTCATTCCGCAACCTCGGCAAGCGGGCCGAGAGTCAGCCCTGAGAGAGACGGTTGCCTTTATCCGCCGCCTTCCATGTAGTAAGTAACGTGGAAGTGCTGGTCAGCGTCATCATTCCCACCTTCTACCGCTGCGCATTTGTACGTCAGGCGGTCGCGTCCGTGTGTGCCCAAGGCTGCCACTCTCTGGGAGACGTGTAATGCTTGAGCCAGCTCTCGAAGATGCGTTGCGGGCGTTCGCTGGCGGACGACGCTACCACGCTGCCACCATTGAACGCTGGCTGGCGCTCGACCCGGCCGATGCACAGGCGCTGTTGGTTCTGGCGCAACAACTCCGGCTCGGCGAAAACCAGCTGCGCGACCTCTGGGATTGGGCCGAGGAAATCGCCCAACGCGACCGCACCGCGGTGGCGCAGGTGTTGTCGTCGGAGCCTCTGGCCGCCGCCCGGCAGGCGCACAAGGTGGGGAGAAACGACAGACTCAAGCTGACCAAAGCCGCCCTGCGCCGCCTCCGTTTTCCGCAACTTTCCGCGACGGAAGATCGCCTTGCCGGGTTGGCGCGCCGGCTGGAACTTCCCCGCAACGTGCGCATTTCGTTTCCTGACTTTCTGGAAGGTGAAGAAGTTCGAGTTGAGATCACGGCCACAAGCCCCGCGGCTCTGCGTGCGGCCGCTGAGCGCCTGCGAGCTGCGGCCGACAGCACGATCTGCGACGAGATCTTTGCCGTGCTCGGGGAGGCACCGTGAGCACGCCAGCCCGGAACCATTCCCCAACCCCCGCTCCCCGAGCTCCGTCGCACTGGCTGCCCGATAGCCTGTGGATTGAACGCAGCGAGCTGGACTCCGCCCTGGCCCGTCGCCTGCGCTCGCGTCTTGCCGACACCTCGGTACGTGTTGTGGACGACTGCAGTGAAGCTGAGCCGCGCGAGAACTTTGCGGCAGGCAAGCGGCGGCTCCTCATCAAGCGCCATCGCGGCAGTTTCATGCAGTACTGCCCGGCAGGTACGCCGGGACTGGTGTGCTGCAACTATCTCGTGGTCAGCTTCGCGTCGAACTGCCCGTTCGACTGTAGCTACTGCTTCTTGCAGGATTACCTGGCCAACAACGGCGCAGTGAAGGTTTCTTCGAACGTCGGCGACGGTCTGGCGGAGATTGATGCGGTACTGCGTGCCCATCCCGGGCGCACATTTCGAATCGGTACCGGCGAGCTGGCCGACAGCCTGGCGCTCGACCACCTTACCGACCTGTCATGCGAGCTGGTGCCGTTCTTCGCGGAGCGGGCCAACGGCTTGCTGGAGCTGAAGACCAAGAGTAACTGCATCGATAATCTCCTTGATGTTGACGCGAAAGACCGTACGGTGGTGTCATGGTCGCTCAACGCCAGCGCCGTCATGGCAACCGAGGAGCCCGGTGCGGCCAGCTTGGAGGAGCGTATATGCGCGGCCCAGCAAGTCCAGGCGGCTGGCTACCGCGTCGGCTTCCACTTCGATCCGCTCGTGGCCCACGACGGCTGGGAAGAGGGCTATCGCCAGGTGATTGGGCAGGTATTCCCGCGCCTCGATACCCGCCGCATTGCGTGGGTAAGCCTCGGGAGCTTGCGCCTGGCCCCTGCCTTGCGAGCAGCAATCAAAGCGCGGCCGCAACCGAGCCTGCTGCTCACCGGTGAGTTGGTGCCGGGCCGAGACGGCAAGGATCGCGCCTGGCGTGGCTTGCGCGTGAAAATGTATCGCAGAATGCTAGACTGGCTTCGCCAAATCGACCATCGTATGCCTGTGTACATGTGCATGGAACCGCCTGGGGTGTGGGGCAAAGTCTTCGGCGAATCCCCCTCCGACCGTGAGCTCGCGGAGCGCCTCGTGGCACTCCCAACCCTGACCGCACTGTAATGTCCGCTGTCCGCAAGATCTCTCCGCGGCCCCGCCGGCAGGCACACGGCGGCAATGGATCGGTCCCGGGTCCGCCGGAATTGACCGCGTCCGAAGCCGCCATCGGCGTGTTCGACTCGGGAGTGGGTGGCGTGACCGTGCTGCAGAAGATCATGGAAGCGTTGCCGCACGAGCACCTCATCTACCTGGGTGATACCGGGCGCTTTCCCTATGGCAACAAGTCGGCGGACGCCGTGCGGCGCTATTCACTGGAGAACACCGAGTTCCTCGCCGACAAGGGCATCAAGATGCTGGTCGTGGCGTGTAACAGCGCCGCCGCCGTGTCCCTGGACAGCCTGCGCGAGCGCTTCGACATCCCCATCGTCGGGGTGATCGAGCCGGGAGCGGAGCGGGCGGTAAAGCAAACCCGAAACCGCAAGGTCGGAGTCATCGGCACCGAGGCGACGATTGCGAGTGGGGCATATACCCGAGCCCTTAAACGACTCGATTCTCGCCTGGAAATCTATACGCGAGCTTGCCCGCTCTTCGTCCCCCTGGCCGAGGAAGGGTGGGTGGACAACGCCGTAGCCCGGGCTACGGCGGCGCTGTACCTTACGAGCCTCAAACGCAGCGGCATCGATACCTTGGTCCTGGGGTGCACCCATTACCCCCTGCTCGAACACGTCATTGGCGAGGTCATCGGACCCGATGTCGCCCTGGTGGACTCTGCTCGCACCACGGCATCCCGAGTGCGCGAAACCCTGGTTCGTTACGGGCTGATGCGCCGCTCGGGCGAGGGCTCGGTCAGCTTCTTCGTTACCGACGTGCCGGAGCGTTTCATCAAAGTGGCAGGCCGTTTTATGGGACAGAAAGTCGATTCAGCCGTGCGCATCGAGCGCTGAGCTGCGGCGTGCATCGGGCACCCTAAACTGCTACCCTTTTTTCTTCTATAGAAGCCGGACGACAGCCTACCGAGGGCCGAGATTAGTTGGACCCGCACACCCTTTAGAACACATGCTGACCTTCCTCACCAAGATAATCGGAAGCAAGAACGATCGCGAGCTCAAGCGCATGCGGCCGCTGGTCGAACGCATCAATGCCTTCGAACCCGCAGTCTCGGCTCTGAGCGACGCCGAGCTGCGTGCCAAGACTGACGAGTTCCGGGCCAGAATTCGCCAGGTGACGGCGGCCGAGCGCACGCGACTGGAAGAGCTCCGGAACCGCGAACGGGAACAGCAGGAAAACCCCGCAGGGGAGGAAGCCGATGACGCCAAGTCCCTGCGCACCGAGATCGAAGAGCAGGAGAAGGCCGTACGTGAGGCGGAGAAGGACGTTCTCTACGAAATCCTGCCCGAGGCGTTTGCTGTAGTCCGTGAAGCCTCCAAGCGCACCACCGGCTTGCGCCACTTCGATGTACAGCTGATCGGCGGCATCGTGCTGCACGAGGGCAAGATCGCTGAAATGAAGACCGGTGAGGGCAAGACCCTGGTGGCGACGGCGCCCTTGTACCTCAACGCTTTGACCGGCCGCGGGGCGCATCTGGTCACCGTCAACGACTATCTCGCCCGGCGCGACGTGCAGTGGATGGGGCCGATATACCACCTCCTCGGTATTTCAGTGGCCTCGATTGTGCACGACACGAGCTACTTGTTCGACCCGACCTACGTGATCAAAGACTATCGTATGCTCAACTTGCGGCCGATCGAACGCAAGGACGCATACCTGGCCGACGTCACCTACGGCACCAACCACGAGTTCGGCTTCGACTATCTGCGCGACAATATGAAATTCACGCTGGAGGAATACGTCCAGCGCGAGCTCAACTATGCTATCGTCGACGAGGTCGACAATATACTGATCGACGAGGCGCGCACGCCGCTGATCATCTCCGGGCCGGCCGAAGAGTCCACCGACAAGTACTACATCATCGACCGCATCATTCCGCGCCTGCGCAAAGGCGAACGCAAGGACCGTCAGGGCGACGTTCCCGCGGAAGAGTCGGGCGATTACTGGGTCGATGAGAAGTCCCGCTCCGCGGTGTTGACCGAGCAAGGTGTCGCCAAGGTCGAGCGCATGCTGGGCATCACCAACCTATACGATCCGAACCACATCGATACGCTGCACCACGTCAACCAGGCGCTCAAGGCCCATGCCCTCTTCCAACGCGACGTCGACTACATCGTCAAAGATGGCCAGGTGATCATCGTCGACGAATTCACCGGCCGCCTCATGCCCGGCCGCCGCTGGTCGGACGGCCTGCACCAGGCCGTGGAAGCCAAAGAAGCAGTGCGCATCGAGCGCGAGAACCAGACCCTCGCGACCATCACCATCCAGAACTACTTCCGCATGTACAAGAAGCTGGCCGGCATGACCGGCACAGCCGATACCGAGTCGGTCGAGTTCAAGAACATCTACAAACTCGACGTCGTGGTGGTGCCGTCGAACAAGAAGATGACCCGGTTGGATCACCCGGACGTGGTCTACAAGACGGAACGGGAGAAGTTCGACGCCGTGGTGGAGGAGATTCTCGACTGCCACGAGCGCGGCCAGCCGGTGCTGGTTGGTACCGTGTCAGTGGAGAAATCCGAACGCCTCGCCAAGATGCTGAAGAAGAAGGGCGTAAAGCACAACGTCCTCAACGCCGTCAACCATGAGGCCGAGGCCAACATCATCGCTCAGGCCGGGCGCTTCAAGCAGGTGACGATTGCCACCAACATGGCCGGCCGTGGCACCGACATCCTGCTCGGCGGCAACCCCGAGTTTCTGGCCCGCTCCGACATGGAAAACGAGTGGATCCAGCGCTCCGCCGCCATGCCGGAAGGCGGTCAACGCTACGAGGATCTGCTGCAGAAACTGCGCGAACGCTATGATGAGGCCATCCAGAAGGCCCGCCGGACCTACGAGCCGAAATGGAAGCCTTTCGAGGAAACACAGGCCGAAGCGCTCAACCGGCTGACTGAGTCGCATCGCGCTTACCTGGAAGCCGCGTTCTGGAAACACCGCGCCGAGTATGAAAAGCAGGCGGAACAGCTAGCCGCAGGCGCGGCAGCGGCCACACTGGCGCCGGCCTGCGCCGAGGCCGCCGTAGTGTACAGCGAGGCGCTCCAGCAAGTGGATCGCGTCACCGGGCCGTACTTCGGCGACGAAGGACAAAAGCGGTTCCTGCAGGCGCTGGGCGATCTGCAGGAGGCGCTCAACCAAGCGGCCCTCAACGGCGCCAGTGAAGGCGGGCATGTGGCCGCGGCGCGGACCAGCTTCGACCGAGCCCGCGGCGAGTACGAACGCGCCATCCAAAAGGCGCTGGCCGCCTCCGACGGCGACGGCATCGATTACCACAGCGCCAAGAGCGTGTACGAGGAGACGGAGCGGGAGTTCCGCGAAGCCGAGGCGGCGTACCTCGAACAGCGCAAGCCTTTTGAGGAGGCGGTAGCCGCGGCCCAGCGCGACTACGAAGAGACCCGCCGCAAGTACACCAAGATGGTGGAAGATGTGCGCGAGGAAATGGAGAAGGCGCCGCTCGAGTTCAGCTCGCGTTACGATGAAATCCTGCAAGGCTACAAAGACCTGTGCGCCCAGGAACACGACCAGGTAATCGCCGCCGGCGGCCTCCACATCGTCGGCACCGAACGCCATGAGAGCCGGCGCATCGACAACCAGCTGCGCGGACGCGCCGGACGGCAAGGCGACCCGGGCTCCTCACGCTTCTTCCTCTCGCTCGAAGACGACCTCATGCGCATCTTCGGGGCGGAACGCATCCAAGGGCTGATGACCCGCCTCGGCATGGAAGAGGGCGTGCCGATCGAGCACCGGCTCATCACCCGCGCCGTCGCCAACGCGCAGAGCAAAGTAGAAGGACACAACTTCGACATCCGCAAACACCTGCTGGAATACGACGACGTGATGAACCAGCAGCGCGAGATCATCTACGGGCGCCGGCGCGAAATCCTGGGCAGCAGCAACTTGAGGGCCGACGTCCTGGAGATGGCGGAGAACGTCGCCGCCGAGCTGGTTGCTCAGTACGCCAATCGCGAAACGCATGCCGATGAATGGGATTGGAAGGCGCTCGGCGACGTCCTGTTCAAGACCTTCAGCTTGCGTTTCTCCGTTACCGACGAGCAGAAGGACGGTCTAACGGTTGAGCGCCTCGAAGGCATGGTCGTCGACGAGATCGTGGCGGCGTACGAGAATAAGGAACAGCAGATCGCTGAGCAAAGCCTTTTCCGCCAGCTCAACCGTCCGCCCACCGCTGCCGAGATAACCGCCGCCGTCAAGACCACCGGCGTGCCGGAGATGCGCTATCTCGAGAAGGTGGTGCTGCTGCAGACCGTCGATGCCCTGTGGAAGGACCACCTGCTGTCGATGGATCACCTGAAGGAGGGCATAAGCCTGCGGGGTTATGGCCAACGCGACCCGCTGCAGGAGTACAAGAAGGAAGGCTTTGCCGCCTTCGAGGCGATGATGGAACATCTCGAGCAGGACGTGGTGGAGAAGATTTTTGCCGTCCAGATCGCTCGCCATGAAGACGTCGAGCGCATGCAGCAGCAACGCCGGCCGCAGCCGCAGCAGATGGTGATGAGCGGCGGAGGACTGCCCCAGCGGCCGTCCGGCAAGGTGGAAACTGTCCGGCGTGACAGTGAGAAGATTGGCCGCAACGACCCGTGTCCGTGCGGCAGCGGCAAGAAGTACAAGAAGTGTCACGGCACGTGAGCGTTTTGCGGAGCCATGATGAGACATGATGAGAGCTGACGAATCGCGGCTTACTTGGGCGCTGATCCTGTCAGTACTGCTGCACGGCCTCATGCTCACCGTTCTGCCCTTGGCCCGACAGGCGCGGCTGATGGTTCCCCCAGTGCCTCCGGCGATCGATGTGGATCTGGCTGCGCTGCCAAGAGTTGTTGCACCAAGAACCGCTCAGCGCCCGCCCCAGGCGGCGCCGGGAGCCGAACAAGCCGCGCCGCAGCCCCCCGCCATTCCGGTTCCCAAACAGCAGATTGTCACACCTCCCGACCAGGGGGAAGAAAAAGAGCCCGCCAATACGCGCTTCCTGAGTGACCGCAGCAACACCGTGAAAGAGGAGATGGTCCGCCGCGGTGAGCCGGCCGCCGGCAGCCCGGAAGCGCAAGCCCAGGCCCAGAAAGCCGAGACCAAGTCTGGACGGCATGAGGGGGCGCGGCGCGCGGTGCCGGAGCGGGCACCCGCCGGTTCGGATGTGGCATCGTTACCAAAGCTGGACCAACTCCTACCGCCCATCGGTGACATGATTCGCGAGGGTGCCGTACCGCCGGAAACCGGCAAGGCGGGAGAGGCGGGCTCTGAGCGCCGCACGACCGGACGGACCGACCTGTTGCGACACGGCGCGGCCGGGCGTGGCTTACGCGGGGGCTCTTTGGATTTCCTCCCCACCGTGCGCGAAGGAGACATCACGCTGCTCAATACAAAAGCCGAGCAGTTCGCCCCGTTTGTACGGCGCGTAGCGGCGCGTATCTTCGAGCACCTGCAGATAAGCTTGCGCCAGGCCTCCCGTTCGGCGGCGGGGTCCGGGCGCGAGTTTGCCGAGGTTGAGGCCGTGATGAGCAAGAGCGGCAAACTGGTCGGCGCGCGCGTGGTGAAGCGCGAAGGCAACACGGGACTGAGCGCGGACCGCCGGCTACTGGCGACAACTGAGCCCAATGTGTTCTTCGATGCCAACCCGCCTCCAGGTGCGGAAGCCAGCGATGGCAATATCCACTTCATTCTACTGGTCGATCTGGCGGTGCGGGCCGCACCCGGCGAGCGCCGCGGCGCCGGAGTCGAGTATTACGGCGTCGCCGGGGTGGGGCTAAACTGAAGACATGGGAGCGTTGGAGCGTGTGAGAGTGGGAGTGAAATGTAAGATCAAGAAATCTCGCTCACACGCTCCAACGCTCACACGCTCCAACGCTCCAACGCAGTACCGGCCGGCGCGCGGCCCGGGCTTCGTCGAGGCGTCCGATCGGCGTGCGTGTCGGGGCAGTGCGAACCACATCGGGCGTTTCACGCGCTTCGCGCGCGATGCTCAGCATGGCCTCGACGAACTCGTCCAGCGTCTCCTTGCTCTCGGTTTCCGTCGGTTCGATCATGAGCGCGCCGCTGACGACGAGCGGGAAATATATCGTCGGGGCGTAATAGCCGTAGTCGAGCAGACGCTTGGCGATGTCGAGCGTCTTCACCCCCGAGGCTTCGAATCCCTTGTCGCTGAACACGCATTCATGCATGCACATCCCGGGGTAAGCGATTTGATACGCCGCTTCGAGCCGGCGCCGGATGTAGTTGGCGCTCAACACCGCCATGCGAGTTGCCTGGGTCAGACCTTCCCCACCCATGGCCAGTATGTAGGCATAGGCGCGCACCAGCATTCCAAAATTCCCGTGGAACGAGCGCACCCGGCCGATCGATTGCGGGAACTCTTCGCTCCAGCGGAAACGGCCGTCATCACAGACCACGCGCGGTGACGGCAGATAGGGAATGAGCTTCTCCGCCACGCCCACCGGCCCCGCGCCAGGCCCGCCACCACCGTGTGGCGTCGAGAACGTCTTGTGCAGATTGAATTGCAGGACGTCGGCACCCATATGCGCCGGCTTGGCAACACCCATCAAAGCGTTGAGATTGGCGCCGTCGAGGTAGACGAGGCCGCCACGGTCGTGAATCACCTGTGCCACCTGTACGATGTCGCGCTCGAACAGCCCCAGCGTGTTGGGGTTGGTGACCATCAGGGCGGCGACGTCTTCGTCCATCGCCTGCTGCACGGCATTGACGTCGAGCCGGCCGTCGTGGCTGCGGTCGATCTGCACGGTGACGTAACCGGAGAGCACGGCACTGGCGGGATTGGTCCCGTGGGCGCTGGCCGGGATGAGCACCTTGCGCCGTGGCCGGCCCTGCGCGACGTGATAGGCGCGGATCATTTTCATCCCGGTCAACTCTCCCTGTGCGCCGGCCGCGGGTTGCAGGCTGACCGCGGTCATGCCGCTGACTTCGGCCAACAACCGCTCCAGCCTCCAGATCAGCTCGAGCGCTCCTTGCGCAGCCTCGTCGGGGGTCAGGGGGTGCAGACCGGCAAAACCCGGCAGCCGCGCCACGACTTCGTTGACCACTGGGTTGTACTTCATCGTGCAAGAGCCAAGTGGGTACAACGTGGTAGCGGCGCCGAAGTTCCACTGCGACAAGCGCAGGAAGTGACGCAGCACCTCGGGCTCGCTGACTTCCGGAAAGCCGTCGATCGGATCGCGTAGGAGATCGGCCGGTAAGAAGGCGCCTGGATCCTCGTCCTCGCGCGGCAGGCAGAAGCCGCGCCGTCCTGGACGACTGCGCTCGAAGATCAAAGGCTCGTCAAGTAGCAAGCCGCATTGTTTGCGTTTGAGCGTGGGAGCGTCTGAGCGTGGGAGCGCTTGAGCTTCGGATTTTGTGGTCATGAACACCATTTCTCTCGTTGGTTGATCATGGTGACTAGCTGGGCGCAAATGTGATCGTAACGATCGGCCAGGTCTCCGAAATCTAGCTCGCTGAGACAGCCACATTTTCCCGCGAACTCCAACCACACAAGAGTTTCACCAGCTTCGGTGTCCGCGTCACTCATCTTACTGACGAACGAAGCGGGGTAACGCCTCTTACGCCAACCCTCGGCGATGTTGGCGCAGACCGATCGCGAGGATCGCCGAATCTGATCAGTTAAACTGTACCGCTCTTCGACTGGCCAGTTCTTGGAAAGTGCATAAATCCGCATCACCGCCTCAAATGTCATACGGTAAACTCGCAGCTCGTGAAAGTCCTTGACGCTAATCTTTTCGCTCCCACGCTCCCACGTGCAGGTATCTCGCTCTCACGCTCAGACACTCTTACGCTCCCACGCGCATCGCCTGCGCCAGCTGCTCTATGGCGGTGCCGTCGTGCAGCTCTGTACAACACAGCAGGAGCGTGTCCGCCAGCTCCGGGTACCAGTGGCACAGCGGCAGGCCGGCGAGAACGCCACGCTCGCGGGCCGCTTCCCAGCGCGCCTGGGCGGCGGCACCGCTGAGCACGAACTCGTTGAAGAACGGCGCTGGGAACCGCAGCTGCCACTGCCCTGACTGCGTCAAGCACTGCGCGGCGCGATGAGCCGCCGCCGCGTTGACAATCGCCAGCTCGCGAAAGCCGGCCCGGCCTACGGTCGCAAGGTAGACCGTCACTGCCAGTGTCATCAGTCCTTGATTGGTGCAGATGTTGGAGGTGGCCTTCTCCCGGCGAATGTGTTGCTCGCGCGTGGCCAGAGTCAGCACGTATCCGCGCCTTCCGGCCCCATCCGACGCTTCTCCCACCAGCCGGCCAGGCATCATACGCAGGTACTCTGTACGGGTGGCGAACAACCCCACACCGGGTCCCCCGTATGACATAGGGATGCCCAGGCTTTGTCCTTCAGCTACAGCAATATCAGCCGCAAATGCTCCGGGCGGCTTGATAAGCCCGAGAGCCACGGGCTCGCAGGTCGCAGTGACCAGGAGCGCCCCGCGCTCGTGCGCCACAGAGCCGAGGGCGGCGAGGTCCTCCACCACGCCAAAGAAGTTGGGGTAACCGACGACCAAGGCCGCCGTGCGGTCGTCGAGGTTGGCGGCCAGCCAGGCGCGGTCCATGCGACCGTCGTTTGCGAATGGCGCCTCTATGAGCTCCACATCACCGGCGCCAGCGACGTAGGTGCGCACGGTCTGTCGATACTGCGGATGCAGAGCGCGGGAAAGGACGACACGCGAGCGCTGCGAGCGGATGCGCAAGGCCATCAGCACCGCCTCGGCGGTGGCGGAGGCGCCGTCGTACATGCTGGCGTTGGCCACCTCCATCTGCAACAGCATCGCGACCAGCGACTGAAATTCAAAGATGGCCTGTAGCGTCCCCTGACTTACTTCCGGCTGATAAGGCGTGTAGGCCGAATAGAATTCCGCGCGTTGCAGTACCTGATCGACCACCGCGGGAATGAAATGCTGGTAGGCGCCTGCTCCCAGCCACGACTGCAGCTGAGCCCCGGAGTTGCGATGGGCTAGAGCCTCCAGCTGCGCCCGCACCTCGAGCTCGGATATCCCAGGGGCGATGTCTAGGGCGGCGCGAGCCCGCAGCTCCTGCGGCACGTCGGCGAAGAG
>Ga0214473_10002436_pt1 | contig 22860 bp, 40 predicted proteins | sample RVTome_7_FD_203509 | JGI IMG/M metagenome (GOLD analysis project Ga0214473, IMG submission 203509) | Soil microbial communities from uranium-contaminated site in the Upper Colorado River Basin, Wyoming, United States - RVT98D197 | ecosystem: Environmental > Terrestrial > Soil > Contaminated >... | reverse complement strand
CGCGTTGAACTTGCCGGCGAGCCCCTGGTACTGAATCCGCAGTTGGCTGTTCCGGTGAATCTGCGGCTCGAGAAGCCGCTGATGGGCAGCGGCCCGCACCCGGTCCGCGTCGCGCTTCGTGGAACTCCACAGGGCCGTAAGCTGTGCCTTGTCGGCGTTCAGCGCGTCACGAAGACCGAGCGCGAGGCTCTGGAGGTTCTGGATCTGTGACCAGAACGCATCGACTCCCATCTGTGCGAGGTTCGCCATTGTCAGCCCCGAGCGCGCCCCATGCCGCGGCCACCGATGAGGGCGATCAGCACGCCGAACCCGAGCCCGATGGTGAGCCAGCCGCCGGGAACTTTCTCCACGGCTGAGATGATTTGCTCGGCGGGGCCGGTGGTCGGCACCGGCTTGGGCTGGAGCTTGGCGCCGGAAATCATCTGTTGCAGCGCCCGCACCGAATCGGCGTTTCCGAGGTCGAAAGTCTGCGGCCCGGCCGGGGTCGGAACGGTGACCTGTTGCCCCTTCACCACGGCGCCGACGATGTTGCGGAGCCACCTGGGCGGCGTGAGGAACTTGGGCAGGGTGATTGCCCCGAGCCCTCCCTGTCTGACGACCTGGTACACGGGAACCCTCCTATGAGCGTCCGCGCTTCCCCAGCGCGGTAGCGACCGCGGCGAGTGCCACGAGTCCGATGACGACGCCGCCCGCGCCTGGACCGCCGCCAGCGGCCATCTGTGGCGCGGACTCGAAAGCGGCGGGTGCGGCGGCTGGCGAGTAGCTGGGCGAATCCAGGCTGTACGGAGCCCCACCGCCCGGCAACGGCATCGGCTGAGGGGCGATGTAAGGGGCGGGGCCGGCCGCCGGGGGCGGCAGCATGATCTCGGGGGCTGGCCCCCATGACGGGCCGGGCTCCACGATGGGCGGAGTTCCGTAGCTGCCAGAGGGCAGGAGCCGTTGAACGGCGCCGGTCACGAGCCCGCCGCCCGTCCGGAGCGCAGCACCCCCGACCCGCAACGCCGCACCGCCCACCGCGCCGGCGGCGCTCAGGGCGGCACCGCCCACCGCGCCGGCGGCACCGGCCACGGCGCCAGCCCCGGCCGCGACTACCGGCAACCAAACCGGCGCCGTCACGACCGCCACGGCCGCGCCGACCGCGATTCCGACCCGCTTCAAGGTCACGTTTTTCACCACCGCCTTGACCGCTTTCCGGATGATCTTCGGCGGCTTCAAGCTGAACCCCAGCCCGGTCTGCGTCAGTTGCATGGGGCGGATCGTGTGACGCGCGATCCGAACGTGGCGGCTCATCTGTGGCGGACGGCCGACGAAGCGGCGCCCTCCCCAGCCCAGCCCTGAGCGCTGGCTCAGTTCGTACATCAGACTTTGACCTCCATGCGCCGCGAGGGCCGCGGGTGCTGCCAGCCCAGCGCGTTGTCGCCATAGGTGGGATCCATCGCGATCACCTGACGGCCCAGGTGGGCGACCAGATAGACGTGGCTGAACTCGGTAGGGCGGCGCGGGTCGGCGCCGATCGCCTTGAAGCTGGTGGGGATCCCGACCGCGGCGGCGAGCGCGGCGAGCAGCACCGCGCGCTGGACACAGTTCCCGGCCCGCGCGGTGAGTGTGACGCGCGGCGACTGAATCACCTGAACGCCCAGGGTGTCGTTCACGAAAGTGATCTCGTCACGGACGAACCGATAGAGGGCGCGCAGCATTCCCAGCGTGTCGTGCGAGGCGACCCCCGCACCGCGCACGATCCTGAGCGCCGTCCACCGCACCGCGAACTGGCTAGATCCCTCATGGACCAGCCTCCGCATCATCTCGAGCGTCACCCGTGTCCCGGCGTCACCGCCCGGGAGGCGTCCGCGCTCGATTCGCACCACGCCGTTGATCTCGTACACGCGCAACCGCTAACACAGGCGCGAACCGACTCTGCAAGTGGAAAATAAAAGCGCCGCCTTTGGGCCGCACCCGGGCCTATGGCGGGGGCACGATTTCGCTATGAAAACCGCACGGGTTGTGCTAGACCTCCGCGCATGGCAAAGGCCCCAAGGATTTCCGCCCCGCCGGCAGAGGTCGTAGCTCCGGGCTTCATTCCGGAGTACCCGGGCGACGATCTCACCGAAGACGAAATCGAGCAGGCGAGCGTCGGCGACTTGATTTCGATTCAGGGTGCCGAGTTCGACAGCGTGAATTGGTCGATTTGGCGGCACCGCACCCGCCAAGAGATGGCAAGCGAGCACGGCGGGGAGGCGAGGGAATGGGTGGCCGACCGGCTCGGGCAACTGCACGGCGCGGAGTTGGTCGAACAGATCGGGGGCGGCACGTTTAACTTCCGCGGCTACGTCCAACGTCCTGATGGTCGCGGGGTGTGCCTGAAATACAACCGGACCATCGCGCTCGCCGGCCCGCGCCGTAACTTCGCCGCGGTAGCCGTCACCGAAGTCACGTCCGTCGGTAGTCCACCGCCCACATCGGTGAACGGTGTAGATTCATTTCTGGCGCGGATTCTGGATCGAATGGATGCGCGCTTGAACGCAATCGAGCGCGGCAGCGGCGACGTGAAGCCGCCGACCCTGAAAGACCTGGCCGACACGCTCAACAGTTTGGATCAGATGCGCGAGCGCGGCAGGCCGGAGCCCGGGAACGCGCTCGACAACACCGCGCTGCTCGAGGTGCTGTCCAAGGGAATTGAGATCGGCCAGGGCCGTGAGCCCGGCGAGGGTGGGACCAATTGGGGCGAGATCGTCAAGGCGACCGTCCCCGCGCTCGAGCGCATCCTGGCGAACGCGACGCGGCGGCGATTCGTTCGTCCGGCACCGGCCGGCGCACCCGGAGCCCCGGCACCGCCCGCCTCAGAGGCGGAGGTGATCGTGGAGACCGAGCCGGAAGTAAATCACCGATGGCCGGTCGCAATCGAGTCGCTGGCCGCAGCGATCGCCGAGCGTGACGAGCCCGCAGACTTCGCGGTGACGCTGGGGCGGATCCTGAACCAGCAGGAGATCGGAATGCTCCGGCTCGCGACTCCAGAGCAGGTCATGGCCGACATCGCCAACGGCGCCGGCGAGCGGTTCCCGATCTTGAAGACGCCGGCCGCCCGGGCGTTCGTGGAAGGTGTCCTGGCGGAACTCAACAGCCCCGGCGAGGACGAATCCCCTTCGTCCTGACGTCGATTCTCCCCAGCTTCAACGCCTCCGGGTCCGGCACGCTTCTCGCGCCTCTGCCCCTATCGGCGTCGTGCTGTGGCCCAGCGTGGCGCTGTGGGGCTGATCCTGGGCATGGACGGGTGTGGAGTCACGTTTCTGGCGTCGTGCGCTGGCGGGGCTCTGTGAGCGTCAGGGGAGGGGTCGGAAGGTAGGCGGCGAAGCCGCTCCACCTCGCGCGAAGCGCGGTGACGGTTCAGGTTCTACTGACGGTTATGCACCGCCCGCCGCGCCGGGTTTCGCCGGTACGCCAAGCCCTGCAATCACTTCCGACACCGGCACCGGATCGCCCGCGCGGTGGGTTTTGGCCTCTGGCGCGGTGGGTTTCCCTGAAAGGCTCCGCGTGGCGGTGCCTTTATCGCCTGACATTGTGGCAAACCCACCGCGCGGCGAGGGGTTTGACAGGTTCCACTGACACTTTGCACATGGCGCTGTGGATAACCCCGGAAGGCCCGGCAGGACAACGTATTGCGTGGAGCGGCCCCGGCCGCCCTTGGGGTAGGCGTGGAGCCGGAGCCAGCCCGCGTGCTCCAGCGCATCGACGTGCTTACGCACCGCCGTGGCCCCGAGGCCGGTCTTCTCGGTGAGTGTCTTGACCCCGGGCCAGGCGAGCCCGCAGACCTCGCAGGCGTGCCAGGCGTAGCGCAGCAGCACCAGCTTGGTGATCGGGTCTAGCTCGAGTTCCCACGCGGCGCCGACCTGGGGAATCGCCACGGTCAGGCCCGGTGCGTCTGGTTCAATCGCCCCTCACTAGGCGAGGATCGGGGGGTGCCCTGCCGCGGTGAGCCGGCAAGTCAGCAACCGGGCAGTCGCGTTGCCGCACGACAGGGACACCCCGACCCGTGAACGACTACCCGAACCGGAAGCCTACGCGCTCGAGGCGGGCGGGTCAAACAGATCTCCGCTCGCCTTGCGCGCGTGGCGGGTGCGGCGCGCGGCGGCAACGTGGTGCTCGCGGTCGTAGGCGAGGTGGCACCGCTGACACATGGCCTTGAGGTGATCGGGATCCCCGCACTTGACCCGGGCCGCGGCGTGCTCGGCGCACGGGCCGCGCCACAGGTGGGCCACGGTCAAAACCACGCGATAGCCGCCCAGGGCGTCACCGTTCCACCGGCCGCAGCGCCCCACGTCCTGCTCGAGCGGTGGCACCGGCACATCCGACCGCGCGATCTGGAGGGCGTTTTCCTCCGCGTGGTTGACGCCGCATTCCCTCCGGCACTCACAACGGCCACGGGAGCGGTCACGGATCGCGCGGGAAACGTCTTTCCAGTCGGACGGGTAATCGGCGGGGTCGAAGCCCATGGCGGGGATACTACTCGCCCACGAAGCCAGCGCGCACCTCGCGGCGGTAGATTTGAACGATGCCGCGCCACAGTTCCCAGGCCGCGGCCGGGCTCACCCGGGGCGCGGTGAGTTGCCAGCGCCCGATCCAGGTCACGAGCCGCGCCCGGACAAGCTGCCGCAGATACCAGTCGCAGGCCGGCCCGCCTTCAATCCGTCGCATCGGGTTCAGCCTGCGCGATCCGGTGAACCTCGCCATTGATCCGGTCGGGCACTGATGGATCCCATTCGGTGAGGCTGCGGTGGAGCCAGGCGTTCCACCAACGGCGGAACAGGCAGCGCGGTAGCCACGCATTGATCGTCCAGTGCAGAAACGAATATTCACTGATCGGCACGCTCCACCGCCCACAGGTGCAGTAGAGCCGATTCAAGTCCCCTCCGGTTCAGACCGGGCTGGCCGTTCGGCGCGGATCTTCACCAGCCGTTGCCGCCCCCACTCGCGCACGTCAATCTCATGGGCGCCCCAGGCGATCGCGGCCTTGCGCCACTTCGGTGACAGGTCGTAGTGGGCGCGCAGCGGGTGATTCGATGGCTGAAACCAACGGCGCGGCAAGCCTATCGCCCTGGCGAATATGTGCAGGTCATCCAAATTCCCGTTGTCGGTTCCCATGTGGCAGGCGACGCCGCCCGGCCACGGCGCCCGGCACTCGCGCAACTGGTCCACGAGAATCATGGCCCCTCCGGTCTAAACGCACGACAACGGTGACGCCGCGCCGCCCGCCCTCGCGCCACAGATAGACGCCGCTCGGCGCCGCCTGAATCTCCGCCACGCGCCGGCCGGCGACATCGAACCACTGGCGCCTCGCGCTTCACGTCTTCACCCTCCGCACCCAGCCCTTGGTGCCGTAGTGTCGCAACAGGTGGAGCATCCGCCGCCGGTGGTGCTTGAACTCGGCCGCCACCATGTCCGGCATCGCGGACATGCCCGCCCGCCCGCTCTCCACCGCCTCCAGCAGCACGGCCAGGATGCGCCGCTCGCGGTCGGTCAGTCCACATCGTCCCGGCGCTTCAAGTGGTGCGGGATTCCGCCGACGATGTTTCACAACTCTCCCCGCATCCGGCCCCGGAGCCAGGCCCCGTAAGCCGCCACGATCAGCAACAGTGTCCAGCACAGATACAGCATGGTTAGTCCCTCCGTTCCGGGTGCAGATAGGGCGGGTAGTTGAACCCGCCCACTAGGCTCTCATACCGCAGGAGCCAGCCCGGAAACCAGTGGTTGGGTTTGACCCAGGGCGGGCAGCCGCCGTGCTCGGTGAGCCAGTCGGCCACCGCCTGGGCGATCAGTTCCCGGGCCTCCGTCGCGTCAATCATGGGTCGCCCCCGGTGAAGTCAGGGCCTCGAGTTCGCCCGCCACGCGCTTCAAGCTGTCGATGTTGTGCCGGGCTCGCGCGAGCAGCCCATCTTCGCCAAGCCCAAGCGCCAGCTTGAACGCGCGCCCCTGTAGGCCACCGGCATAGCTCTGTATCTTGACCCCGGACGCTGCCTCGAAATCAGCGATCATCCTCGCCATGCGCTCATGGTCCTGGCCGGCGTGTTCCCGTTCTCTGATCGCCGCGTCACGGCCGCGCTTCTCGCCGTCTTCACGCGCGGCCTCGATCTCCCCCTTGATCGCCTGTTTCGGAACCGTGCCCTCGCTCGCACGCCGCAGAATAGCGGCCACCAGTGGCCGATCGAGCGTCGCCGCCTCCGGCCGGCGCACCGCCGCCTTGCGCGTCATCAGACCGCGGCCGGTCAGTTCCATTAGCCCCCAGGGTGCCGGCAACTCATCAATCTCCGCCACGTTCGGCCCACCCACCACGATCCACCAGAAATCACAGTAGGTAGCGATGTCTTCGGCTTTGGACGGGTTCCGTAGCTCTCGCTGCCAGTCGTAGCGGCTCACCTTGATCTCGAATCCGTGCAGGTCCAGCCCTCGCGAGGGCCACAGGCTCATCGCCATAGCGTCAGCCCAACGGTTACCGGCGAATCCGGTGCCGTTGCCGACCTGCTCGAGTAGCGCCCATTCCGGAGCGCGGTAACGCTTCACCAGTGCCGCCATGACCGTACCGGCATCAACACGATTCACGTTTCCCCCGCGGCCTTGCTCGCCGACATCCGACCCCTAGCCTGGCGGCCGGTAGAACGTCCAGCCCTCCGCTTTCAGGATCGCCTCAAGGGTCTTGGCCTTGAACTCGTGGACGCGGAGCGCCACCACGCCATGAAAGCGGCCCCCAAGCCGGTAGCTGCGGTCGATGGTGGCCCGGTCGTCTTCGTCTTCGGGCTTGGCGACGGTGAGCGCCGCCTGGGGAAAGGGTCCGCGTCCGGTGACCATCACTCTTGCCATGTCCTTCCTTTCACGATTGGGGCCGGGTGTGGGCGCCTGCCGATGCACCCCCCGCTGGGAGTCGTATCCGTGTCGTACTGACCTTGGATCGGTCACGCCTGCGCTGGCGGCCAGTAAGCGGCCCTTCCCACGATTCACCGGCTCCCACTTCCGTCCCTTCCGGTCAACTGTGCGCCCGCCGTACCGGCCTCGTCCGCCGTCCGCGGATAAGCGGAGTCACAAACCGCCTGCGGGCGCACATGCTCAGTTATCTGACCACTTGCGCGTCGTGGCGGTGACGTACTCCACCGCATCCCACCGCGCCCGGAATACCACATTAGCCTCGCCGCGATAGAGCGTTAGGGTCTGATTGTCAAGATTGGTGCCCGTCATTGGCACCCGCACCACCACGCCGGAGCGCATGACGACTGTGGCGGTGTCGGGGTGGTACACATCCACCTTCGCCCGCGGTGCCGGGTCGCAGCCCGCGAGCAGTAGCAGTGTGAGCAGTACGGCAATCAGCTTCATGTGGCCCCCTCAGGGCTGGTCAGCGTTCTACCAAGGCGAACGGCATTCCCAACAGCACGGCCGCGATCAGCCCGCACCCCGGCCCGCCGGCGTGCCAGGCGGCCAGGGCCCCCAGCACCGCAAATGTGATCGCGGCCCATGTGCTGCACTGCCTCAACATTACGTCCCCTCCGGGTTGGACCACGGCATGAAGTACCGGGCCGCGTCGTTCTTGATGCCGCCCACCTCGAGCACGCCACAGCGTTCACAGACCCGCAGGCGCACGCCGTCAATCGTCCAGTTGACTAGCGTACAGAAGTCGTGGGCGATCGCGGGATGGCCGTTGCACAGCGGGGCTTCCATTCGGTCCCCTCCGGTTACTCTGCCGACTCGTCGCTGAGCAGATCGGTGACGCGCTGCCAGTTGCCCGCCACGCCGGCGAGCAGGTTGCGCGCCGCGGTCTGCCGCTCGGTGGCCGCGGCCCACTTCACCATGTCCATGACGCCATCCAGGGCATCGGCGATCAGGCCGGCGATGACCTTGGGATCCAGCGCGTCCAACTCCCACGACTCGTGTCCGAAGCGCCGGATGTAGTGCCGTGCCCGGCTATCGGTGATCTTGGCCGGGTTGGGGGGCGGGCTGTAGCGCGCCACCTGGTCCACGTTCAGGGCGAGGCGCTTCACCTTTGCGTTGCACTTGAACAGGGCGAGCCGGTCCTGAATGTCCCGGGTCATGTCAATGCCGCTCGGGTCGTGGTCGCCGAGGTGGAAGATGATGCTATCCTTGTCGCCGCCATCGGTGCGTTGGATGATCCGTTGCGCGGCCGACCACATTTCCGATTGGGAGGTGTAGCCGCGGCACGAGAAGTGCGGCACATCGAACCGTTGGCAGATGCCTTCGATGACCCCGATCAGCGCGTCCTTTTCAATCCACACCTCAACGTACCGGGGCTGGTCCCGCCACAGATCGAAGTTGAACTGTCGCGCGCACGCCCGCACGATGTCCTGCGGGCTCTTCCAATGCGGGAGGTTGCGGAGGTTGCGGGTGCGGTCCACGATCGCTTCCCAATCTATGAGCCCCCCCCAGCCGACCGTCATTGATGACGGAGCCGAGATTCTTGTAGTCGCGCTGGGTGTTGGGAATCAGGTCGCGGGAAACGAACTGATAGAACAACTGCCGCAGGGTGAGGTCGAAGCCCTGACCCTGGTACTCCGCGATGATCTCGTTCGCGGCCTGAATCATGGTGAGCGCCTTGGCGCGCAGCCGGATGGTCTGATATTCGATCAGGGGCATGGTCACCACCTCCAGCCGCCGGCGCCAGTGTGCGACGGCGCCGGAGCGACCAAGGTAATCCGACACGGGCGGCGCGGGGCGCGGCCGCACCAGAGGAACAGGTACAGCCCTTCGCCAACCTGATAGACCCCGGCGCTCAAGAGGTTGCGCCCGGACGGGAGCCTCAACGTGCAGAGGATCATGGCGTCACTCCTTTCCGGCCTGCTACCGGATCCTTGTGCATCTCCCGTGCCGAGCGCATGTGCTTATGTTACTGTCACCGTCACCGATGGTCAAGGGCATACTGCCGTTGCAGGATTGCGGGATGCCGTGGCGCCGGGACCGCACCGAAGGCTGGACGGTCGGCCGGCCTTGCTCCCTCGCTAGGGGACCACGGCTCCCGAGCCGGGGGCGATGTCAAGCCGCGAGCCTGGGGCATCCTTGAGCGCCGTTTCGGGCGGCTCGGGCATCGTGAGCGGCAAATCGGCGTTCTGTTGCTGCAGCCGCCGAGCGGCGAGTTCGCAGAAGGCTTCGGCCGTTTCGATGCCGATCGCTCGCCTTCCAAGCCGCTTGGCCGCCACCAGTGTAGTGCCCGAGCCCGCGAAGGGATCCAGCACCAATCCGCCAAGAGCACAAGCGCTCTCGACCAGTGGAGCAACCACGGCCAGCGGCTTCTGTGTCGGATGATGGCCGCGGCGGTGTTCGGACCTGGCGTAGATGACGCTCCGCATTAGCTTGGTCATGCCCGCCGGCTGCACAAAGACGCTCGCCCCAACCCCTCCGAGCCATTGGGCGGGCCGACTTTGTTGACGAATGACCCTTGCGCGAGCCTGGTACGACTTCGGTGGGCTGTGATAGATCCGCTCCCAACTTCCGCGGTAGAGGTGGACCGCCAGTTCGTGAACGCGGCGGAAACGATCGGTCCGCAGGTTCGTGCCGTTGTGCTTTTCCCACACGACTTCTTCAGCGAGCCGCCAATCAGAGAGGTCCGGCCAACAGGCGAGCAGATGCCGCAGCGAGGTAAAGAACCAAAGCGAGGCGTCGACGTCGAGCGCGGACCCCAGCGCCGAGATCCAGCCGGCGGCCATCGTATCCCAGGCTAGCGAGGTGTCTCCATAGGGCGGATCGGTGACACAGCACTTGACGCCTGACCCGGCCAGCCCGGGCATGATCTCCCGACAGTCACCGCAGTAGATGGTCGCCTGGCCGTCATCGTAGTAGGGCCTCATCGGGCTGCCACCTCGCGGAACTGAAACAGGTCAAGCTGCGCGAACTCCCGCGCCCGACGCATCCGGCCGTGTTCGCCCCGCCACCCGCACAGGTAGCTCTGGCGGAGTATCAGCCGCTCACCGTTGTGCGGCCGCGGCGGCTTGCCGTGGTGGGCGTCCACGCGCCCCTCGGCGTGGGTCTTGTCCAACAGGTTCACAGGCTCGCCTCCAAAATGTTCTTCATGCGGGAGGGCGGGTCCGCGCCCCACGCTCCATCAAAGGTCTCAATCACGGAACCGTTGTGAAGCGTCAGCACGAAGCGCGGCGCCGCGGCCTCAATCCCGAACGCGCGGGCGAGAGCGGAGCCGGCCGGGAAACCGAACCGCCACACCGCCCGCGCCCGGCTGAACCCGACCAGGAGCCCGTGGGCGGCCATGTCCCGCTCGTGGTCCACCTCGAGCCAGACCGAGGGCATGGCAGAGGTCACGCGCGCCCCGAGAACTGCCACCAGTCGGCGAGCCCGCGCCCGATCGCTTCCCCCACCAGGGAGAGGTTCGGCGCTGACAAGAGTTTCTGGTGAGGCGGGTAGTCACCAAAGAAGGGCTCCAGAATCAGGGCTGGCCGCTGTACCGCGAAGACTTCGATGCAGACCGTCCCGCGTACCCCGAGCGCCAGGTCCACGGTGCGGCAGGGCACGGCGATCGCGGCGGTGAGTTCGGCGGCAATGCGCTGCGCGAGGGGCCGCGAGCGCGAGACATCCGACGCCAGTAGCTCGAGCGCCCCGTAAGCCCCGCCCCCGGCGTTCAGGTGGCAGGCCAAGTAGGCGTCGGCGCCCCACGCCAGGGCCTCGCGCTGGCGACGGGGATAGATGCCGACCAGGATCCCCTTCACTGGATCGTTGGTCAAGACCTCGGCGCCACGACTCCGCAGCCAGCCGGTCAAAGCCTGCGCGTAGAGCGTGGCGGCCGACGCCTCAAATACGCTGGTGCCGTCCGCGAGTCGGTACTTGGCCCCGCGGTCGCCGGGATGGTTGGCGCGGTAAAGGTGCTGCACGTCCACCGCGAACCGGGCTCCGGCCAGTCGGCTCTCCAGCATGGTAGGTCTCCCCTCAGCCTGCTGGCTGCGTTCGTGGCGCCGGCGGAAACTCACTCGGCGTCGTCCAGGTCTTCCTCCCCGTCATCCTCGTATTCCTCGTAGTCGTCTTCGTCGTCCTCGAGGTCGTCGTCCTCGAGGTCGTCGTCCTCGAGGTCGTCGGGGCCGTCCAGGATGTCTTCGTCGTCGTCAACGGGCACCGGGTAGGGGACTGCGCGGGTCGCCACTGGTTCACCTCTAGGCCGCGCGCCGGCGCCGCGCGGACAGGATCAGGATGCCGCCCAGGACCACCAGCCCCAGCACCGGCAGGGCCGAGCCCCGAAAACTGCGGTAGAACCGCAGCACGTCATTCACATAGGTCTGATTGGGGAAAGACCCGGCCGTGCGACCGGCCACGATCCCCGGCCCGCCATTGTAAGCCGCCACGGCGCGCTGCACCTCGCCCCCGAACCGCCTGAGTTGTTCGGCGAAGTAGCGCACCCCGTACCAGATCCCCAGCCCGGGCTCTTTGAGCCGCGCGGGATCGGTGACGCCCATCCCGGCCGCGGTGGTGTCCAGCACCATCATGGGGCCGTAGGAACGGTGGCCGCCGGGCTCCACGCTGGTATCTACCCGCCCTCCGCTGCTTTCCTTCTGAATGATGGCCCGCACCAGCGCCGGATCGATCGTGACCCCGTAGGTCTGCGACCAGTGCTTGACGCTGTTGGCGATGTAGGTCTGGAGCGAGGCCACGGGTTCACCCCTTGAGCCCCGGGGGCTTGGTGCCTTGCTTGGAGTTCTGTGCCGCCAAGATCTTCCGGATCTCGGCGCGCAGCGCGGTGCTCATGCCGAGCGGCAGGACTGCCAGCATGTGGCCGGCGGGCACCAGCGCGCGGCCCAACGGTGCCAGGGCGCCCGGCTTCACGATAAGCACCTCGAGGCCGTGCGGGAAGTGTTCGGGCACCGCGTCACCGATGACCTGGACATCCTCACCGGCAACGTGAACCGCGCTAGCGGCAATCTGCGGGGCGTTGTTTCCCGGCATTGGCGACCTCCTAGACGAAGGCGGGGACGGCTCGGGCTAGTTCCTCAAGCACGGCGCGCGGGATGTGTGCGTAGATCGAACTCGTTTCTGCGCTCTCATGCCCCAACACGGCCTGCACCACCTTGATGTCTCTGGTCGCTCGGTAGATTCGGGTGGCCGCGGTGTGACGTAGCACATAGAGGTAGCGGTTCTTGCTCACGCCGGCCCGGCGTGCGTAGAAGTGAAATAGCCTTTCGGCCTGACGCCGCGAAACACCGAAGACAAGGCTCGCGGGATCCGCGCTTAGCGGGGTGAACCGGCGCAACACCGTTGCCAGGTCAGGGCTGATTTCCAGTTCGTCCACGCGCTCTGATTGCTTCTTTAGCCTTCGGACGTTGATCCAGGGACGCGCCGCGCGAAGGTGCAGATCGGCAACGGTGAGCCCAAGAGCCTCAGACGGCCGGAGTCCAGTGTTCGCCAGTAGCGCGAAAAGGGCGTGGTCTCGCGGCTGATTCCTGTGGCGTCGTTCTGTGATTGCACGCATGAACGCGGCAAGCTGCGTGTCGGACAGGAATCGCTCTGGCGAAAGCCTTCTGTGACTCATCCTACGGTCCCGCCCCACGCTCGGCGCGCGGGTTCGCCTCGCGCGTGGTGCTGATGCCCAGGTGGGATTCGATGTTGGACAGGCGTTCACGGATGCCCCGCAACTCGGCAACGTACTCAGGCCGCATCACGAATAGTTGCGTGAGCAGGAGCACGTTGCCGAGCAGCGAGGCTACCAGCAGCAGGATCCGCCGGTCGCCGTTCTTGGGATTCTCAGGCGGCACCGGGCAGCTTCCCGAGCCGCGCGAGGGCGCCCGCGGCCGCGCGCTGGAGGGCGTCCCGGTTCGTCACCGGAATGCCGGCCGCGCCGGTGAGTTGCTGAACGGTCTGCTCAAGCATCTGAGCCCAGGCCGCCTTGGGGTTGGCGCTCACCACCAGGGCGGCGGTGTCGGTCGCGATCTGTGCGAGGTGTTGGGCGCGGGATTGCTCGGTGGGGGTGCTCTGACGACGAACCCACCAGCCCCCGATCAGGAGCGCCACGAAGCCGATCGCCTGCGAGATCCATCCGGTTTCCACGAGTCACCCCCCGAGTAAGAGAACGCGCCGGTTGGAGAATCCATCTCCGGGCTGGCGTCCCTCCGGCCGCCGGCGCGGGACAGCGCGGCGATGTTCTGAGCGAGCCCGATGCCGGCGCCACGCCCGGACCATCGTACCGCTCAGGAACGTCGCCGCAAGCGAAATCTACGGCGGCCCCCGAGGCTCGTGGTCGATGGAGAGGTGCGTCAATCGCACCGCGAGCTAAAGGCCGCCGCAGATGCTAGGCCGGGGGCGGGTCGCCTCCCATCGGATCCCTGACCGGCTCGGTCACGGGCGGCAACGCATAGCGCGTGTTCGCCACCAGCGCCGCCTCGAGCGGTTCGGCGTGCTGCTCGAGTTCGGCGATGATCGCGAGCCCGACGCTGTGCCCCATGACTTCCTTCCGCACCAGCCCGCCGATCAGGGCGGTCAGGCCGTTCAGGATGTTGGTCTGGCTCGCCACCTGATCCAAAAGCTCATGGTCCATCGGTCCTTGCTCCGGCCGAGCCGGGTTGATGACTGTGAAGGTATCAGGGAGCCCCAGCGCGGTCCGGATGTGGCTCAGGGCTTGGTCCAGCGAGCCCTCGAGCTTCGCACTCCGCCGCGCCCGGTAGAGTTGGATCGCGCCCAGCGCCAGCAGGGCGTGGAGTGCCCCTCCGATCGCCACCTCCAGCGCCGCGCCGCACTCCACACCGTCCACGGCCTGGCCGGCTTCTTTCAGATGCGCCGCAGCACGCTCGAGCAGCTTCATGTCGCCCCCGGGCTAGAAGCCGCCGCCGATGATGCGGCGGATCCACCAGAGCAGATCGATGCCGAGCGTGACGCCGATGATCCAGATCTCCATCGTTCTCACCTCCCGCGCTTGCGTTTGAGGGTCCGCCAATCCTGCCACCAACCGGGTTCCTTGATGAGCCGGCGGAGTTCCGAGAGCGGCATCAGCATCAGGCCGCCGCGCTTGACGACCTTGACCTGTTTGCGAGTGACAAGCCGGTAAACTTTGAAGGCGTACGTCTTGAGCGCCGCGACGGCCTCACTGATGGTCACGGCCCCATCGGGGCGCACGAATCGCGCCCTCCGGACGCCGCCGCGCTCCGTGCGCGTGATTCTAGCGCCGTGATTCTTGAGCCAGACGATCCGAACCGAACTGCCGCGTGTCTTCATGTGAATGAGGCTGACACAGACACCGAACCCCTGTCAAGCCCCTAGCGGGCGCTCATCCACAGCGCAGCCGGGTTGATGACCGCGGCCACGCCGGCGGTGTGGACGAAGCGCAGTCGGATGCTGATGAAGGTATCCGATGCGCCGACCACGGCGAAGGCTCCGAAGGTCATCAGCCCGGTCGCAGCGCCCACCAGGCTCGCAACCACCACGTTCGGCAGCAGCGCAACGCCGGTTTCTGGATCAGCGTGTGCGTACTCGAACCGCACCGTGCTCGCCGTGGTCAGCGTCCAGATCAGCATGAACGAGCTAAACCCCGCAACCATGAACGGCCCGCGCGTCACCGTTGCACCAACGCCGACATTGATGGGCGCGGTAAGATCCGTGGCGCCCAGGTAGGCGGTGCCGGTCAGCCGCGCAGAGGTCGCGCCGTCCTGGGCATAGCCCGGATAGATCCGCATCAGCGCGCCCCCAGGAATAGCCGCATGGTCACGGTCTTGTTGATGACGATCTCGTTATTGCGTAGGCCGAGCCGCCAGGTCACGTTCAGCGGCGTCCCCGCAACGTCCCGGCGGGCAAGAACAAAGTTTTGGTCTGTGGCCGTCACCCCGGCACCGATGGCGTTGGTAAACACATCGGCACCGTTCTGCGGATCCATAACGATCAGGTCAAGCTCGTAGCCGATGCCGCCGCCGCCCGTAGCGTGGACCCTGAGCACGATCGATCCATAGCCTGGGGTAAACAGGACGGCGGATTCGGCGTATTCGTCGGGCACGACAACGCGAAGATTGAAGTTCAGCCGCGAGGGGCTAACGTAGCCCGCACGCGACGGCATCAATGCCGACCTGATCCGAGGTGGCCCAACAGTTGCCGGTGCAATCGACATGCTAGACCCGCACGCGACCCGTCATTGGGCGCCCCACATATAGGCCGTGAAGGTCAGATTCACCGGGTTGCTCGCACCGAAGCCCACGAGCCGAATCCACACGCGGGCATCAGTTCCCACGCCTTTGCCGGGGCCGACCGCGTTGCTGACGTTGCTCCACACCAGGGCCATCAGGTCCGTGCGCGGGAATACTGCATCGGTGTTCGGGCTCACCGTCATCTGCGCGCAGAGCGGTGTCCAACTGGTGCCATAAGAGCCGGTCCGTTGCGCGATCCCGGCCGGCCCCGTTCGGTAGTGCATGTAAAGGTTGTACGCTTGGGGGCCGACTTCGATCCCGGCCGCGGTCTTGATGTTGAACGCCAGCAGGAAGACGAAGGCTGAGCAGCCCCGCACGTCCAGGTAGTTGCTCAACAGCAGCGCGCCCCCGCCCGTGTCTGGATCAACGGTGCGGGCGGTGTCACTGATGCCAAGCTGGCTCGGGCTCCATTGCTTGGTCAGGGTGTTGCCGACAATCTGAATGTCGCCGGGATCCGCCGCGGTGGTGGCCGTGACGAGCGGCAGCCCGTTCAAGATGTTGGCTGGAATCCGTGGCTCGGCCATCTCAGAACGACCGGATGTAAACGCCGAACTCGGTGAGCGCGGCCGCACCCGAGAGATTGGTGAAGGTCACCCGCACGAACCGACCCGTGATCCGGATGCCCGCGAAGTTGGTCAAGGTGGCGGCCGGCACGAGCGTGGTGTTCACGGACCGGTAAAGGCAGGTGTAATCCACCGCGTACTCAATCAACACCGATCCGTTGCCGGCGCAGAATACCATCGCGTCCAGGTAGGGGCCGACCGCGAACTGTGTGGCGTCGGCGCTCGGGTTGAGCGCGGGGTTTTCCACGCCACCGATGAATTGGTTGACATCGGTGACGGCCAGGCTGATGTCAAACGCGGCGATGAGCGTGGCGCCGTTGGCGAGCGCCGCGACGTTGAATGTGCGGTGGGCCGCGAACGGAATGATCCGCACCAGTTCACGCGAGAGGACGGGGCGCACCGGGGGCTGTGGCATGGGTCAAGCCTCCTGTTCTGACCAGAAGTGCCCGCGCACCCGGCACTCATAGCGATAAGTGAGCACCGCGTTCGGATCGGCGAACCCCACCACGGTCACGATCTCCGATGACCCGCGCACTACGACGATCTCCGCGAGTTGCCGAATCGAACCCACCGCCGCGCTCACCACGTTGTAGCCCGGTCCCGGGTCGCCGCTGAAACGGATGGACCAGGTGAGGAAGCGCAGCGACACCTCATCATCGGCCCCGAACCCGATCCCGACCATCCGAAATCGAAACGTGCTCGGGACCGTCACCGTTACCAGCACCGCGTTGGCACCGGGAGCGATGTTGGCGTCGCCGATCGCATCGACGGCGACCGCGCCCGCCGGGGCGAAGTTCGCCCCCGGCAGGCGCACGAAGATGCCCTGCTCCGGTCCGTACTGACCGGGCTGAGACGGCTGCACCATGACCGGCGGAATGCCGCGCGCCAGATTGGCCGCCCCGCCGGGCTGCGGAGGCTGCACCCCCACTCGCGTATTCTGCCGGACCGGATAGGTCATCGGTTAGAGCCCCCAGGCCGGAGCGGTGCCGATCGGGATCTTGAATCCGGTGAAGACGTACCGCACCGTGGTCAGCGCATTCTGCGCGGCGCTCACCCCGGTCGAAAGGATGCCGATCGAGGTGTTGGCCTTGAAGACGTGCTGGAACGGCCACACGAACGGCCGTTGGGCGCTGCCGAACAGCGCGCTGGCCGGAATGGCGATGTTCTGCATGGCGCGCTGCGTGCCGCCGTCCGTGAGTTGGACCAGGAAGCCGCCCGAACCGAGTTGCGGGGTCACCGCGATCGTGGCGAGCGCGTAGACGGGCACGGCGGTGAGTGCCAGGTCGTACATCGTTTCCGTACAGAGAAAGTGCGCGTCGCTCTGGATCGGGATGGTGCCGGTCAGGGCCTCGATCCCGGTCACATAGGCGAAGTTGATCGCGTACTGAAAGAAGCTGTCGATTCTCACGTCACCGAGCCGGTGACGCTGATTCGTGTTGGTCGCCGGCGTGGTGGTCACGCCACCGCGAGCGAGCATGGCGGCGGTCGGGCTGGGCATTGTGTTCCCCCGGCTCGGGGTGATTCCCCGGCTTGGGTGTGCTCGAGTGAGGCGGGGGGGTTCCCCCGCCTCACATCCTCGAGCGGGTTGAACTACTGGAGCGAGCGCGTCAGGTAGCCGTCCATGAAGACACGGATCGGCAGCCCGGGCGCCACCTGGGTCGGCACCACGGAGGTGACCGGCGAAAGGGCGGTCCACTGGATCTGCACGTTGAAGTTCTGCGTCTGGAACAGCGTGAACGGCTTGCGCCCCACGCCATAGGCGTTGTTGAGGTGCGGAACGCCGTGCGCCATCGCACGACCCAGCGCGTCCACCGTCGCACCTCCGTAACCGAACGGGCCCATGCCCGCCGGGATCGTGTCGAGCGGCACCCGGAGGAACGGCTTGGATCCGATGGTGAAGGTGAACCAGGCGCCCACGGACCACTGCCTGGCATCGGCGGGCGTCAGCGTGAAGGCGGGCTGAACGCGGAAGCCGGTGATCCGGAAGTTGTACCCGGCCGGAAGCTGTCCGGGCAGGTCCATGTTCGTGTCGGACAGGTTCTTGTTGACACCCGCCGCGGCGAAGGCGCTCTGGCCCTGGCCGACCGGCACCTGGAAGAAGGTGAGCGTGAGCGCGCCCGCCGCCAGAATGGTCTGCGTGTCGTACCTGGGTTCGACGATGACATCCACGATTTCGGAAACCGGAGGCATGTTGACCTCTCCTTGGACTATGGGGCGGCCTGACCCCGTACACTTGGCCGATTTACTGCGTGAACGCTACGGACGGCTAGCCGTAGATGCTGCCGCCGTAGATGCTGCCGCCACCGTCGCCCGCCTCCGGAAGCTCGCCGAGCGTGCCGGTTTCGTAGCCCTGGATCGTGCCGGTCTCATAGTCCGACATGCCGAGGGCCGGGGCGGCATAGGTCGCCCACAAATCCACGAGCACGGACACCGCCGCACCGGCCGCCAGCAGATTCGAGACCCTGGCACCGATGAAGCGCCGCGCGATGAGCGGGAGCCCGACGCCGACCGCCGCCTTGAGCCCGATCCTGACCAGCGGGGCGTTGGGGCCAGCCGACCACTCCGCCGGCAGCGACCTCGAGATGAAGTTGGCCGCGATCGTCGAGCCGACGAATCCGCCCGCCGTCAGCGCCGCGGCGCCGACATCGATCCCGCCCAGGTTGAAGCCGCGCGGATTGCGCGCGTAGCTGCGGCGCCGCAGATGACGCCGCGCGTAGCTGCGCCGCCGACGCCGACGCGGGTTCGGATTCCGCCTCATCGCGAGCTTGCGCCGGCGCTTGGTGCGGACACGGCCGCGCGCACGACGGGCGCGACGGCGGCGGTGACGGGGATTGACAACCATGAACTCGCCTGCCATAGCGTGGTTCCTCCCTAGTTCACGAGGCCGTCAGCGGTGACACGCATCTTGCCGCCGACGATGTGAAGAAATCGCCCGTCCGGATCGGTGGCGAGCACCGGCCGCGGGCGCTTGGTCGTGTGCTCGTACAGGGTTTGCTTGCCGGTATATTTCGGTGATCGATAGACGACCTTCACCAGTTCGCCGAGTCCCACCAACGTGCCGGGGATGACGGGATCCGGCCCCTTCATGCGCTTGACGCCGCGCGGGCCGAACTCGTGCCACATGCGAAAGGTTTGGTCCGCGCGCTCCCGCACCGAGCCGCGCGGATTGGTGACGGCCACCGTCCCGGCGAACTCGATTCGTCCGCCCGCCGCGCGGGCCAACCCGCGCGCTAGCTCGAGCGGCATGGCGTCGCCGGGCTTCGACTCCCACACCTCGTCACCGGCCACGAAGTTGAGCCATGCTTTGGTGGCGCCCGTACCGCGCACGACGCGAGCCATACGAACGGTGGCTGGCTTGCTGCGCGGGAGGGGATTGGACTCGGGGTTGTTGTAGCTCTCCACCTCGCCAGAGGGCCGCACGAGATAGTAGGCGGCAGCCGGCGAGGTCGCCGGCCCCCTGGGGATGCTGGAGAGCTTCCACTTCCCGCCAGACTTGAAAACGGCCACGGGCCGGCGCGACGCCTTGGCTGTACGGGCCGCAGCCTCGAGCGCGCTCTGGAGGTTGCCGGGATCCCACAGGTTCAGTGCAAGCCCCGGATTCCGTCGCTTCGGGTTCGATGTGTGCCCCAACGCGATCAGGCGGGCGCGGGCGACGAACTCATTGCGCGGCAGCGTGGTCATGTCGTGCGAGTGCATCGTGACCCACAGATCTGCCGCGGCATCGTCGAGGTGCCGGCCAAAGCCCTGCTCGCCGCTGGGCGTGTGTTCGATCAGGTATTCACCGCGGCGGAGCTGGTGGGCGGTGAATTCACGCGGCCCACTCGGCCCAACACGGCGCCCGCGGGGATTCACGCGACGGCCGCGCACCAGTGACGGCCAGGTGCCGGTGCGCGTGTATTCGGCCACCTGCTTGAGCACGGCATCCCGCCAGCGCGTAGGCGTGAAGTGCTCAGACACCGAACGGACGAATGCGCCCAAGGCTTCGGGGTCGCTTCTCGATTCCATTCCCTGGAGTTCGCCCCGCACGTCCTGGACGGCGCGGAGCAGATGGCCGATGCGGTGAATGTTCACCGGGATCCGATGCTTGCGTTCGTAGCGTTCCTGAGCTTGGTCGTGTTGGGTGACCTTAGAACTGAGCAGCGCGACGAAGCCGGCCACGGTCGGCTGGGGATTCCGCCTCGGGTTCGGCGCGGTCCCGTGGTCAACTGCAACCGCTTCCGAGAATGGGTTAGCGGCGAGGAAGTCGGTCACGGCCTGGATTCCGCCGCGCGGTTGGAAGTCAGGCAGGTGGCCGTCATTCATGCGGAAGGTGGCATTCGACACGATCAGGCGAGCCCCCGACCAGGGCAGGAGGCCATCGCGACGAACCCGCGCGCCGGTGACAATCCCGGCCACATGGGGGCCACGGAAGCCACTGATGCCGGTGGGAAGACCCACGATATAGAGGGCCTTGCTCTTGAGTCGCTGGCGCGGATTCTTGGCAGGGCTCCCGCCACGCTGCCGCTTCCGGGCGTCCGCAATCAGCGCCTCGAGCGCACCGCTCGCGTAGCCCTCGCGCTCCGCAGACTTGGGCCACACCTCCACCACGTCACCGTTGTCCCGCAGGAGTGCAATCACGATTGCGGTGCTGGGGAGCCCGCTCGCCGGCCAGCGCGACTTGAAATCGGTGACTTCCTCTTTCGAGAAGACGACACGATCGACCACCACGCCGGTCTTGAGGCTCGGATTCTTGGTCGGCCACGGCTTGCCGTGCTGGTCTTCGACAACGGCCTGACGGCCGTGGAAGCCAACGAACAGCGCGGGGCCGGTGCCGTCACTGGTGCGCGTGAAGCGCGAGAGCCACACACCCGGAAGCGAGCCCGATTCACGGCCATCGCCACGGACATACGGGAAGCCCATCGACGCGGCGATGCTGTGCGCGCTGACGAACTTCCGTCCCTTCGGGTTTGCACGGCGACTACGGAACTTCATTGGCCCGAGAGGGGCGCCGATGTAGGCGCCCGTCGCGGCAGCGCGTCCGGCGTAGCCGGTACGGGCCTTGCGCCGTGCCGCGTGGCGGCTGATGACGTGAACGGCCTTGCCGACCTTGATCGGCTGCCCCATCGCCCGCCGTTCCTTGCGGCCGTAGGTGGCCCGCAACTGCCGGCGCTTGAACCGCGCCACAGATGACCGCGAAGGGTTGGACACGAGCGGCTCGTACTTCGCCAGGAACTCATTGACGGGCAGGCGGGTGGTGCCGTACACCTCGCGCCCGCTCACGCCGGTGATTTCGAGATTCACCATTGGCGGCGCCGGCCCGCTCGCCCGACTGACCGACACGACGCGCGCAACGTGCTTGGGGTAGTTGATTCGCTCCCACATGGACCCGAGCGGAATCGGTCGCTTCGGGTTGCGCGTGCGCCGGTTGGCCGTGGGGTGCGCGACAACGGGCCAAGGTGTGTCCGGGCGAGCTTTGAACTTGAATGGATATTGCTTGCGCCCTTGATACCACTGATCCCGCAGGTAGCCAGAGAACACGATCCAACGCCCTCGCTTATCAGGCTCGCCCTCATGCACGTCTGTCAGCATGATGCCGAGATCGGTGGGGGCCATTCCTTTCTCCCGGGCATCGCGGACCATCCACAACCGCAACTCGCGCTCAGGTGGCATCACAAGGTCGCCGACCTTGAGGCTGTCCGCGCGCACCTTGGGGAAGTTGAGTCCCCGGGGATTGGTGCCGCCGGGCATGGAGCAGCGGGCCAGGTGACGCGGGTTGTCCCAATAGGGCTTACCCGTAACGCTCGGGGGCTTGCCCTGGGCGCGGTCCATGTATTCCTCGTAATAGTCGTGAGCGCCGGGGATGCTCACCCCCTGGTACGAATCCAACCGCTTGAGCCCGAGCAGTTGCGCGAGTTCGGCCCGCTCCGCCGGCGACGCATGACCGCCAGGCTGGCCGCTGTCGTATTCCTGATAGCTCTCAGGGATGTCACGCGCCCCGGGCGGCAAGCGCCAGCGCCAGGTGCGCCGCGCGTTCGGGGAATCGACGTGGAGCCAGCCCCAGGCCGTGCCGCGCCCAACGGTGACGCTCCAGGGCTTGCCGCTGCGCTTTTTCAGTGACGATCTGATGGTGGCCGCCGCGAAATCGCGGCTCGTTCCTTCACGGGTGCCGGGATTGGTACGCCGCACGCTGGGCCGCCACGCGGCCTTGAAGTCCGCGGCATCGATCCACTCGCGGGCACCAGCCTGCGTCAGCACCACCACGCGCTTGCCCACGAGATCCTGAACCGTGGCGCTCTCGCCTCGAGGTCCGTGCCAGGTCTCGCCCTTGCGGGGCGGCCAATGGCCGGGATTGCGGCGGGCGAGGCCGGAACGGCCCGCCGGCGTGAACTCCACCGCCGGATGATCGGCCAGGCGGGGGGGGCGCTCCCGATTGTCCATCAGCACGACACGCTGCCCAAGCACGGTGGCGATCGCCACCGCCACGCGAACGGCGGCCTTGTGGTGGAGCGAGTAGAGATCCGCGAGCGGCAGCGGCACGGCATCGCCGCCCGGTTCCTCCATGATGTGCCAGGCCGCACCACGGATCAGCCCATGATGCACGAGCGTGGGATTCGGCGTGCGCGCCGCCATTGACTGTTTCACGACGAGTAGCGAAGTCTTCAACACATTGGCGATCGCCTGGCCGATACGGCCGGCCTGGCTCTGGCTGAACTGGCGACCGTCAAGCTCGGCATAGAGCAGATTCGCGCCGGGGAACTGTTCTCTGATCTGCCACACAAACGTCCCGCGCGTGAACGCGCGCTGCAAACGCTGTTGCTGGCGATTCATGCTGACGCTCGCCTGGGCAGGATGGACGGCAGGATGACGATCGCCGCCACGAGCCCGATAATCGGCACGAGCGGCCCGAGCACGTCCCCGAACGGATTGGCGGAGGGCGGGACATCCTTGAAGCCCGCGCTTGCCGCACGCGCCTTCGCGATGGCCTGCTCGGGGCTCAGGGTCGGATCGGCCATGATGTCGGCGATGGTCTTGGTGGCGCGGCGCTGGGCTTCGGTGCCGACCTTGACGGCCTCATAGACGACCCAGGCAGTGGCGAGTGCCGCGAGCGCCACGCCCCCGATGACGACCGGGGCGATCCCCATGCCGCTCAGGCCGGCCGGCACCTCATA
>Ga0214473_10002435_pt1 | contig 22863 bp, 17 predicted proteins | sample RVTome_7_FD_203509 | JGI IMG/M metagenome (GOLD analysis project Ga0214473, IMG submission 203509) | Soil microbial communities from uranium-contaminated site in the Upper Colorado River Basin, Wyoming, United States - RVT98D197 | ecosystem: Environmental > Terrestrial > Soil > Contaminated >... | reverse complement strand
AATTACGGCAATGGCTGAACTATCCCCTGATGGATGTTGGAGAGATTGAGCAACGCTTAGAGACTGTTTCCGAACTCAAAGAGAAAAAGATTGAAAGGAAAGAGTTGCAGGAAAGATTGGAAGCCGTTCAGGATATCGAAAGATTAGCTTCCCGGATCTTCCTTGGCCATGCGACTGCGCGGGACCTCGTTGGATTGAAGAAGTCCCTCCAGGTGTTGCCATCTCTTCAAGCCCTTTTGAAACTCTTTCAATCTCCCCTTTTGACGGAGATGACGCCGGAGATGAGTTCCTTTGAGGATTTGGTCCTGCTCCTGGAGGCTTCGATCGTTGACGATCCCCCCTTCACCCTCAGGGAAGGGGGAATCATCAAATCCGGCTATGACAGGGAACTCGATTCATTGAGACAGGTCACAAAAGAAGGGAAGGGTTGGATCTTTAAGCTTGAGACTGAGGAGAAGAAGAGGACGGGGATTGCTTCTCTCAAGATCCGGTACAATCAAATCTTCGGATACTATATCGAAGTCACAAAAAGCAACCTTCACCTTGTCCCGGATCATTACATCCGGAAACAGACCTTAGTCAATGCCGAGCGGTTCATCACTCCGGAGTTGAAGGAATACGAGACCAAGGTCCTGGGAGCCGAAGAGGCGATCTGCCAATTGGAGTACCGACTTTTTGAAGAGATCCGGAAAAGCGTTTCAAGTTTCACCCCCAAGCTCCAAAGAACCGCTTCTGCCGTTGCCGCCCTCGACGCCCTGGGTTCTCTGGCAGAGATCGCCGACCGTTATCATTATGTCCGGCCTGCCGTCAATGAGGATGAAAGCGTTGTCGTTCTCGATGGAAGGCATCCTGTTCTGGAGAGGATGGATCTGTTGGAGCGATTCGTTCCGAATGATACGAACCTGGACACTCGAGAGAATCAGATTCTCATCCTGACGGGACCGAATATGGCCGGGAAATCGACTTATCTCAGGCAGGTGGCCCTTATTGTTATCATGGCTCAACTGGGAAGCTTTGTCCCGGCCAGAGAAGCCCGGATCGGTGTGGTAGACCGGGTTTTTACACGAATTGGCGCTCTCGATAATCTGATGATGGGGCAGAGTACGTTCATGGTAGAGATGATGGAAACAGCCCGCATCTTAAAACAGACCACCTCGAAGAGTCTGGTCATTCTGGATGAGATCGGGAGGGGAACCAGCACCTTTGACGGGTTAAGTATCGCCTGGGCCGTAGCCGAGTACCTCCATGACCACCCTTCCTTCCGGCCGAAGACCCTTTTTGCGACACACTATCATGAGCTGACAGAGCTGGCTCTCACCAAGGAGCGGGTCAAGAACTTCAACGTGGTCGTTAAAGAGTGGAATGGCGAGATTATCTTTCTTAGGAAGATCGCAGAGGGAGAAACGAATCGAAGCTATGGGATCCAGGTCGCACGCCTGGCCGGTCTTCCGCAGGTCGTGATTGATCGAGCGAAAGAAATCCTATTCAACCTGGAGAGGGGGGAATTGGATGCGACAGGGATGCCAAAGATTGCGACGACGAAGAAATTGATTATGAAACCTCAACAACCTGCTCAACTTTCACTCTTTGTCCAGCCCGACCCCCTCCGGACCGAATTGAAAGAACTCAGGATTGACCAACTAACGCCTCTTGAGGCATTAAATATATTAGACAAACTAAAAAAGAAAGCAGAGGAAGAGGAATAGAAGTGATAAGCACCAAATTTCAAGCACAGAATTTCTTCTGTAAATCGCAAGTCGCAAGTCGTGCCTGCACGCCGAAGTGTGGCGTTTCAGCACGCAGGCGTGAGGGGTTAACCCCTTGCGCTCTCACGCCTTACCACTTACGGCTTTTAAAAGGGTTTGGCGGATGACCGATTTCCCAAAGGCAAGATTGAAAATGGTGGAGGAGCAGCTGATTGGGAGAGGAATCAAAGACCCAAGGGTGATTGCTGCGATGAAAAAGGTTCCCCGTCATCTTTTTGTTGAGGAGGCCCTTCAGGGCCAGGCCTATAGCGACCATCCCCTCCCCATCGGGGAAAAACAGACAATCTCCCAGCCCTATATGGTGGCCCTCATGACGGAGGCCCTACAGTTAAAAGGAAAAGAAAAGGTCTTGGAGATCGGGTCCGGCTCCGGGTACCAGGCAGCTGTCCTGGCTGAGTTAGCGGAAAAGGTCTTTTCTGTTGAGAGGATCCGGTCCCTTGCAATTAGAGCAAGAAATCTGATCTATTCGCTTGGGTACTTCAATTTCGAGATGAAAATCTCCGACGGGACGCACGGCTGGGAAGAACAGGGTCCTTTCGATGCGATCATCGTTACAGCAGGGGCTCCTGATATTCCGCAGCCTTTGGTGGATCAACTATCCATGGGGGGGAGGCTGGTCATCCCCGTGGGAGACGCCTCCATTCAGGATTTGATTCGAGTCACCAAGACAGGGGAGGGGATTAAGAAGGAGGATCTGGGCGGTTGTCGTTTCGTTAAACTTGTCGGGAAATATGGATGGAATGACGAGTAAAAGCTTCACCAAGATATTTTTGTGGGCCTTCTGTATCACAACGGTCGGTTTGATTCATGCCTGTGCCCGGCAGAAGATTGTTTTTGAGAAACCGTCTTCCCCCCTGGAGAGGAAATTCAAACAGAAGGGGATTTACCATGGTGTCGAGAAACATCAGACCCTGTATCGTATCTGCAAGACCTACGGGGTCGATATCAAAGAAGTGGCCACCGTAAACGGAATATCGGATCAGGGTCAAATCCGGGTAGGTCAGCGGATCTTTATTCCCAGAGCGAAGAAAGTCCTGAAAGTGGATATTGTGATTGATGATGTCGTGGCGGAACCGGATGAAGAAGCAGGGAAAAGGGCTGCACACAAAAAAATAGATCTGATCTGGCCGGTAAAAGGGAAGTGTGTCGATTTCTTCGAAGAGAATGAGAAAAGAAGGCATCAGGGAATTGATATCGCTTGCCCTCTGGGAACACCCATTAAAGCCTCAACTGGAGGCAAAGTGATCTATTCGGGAAATACGATCAGGGGGTATGGAAACCTGATTATTCTCCGCCATTCATGGGAATATGTCTCGGTTTATGCACACAACCAGGCAAACTTAGTGAAAGAAGGAAGCTGGGTGGATAGGGGACAGCTGATCGGGAGAGTGGGCCGGACCGGCAATGCCTCCGGTCCCCATCTCCACTTTGAAATCCGGAGAAACAACACGGCCGTTAATCCGCTGGATTTTTTAAAATAACCTCAACGTTACATTGAAAAGGCTGGTAGGTGTGTTGGGCTGGGCAAAAATCATAAAAGAATACTACAATCCCAGGCGATTTATCGCCAAAGCTTTACAGCGGAGCCTTTTAGCGTTTCCCTACTGCGTTTCCAAGCACCATGCAGAAGTCACGTCAAGTGATACTGCGTGTTACCCATAAAACATAGAAAAAATCCGCTTGGTAAAGGTTTGAAAACACACCTACCAGCCTTTTGACAGGGACCTGATGCGAGTCCTGGCCATTGACACCTCTTGTGATGATACGGCTGCAGCGGTCATTCTGAATGGGCGGAGGATTCTTTCCAATATCATCTCTTCTCAAAATCCCATCCATCAAAAATATGGAGGGGTGGTCCCGGAACTGGCCTCAAGAAGGCATATTGAAGACATCGTCCTAATTGTCAATGAAGCCCTGGAAGCGGCTCAAGTTCAACTTAAAGAAATCGATGGCATCGCCGTGACACAAGGGCCGGGGCTGATCGGTTCCCTACTGGTCGGGCTTTCTTTCGCAAAATCCCTGTCCTTTGCTGCCGGAATACCTCTTGTTGGAGTGAATCATATTGAGGGTCATCTATCAGCGATTTTTTTAGAAGAGAAACCCCCACGATTTCCATTTGTCGGGCTTGTTGTTTCGGGGGGGCATACCTCTCTTTTTCGCGTCAATGGATTCGGGGATTATAGAAGGTTGGGACAAACCAGAGATGATGCAGCCGGAGAGGCTTTTGATAAAGTTGCTAAACTCTTACGCCTCGGGTATCCGGGAGGACCGATTATTGACGAGCTTTCAAAGACAGGGGACCCAAAGGCAATTCGGTTTCCAAGACCTTCCCTTTCCAAGAACTCTTTTGACTTCAGTTTCAGCGGGCTCAAGACTGCGGTTGTCAATTTTGTGAAGGTCTCTCCCGAGCCGGTAGGAGGTTATCCCCAGGAACTCGTCCGTAACATTGTATCCAGTTTCCAGGAAGCCGTGGTGGAGGTACTGGTGAAAAAGACTCTTCGGGCGGCTGAACATCAAGAGTTGAGAAGAATCGTTCTCTCCGGGGGTGTTGCTGCAAACAGTTGTCTTCGGCAAAGGATGGAGGAAGAAGCCTTGCAACAAAAAAGAAAGGTCTATATTCCCCCCCCCGAATTCTGCACAGACAATGCTGCCATGATCGGCGTGGTAGGGTATGAGTATCTGAAACGAGGCATCCGATCGCCCTATTCAATGAATGCTTTTTCAACTCTGGATATCTAAATCCGAAGCACGAAATCCGGGCGTAGCATCCCAAAGGGATCAATTCGAAACAATTTCGAATGACCAAAATTTGCAATTAGAATAGAGCTCAATCGTCAAAATTTTGAGAATTTGATCATTTGGATATAGAGTTTGTTTCGAATTGGTCCTTAACGGACGCCTCGCCCGATATTCGGATTTCGAATTTTTACAAATTCTTTGATGAACATGGCCTCGATCTACAAAGAATTAAAAGAATATGGACTCCTTCCCAAGAAGAGATTGGGACAACATTTCCTTGTGGACCAGAATATTTTGACAAAGATCGTCCTGACCGCTCAAATTGGAAAAGAGGATGTCGTTCTTGAGGTGGGTCCTGGTCTGGGCGAGATGACCCATATTCTCGCTCGCCATTCAAAAAAGGTGATCGCTGTCGAGATCGACGCAAAGCTGGTTGCCGTTCTGAGAGAGAAATTTAGCAACATCGCAAATGTGGAGATTGTCCGGGGTGACATTCTTAAAATAGATTTTGAAAAGTTTTTTGAACAGGAGAAAGGTCCGATCAAGGTCGTTGCCAATCTTCCCTATCAAATTTCCACCCCCCTCCTTTTTCGCTTCATCGAATCGCGAAACATATTTTCGACCCTTACATTGATGCTGCAAAGAGAGGTTGCCGAGAGAATGGCAGCTTCTCCGGGAGGGAAAGAGTATGGGCCCTTGTCGGTTTTCGTCCAGTCCTTTTCAGACCTCTCCATCCGTTTCTTCGTGAAGCCCTCTGCTTTTGTTCCTCCACCCCGAGTGGAATCCGCCGTCGTTCATATCTACTGGAAAGGGGAACCCGCTGTCAGTAAAGAGGATGAAGAATGGTTCAGAAGAGTGGTCAAAGGGTCTCTGGGCTACCGAAGAAAGACCCTCCTCAATGCCCTCAAACATTCCGGTCTTCTCTTGCCAGGAGTCGAGCAGATCATAGAAAAGATCGGCATGGACCCACGCCGACGGCCGGAAACCTTGTCCATCAACGAATTCGTCAGTCTGGCAAAGGCTTTAAGGCCGTGAGCCCAATCCTTTCCATATCTTTAGTATGTGGGTGTTATCCCCCCTCTTATGATTAAGAGGGGGTGAGGGGGAGTTATGAAATTCTTGCGGGTAGCTAAGGAACAATAAGGTATTGCTTGATATGTAAAACGTCTAAGCCGAACTGGCGGTGAAAGTAACCCCTCCTCACCTCCCCAATCCCAACGCCCCCTCCTCTCTCCCCCTCTTAAGATAAGAGGGGGAAGGGGAGTTACAAAGGGGAGGGATCAAGACAGGACCTGTGGAAAGTCCGGAATAACCATATTTATTTCGGTATTTTGATTTGAAAAATAACCGGGGGATGATTATTTTAAGGTGGAAATTCATGAAGGAGTGAACCCATATGGATATAGAGAAACTTACCTTAAAAGCCCAGGAAGCCTTGCAGGAAGCTAAGAATATTGCAGAAAGGTTTAGTCATCAGCAGCTCGATGTCGAACACCTTTTTTTGGCCCTTTTAAGCCAAAAGGAAGGTGTTGTCCTGCCCATCCTTCAAAAGTTGGGAGCCAATCCGGACGTGATTGCCTCACAGTTAGAGGGAGAATTGGGCAGGATTCCACAGGTATCGGGAAAGGGGGCGGGCCAGATCTACCTTTCCAGCCGGGTGAATGAAATCCTCAACATGGCCTGGAAGGAGGCGGAAAGACTGGCTGATGAATACCTGTCTACGGAGCATCTCCTGATTGCAATCTCTGATGAGAAACAGGGACCTTCTTACCAGATTCTTCGAAAACATGGGGTGACCAAGGATGCCATTTACCGGGTGATGCAGGAGATAAGAGGTTCCCATCGCGTGACAGACCAGAACCCGGAAGAGAAATATCAAGCGTTGAAGCGATACAGCAGGGACTTGACCGAAGAAGCAAGGAAAGGGAAGCTTGACCCGGTCATTGGGAGAGATGATGAGATTCGCCGGGTGATTCAGGTTCTCTCCCGCCGGACTAAAAACAACCCGGTATTGATTGGAGAGCCGGGGGTAGGGAAGACCGCTATCGTGGAAGGTTTGGCCCAGAGGATCGTGAAGGGAGATGTTCCGGAAACATTGAAAAACAAGAAACTGGTGGCCCTCGACCTTGGCGCATTGATTGCCGGCGCTAAGTTCAGAGGAGAGTTCGAAGAAAGATTGAAGGCGGTTCTCAAAGAGATCTCTGCGGCGGCGGGGAATATTATTCTCTTCATTGACGAGCTCCATACGGTGGTCGGGGCGGGTGCTGCGGAAGGAGCCATCGACGCTTCCAATATGTTGAAACCGGCCTTGGCCCGTGGCGAGCTCCGATGTGTGGGCGCCACAACACTGAATGAATATCGCAAGTATGTCGAAAAGGACGCTGCCCTGGAGCGCCGCTTCCAGCCCATCTACGTGAGCCAACCGACCGTGGAGGACACCATCGCAATCTTAAGGGGACTAAAAGAGCGCTATGAAGTTCACCATGGCGTGAAGATCAAGGACTCGGCCCTGATTGCGGCTGCCATGCTATCTCACCGGTATATCTCAGATCGTTTTCTCCCCGATAAGGCCGTCGACCTGATGGATGAGGCCGCTTCCCGGTTGAGGATTGAAATCGACAGTGTTCCCATGGAGATCGATGAGATCCAACGGAAGGTGATGCAGCTCGAGATTGAGCGCCAGGCCTTAAAGAAGGAAAAAGATAAGGCCTCTTTGGAGCGGCTGCAGAAGATTGAGAAAGACCTGGGTGATTTAAAGGAGGGAGTGAACGAAAAGAAGGTCAAGTGGGAAAATGAAAAGGAGGCTATTTCCAGGATCCGGCAGATCAAAGAAGAGATTGAGAAGACGAAACAGAAGATGAAGGAAGCGGAGCGGGAAGTGGATTATGCAAGACTGGCGGAGCTTCAATACGGGGAGATGTCCCATTTCGAGGCGGATTTGAAGCAGGAAGAGAAGCGGCTTATCGATCTCCAGAAGAATGAAAAAATGCTTAAGGAAGAGGTAGATGAAGAGGATGTGGCAGAAGTGGTCTCGAAATGGACCGGAATCCCTGTAGCAAGGATGCTGGAAGGAGAGGTTGAAAAGCTGGTCCGTATGGAAGAGAGGCTCAGGCAGAGAGTGGTGGGCCAGGATGATGCGATCATGGCCGTATCCAATGCGGTCAGAAGGGCAAGGGCAGGGCTTCAAGATCCTAATCGACCGATTGGGTCCTTTATCTTTATGGGACCGACGGGGGTGGGAAAGACAGAGCTTGCCCGGGCTCTGGCGGAGTTTCTCTTTGATGACGAGCAAGCCATGGTGAGAATCGACATGTCGGAGTTTATGGAGAAACACTCGGTAGCCAGGCTGATTGGGGCTCCTCCCGGCTACGTCGGTTATGAAGAAGGAGGCTTTCTCACGGAAGCAGTACGGAGAAGGCCTTATTCAATTGTCCTCATGGATGAGATCGAAAAGGCCCATCCGGAGGTGTTCAATATTCTTCTGCAAATTCTGGATGACGGAAGACTGACCGATGGTCATGGCAGGACAGTTGATTTTAAAAATACGGTCGTTATTATGACGTCGAATATTGGAAGCCAGTGGATCATGGACCTGGGGGAAAAAGACTATGAGGAGATGCGACGTCGAGTCATGGATGCCGTTAAGGCTCACTTCAAGCCTGAATTTCTCAATCGTATTGACGAGTTGATCATTTTTCACGGGCTGGGGATCGAAGAGATCAAAGCGATCGTTGATATTCAGGTTAAGAAATTACAGCAAAGGCTTCTGGAAAGACGGATCCATTTGACAATGGCTGAAAAAGCAAAAGAATGGCTTGCAAAGCAGGGTTTTGATCCCGCTTATGGAGCAAGACCGCTAAAGCGCGTGATTCAAAAGGAGATTCAGGATAGATTGGCGATGAAGATTCTGGAAGGAAAATTCAAGGAAGGCGATACTGTCACAGCGGATGTGGATTCCAAGAAAGGAGAACTGGTATTCAAGACATAGTCTCGTAACCTTAAGAATTTTCTTGACAATATTACAGAAATCGGTTAAAAAAACAAAGATTTAATCCCCCATTCCTGCCTCCCTTTGGAGGGAGCGTAGGTGGGAGTTATTTCGAAAAAAGGCTAATTGAGTATAATACCGTCCAATTAGGCTGTCACCGGTCACCCTGAGCTTGTCGAAGGGTGTGTCGCTACACCGATCATGCTTCGACAAGCTCAGCACGAACGGCTTAAATTGAATATCAGGCACGTAGCTCAGGGGGAGAGCGCTACCTTGACGCGGTAGAAGTCTGGGGTTCAAATCCCCACGTGCCTACCATTAAAAACAATATGGAATGTTGGAGTATTGGAATAATGGGTAAACCTGAGAAAAATTTAAACATCTGGTTTTTTCATTATTATTCCAATTCTTCTTCCAATATTCCAACATACCAACTTAAGTGAAGCTAATCTATTGGAAAATCCGACAATTTGACCAAAACCACCGGAGAGGCATCATTCAGCATAATCATGGATGATGCCTTTTCCACTTCAAATTGAGAGAAGGAATGGAAGAAAAGAGAGATCAGATTGCCATTACCCTGGCCGATGGGACCAGCAAGATAGTCGCTCGGGGGACGAAATTCCAGGAACTGGCGGGTGATGAATCGATTGCAGCCCAAGAGGACGGAAGATTATTCGATCTCAGCCAAAAGATTGAGAAAGAGACCACAATTTCTTTTGTTTCGGTTCACTCAAAGAAAGGGCTCGACATTTTACGCCATTCCGCTGCCCACGTGATGGCCCAGGCCGTAAAAGAGCTTTTTCCAGGAGTAAAACTCACTTTTGGACCATCCACGGAGACCGGATTCTATTACGATTTTGATTATGACCGGACATTCACCACCGAGGATCTGGAATTGATTGAAAAAAGGATGGCGGAGATTATTGGCCAGAATCTTCCATTCATACGCTCGGAGGTAACAAAGTCGGATGCTGAGAAGACATTCCAGGAGATGGGTGAAAGTTATAAGGTGGAACATCTGGAAGAACTCCCGGAGAGGGTCTCCCTCTATCGTCAGGGCTCTTTCTTAGACCTTTGTGAAGGACCGCATATCCCTTCAACAGGAAGGATCCGGGCTTTTAAGCTTCTGAACGTTTCTGGAACTTATTGGAGAGGGGATGCCCGGAACCGGGTTCTCCAGCGTATTTACGGCACCGCATTTCCGGATCCAAAGGAGTTGGACGAGTATCTTCATATGCTCGAAGAGGCCCGAAAACGGGATCACCGGAAGCTGGGCAAGGAACTCGACCTCTTCAGTCTGAGCGAGGAAGCCGGTCCGGGTTTGGTCATCTACCATCCCAAGGGCGCTATTCTCAGGATGGTTCTTGAGGATTTTGAAAAAAGAGAACACTTGAAACGGGGCTATCAGATTGTTCTCGGTCCCCAGCTTCTACGTCTGGATCTTTGGAAACAATCAGGCCATTTTGAGAATTACCGGGACAAGATGTATTTCACGAAGGTGGAGGATGCCGAATACGGCATTAAACCGATGAACTGTTTGTCCCACATGCTGATTTACAAATCCCAGATCAGAAGCTACCGGGACCTTCCACTCCGTTATTTTGAACTGGGCACCGTTCATCGACATGAAAAATCAGGAGAACTCCACGGTCTCCTTCGCGTCAGGGGCTTCACCCAGGACGATGCCCACATCCTCTGCCAGCCCGACCAATTGAATGAGGAGATTGTTTCGATCATCGATTTTATCAGCGATGTGATGAAGGTTTTCGGTTTTGAATACGAAATGGAATTAAGCACCCGTCCTGATAAATCGATAGGGAGTGACGAGGACTGGGAGAGGGCGACTCAAGCCCTGTTCAATACGCTCAAAGCCAGGAATCTTCCCTTCGACATAAATGAAGGAGAAGGGGCTTTCTATGGTCCAAAGATCGATGTAAAATTGAAAGATGCCCTGGGCCGAAGATGGCAGTGCGCGACGATCCAAGTGGATTTTACGATGCCCGAGCGGTTCGACCTTACCTACGTAGGGAGCGATGGAAACCGGCATCGTCCGGTGATGCTTCACCGGGTGATTCTTGGAGCGATGGAGAGGTTTATCGGGGTGTTGATCGAACATTATGCGGGAGCTTTCCCGGTCTGGCTTGCCCCTGTGCAGGCCATTCTTCTATCCGTGACAGACCGCCAGATTCTTTATGCCGAGGGGGTCTACCGCGGATTGATTCAGAAGGGGATCAGGGTGGAAAAGGATCTCCGGAACGAAAAACTCGGTTTCAAGATCCGGGAAGCACAGCTTCAGAAAATTCCTTACATGCTGGTAATCGGAGACCGGGAGGAAAAGGAGAAAACCCTTTCCCCGCGCAAGCGAAGCGGTGAAACGATGAAAGCAATGGGAGTGGAACAGTTCATCGCCCAGGTCGAATCAGAATATCCAACCCTATAACAATTGCGGAATGCAGAATGCGGATTGCGGAATGAATTCCGAATTCCGAAATCTACAATCCGAACTCAAAGGAGGTGGGATTTATCAGTAAAGATACTCGTATCAATCGTGAAATACGGGCCCGGGAAGTGAGGGTGATCGACCAGGAGGGAAAACAGCTGGGTATCTTGCCGATCGTGGAGGCGCTCCGGCTGGCTGCCAGTTCAGAGCTGGATCTTGTGGAAGTTTCATCGAAGTCGGACCCCCCGGTTTGTCGCATCATGGACTATGGGAAATTCAAGTACCAGCAAAGCAAGAAAGCCCATGATGCGAAAAAGAAACAGGCTGTCGTCCATCTTAAGGAAGTAAAGATGAGGCCGAAGACAGAAGAGCATGATTTCCAGTTCAAACTCCGCCATATTGAGCGTTTTCTAAAAGAAGGGAACAAGACCAAGGTCACCATCGTTTTCAGAGGACGGGAATTGGCCCATCCTGATATAGGAAGAAACCTGCTGAACCGGGTTACTGAAGGGACCAAGGAATGGGGGAAGGTTGAGCAACCCCCCAAATTCGAGGGGAGAAATTTTATCGTGATCCTGGCCCCTCTTCAGACCCCAAAGCCAGTATAGAAATTGAAAGTGGAAGGTGGAAAGTAGAAAGTGAGGGAAGAGCCACCTGCTGTATTCTACCTTCAACGTTACATTTTAAGGAGGAGATTGTGCCAAAGCTAAAGACAAACAGAGGAGCAGCGAAACGATTTAAAAAGACTGGAACCGGGAAGTTCAAGGCGAAACGGGCCTTTGCCCGGCACATCCTGACTAAAAAGCCGACGCGTCGCAAAAGGGTTCTCAGGAGTGCTAAATATGTCGAATCGGCCGATTTGAAGGGGATCAAAAAATTGCTTCCCTATGCTTGACAACATCAGGTTAAGAATGAACATAAAGGAGTATTCACCATGCCAAGAGTGAAGGGCGGACCCAAAACAAGAGCAAGAAGGAAAAAAGTCCTGAAGATGGCAAAAGGTTATGTCGCAGGACGGAGGCGGCTTTACCGGACAGCCGTAGATGCTGTCCACCGCGCTCTGGCATATGCCTACCGGGATCGGAGGGCCAGGAAAAGGGATTTTCGGAGACTGTGGATTGTCCGAATCAATGCAGCCGCAAGACTTCATGGCCTAACCTACAGTCGTTTAATGGATGCCCTGAAGAAGGCCCACGTGGAAATGGACAGAAAGATATTAGCCGATCTGGCCGTGAGCGATCCGGGTGCTTTTTCAAAGATTGTGGAGATGGCTAAGGCCGGGGTCATCCCCCCAAAATAATGGCCCAAGCCCGAGGGAATGGTTTTGTGAAAGAGGATTTGGAAAAACTTTACCAGGAGGCATTACGCTCTCTCTCCGGGGTCTCGAATGAGAAAGACCTCTCTGAACTGAAGGTAAAGCTCCTGGGTAGGAAGGGGACCCTAACCCAACTCCTGAAGCGGTTAGGATCGCTCCAGGAAGCTGACCGGAGAGAGATGGGCCGACTGGCGAACCAAATTAAGGAGGATCTGGAGAGCAAGATCGATGCGGCATTGCTTAGTATTCAGGAGAGAGAAAGGCAAGAGGCGCTGGTAAAAGAGAGGGTCGATGTCACCCTCCCCGGGCGGAGAATTCCTTATGGGAGAAAACATCCTATCACCCAGACTCTTGAGGAGATCATTGACATCTTCTCCCGCTTAGGCTTTGAAGTGGTAGAAGGACCCGAAGTAGAGTTGGACTATTATAATTTTGAAGCCCTCAATTTTCCCAAAGGGCATCCTGCCAGGGAGATGCAGGCAACCTTCTTCATCTCGGATGATGTGCTCCTCAGGACGCATACCTCTCCGATGGAAGTGAGGACGATGGAAAAACATCCGCCTCCTGTCCGGATTATTTCTCCCGGTCCGGCTTATCGCTGCGATTTGGATCCAGGCCATTCCCCTATGTTCCATCAGGTAGAGGGCCTTCTGGTAGATAAAGGCATCACGTTTGCAGATCTGAAGGGGGTACTGACGCTCTTTGTCCACCGCATGTTCGGTGAGAAGACAAAACTCCGGTTCAGGCCCAGTTTCTTCCCGTTCACCGAGCCCAGTGCAGAAGTGGATATTGAGTGTTTCATCTGTGGGGGAAAGGGTTGTGGGGTCTGTTCCAATACGGGTTGGTTAGAGATTTTAGGGTCCGGCATGACAGATCCTGCTGTATTCGGATTTGTCAATTACGATCCTGAAGAAGTGACCGGTTTTGCCTTTGGAATGGGTGTTGAGCGGATTGCCATGTTGAAGTATGGGATTAATGATATCCGGCTCTTCTTCACGAATGATCTGAGATTCTTACGGCAGTTCTGAACGAATGCGGATTGTGGATTCCCCCTCACCCCCACCCTCTCCCCAGGGGGGCGCGGGGGTAAAAAAATACACCCTCTCCCCGTTGGGGAGAGGGCAAGGGTGAGGGGAGAAATTCGCGATCTGCAATTTGAAGGACATTTCATGAAGGTCAGTTTAAATTGGCTCAAAGACTACGTTGATATTCAAATAGAAGTCAACGATTTGGCCCATCTTCTCACCATGGTCGGGCTTGAAGTAGAGGGTGTCACATCGGTGGGGGAAGGCTTTGACCGAGTCATCGTGGCCAGCATCGATTCCATTCGCAGGCACCCGAAGGCCGACCGGCTTTCTCTGGTTCAAGTGAACACAGGTCGGGAAACCTTGCCGATCGTCTGTGGTGCTTCGAATATCCGGGAAGGTCAGAAGGTGCCTCTTGCGCTCATTGGGACCAGGCTACCCAATGGGGTGGAAATCAAAAAATCGAAGATCCGGGGGGAATTTTCCGAAGGCATGCTCTGCTCTGAGATCGAACTCGGCCTGGGAGAGGAAGCCACGGGAATCATGATCCTTTCTCCGGAGCTCCCTTTGGGGGTGAACCTGGGAGAGAGATTGGGCTTGAAAGATCTTGTTCTCGATATCGGCATCACTCCCAACCGTCCGGATTGCCTTTGTGCCATAGGAATCGCCCGGGAGATCGCCGCGTTAACGCATCAGAAGATAAAGCACCCCGCCCTTTCCTTATCGAGCCAGGGTGAAGAAATCCACCGCAAGACCTCGGTGACCGTTCTCGATCCGGACCTGTGCCCGCGGTATGTGGCCAGAATGATCGAAGGAGTAAAAATTGGTCCATCCCCGCTTTGGATGAAGAACCGGCTGGAAAAGGTAGGCGTTCGCTCCATCAGTAATGTCGTCGATGTTACCAACTATGTCATGATGGAATACGGACAGCCTCTTCATGCCTTCGATTTTGAATTTTTGGAAGAGGGGAGGATTGTCGTCCGGAGGGCAAACGAGGGAGAGAGATTCATTACCCTTGATGGCGTAAGCAGGATTCTGGATGACCAGACGCTTATGATCTGCGACGGCGTCAAGCCGGTCGCCATTGCCGGAGTCATGGGAGGGTTGAACTCGGAGATTAAAGAAGACACAAGGAATGTCCTCCTGGAAAGCGCCTATTTTAATCCGGTGAATAACCGAAGAACCTCAAAGAAACTAAGTCTCGAGACAGAGGCAGCCTATCGTTTCGGGAGGGGAATTGATTATGAGGGGTGTTTGGCGGCAGCGAACCGGGCTTTGCAGCTGATGCAGGAACTGGCTGGAGGAAAGGTTGTCGAAGGGGTCGTTGATGTTTATCCAAGGCCCATTCAGGCAAAATCAATACGCCTGAATGCCCAAAGAGTGAATCAGATTTTAGGAACAGTTATCCCTTCTGAAAAAATGAAATTATATCTGGAAGATCTTGAATTGAAGGTGAGCGAAGAGAAAGAGGAGGTTTTCATGGCGATTCCTCCCTCCTTTCGAGGCGACCTGGAAAGGGAGATCGACCTGATCGAAGAGATCGCCCGGATGGATGGTTATGAGAAGGTCCCAATTACCCTGCCAACCGGTTCTCCCTCTCTCGAAAAGAGAGAGAAAGGACATCTGGTGGAGAGAAAGGCCTCGGACATTTTCATCCATCATGGGTTTCATGAGGCAATTAATTATGGTTTTACTTCTCCGGCTTCCTCCGATGCCATCAACCTTCTCCCCGATGACTCGAGGAGACGCCAGCTCCGCCTATTAAATCCTCTGACGGAAGAGTATTCGGTGATGCGAACATCCCTGATCCCGGGATTGATGGACGTTGTTCGCTATAACCTCTCCAGGAAGAATCTGAATCTTAAAATCTTCGAGTTGAAGAAAGTCTTCCTTCCACAGGAAGGTGAGAAGCTTCCCTTAGAAGTAAAGTACTTAGCTGGAGTCGCTACGGGACTTGATCAAGAGCCTCACTGGGATTCTCCTCAGAGGCCCATCGACTTTCATGACGTCAAAGGATGTATCGAAGATTTGTTCGAGACGCTTCGAATCGATGGGGCCCGATTTGTTCTTGCCAGGGATATTCCTTATCTTCACCCGGGGAAGGCAGCACGGCTTTGGGTGGGGTCGGAGGAGGTCGGTGTTCTGGGCGAGATTCATCCCCAGGTGGCAAGTCATTATGAGATTTCAGGAAGGGCTTATCTATTCGAATTGAATTTTGAGACGGTAGTTAAAATGACAAAGGAAGAGGTGCGCTTCGAGCCTTTGCCGAAGTTTCCGGCTGTCTATCGAGATCTTTCCTTAGTGGTCGATGACGGCCTCGAAGCCGGGGCCGTTGAAGAAGCGATCTGGAATTCTCGGCAGTCCTATCTGGATGAGGTCCGTCTTTTTGATATTTATCGCAGGGCCCCGATTCCCGAAGGCAGAAAAGGGGTGGCTTACCGAATCCGATACCAGGCGGTCGATCGGACTCTGACGGATGAAGAGGTCAATCAGATTCATCAGAAGATTGTTGCCCAATTGGAGGAAGTGTTTAAGGCGGCATTAAGAAGATAAGGATTCCGAGAAAGGAGGAGGCAGGTTATGACGAAGGTTGATATCATTGAGAACATTTACGAAAAAGTTGGGTTTTCGAAAAAGGAAGTGGCCAAGATTGTGGAGTCCGTCTTCGACATCATCAAAGATAGCCTTCAGCAGGAGGACAAGATCAAGATCTCCGGTTTTGGAAACTTCGTGGTCCGAAAAAAGAGGGCAAGGCGGGGCCGAAACCCCCAAACAGGGGGGGATATTGAGATCACGGCAAGAAGGATTTTAACTTTTAAGCCCAGCCAGGTGTTGAAGGCTTCCCTGAATCGCCAGGAGTATGAGGAGGTACAGACTCATTGAAGTGACCCTTCGCGGTCCCCAATGGGTGGTAAGGTTTCCGAAAAGGCGATGATCAGAAAGAGAGACCTTGGGCAAGTTGCTAAAGCATGAAGAAGAGCATCCCATCTCCTCTGAGAGGCTCTATTACCGGATCGGGGAGGTCAGCCGGATTACCGGGCTGAAACCCCATGTGCTCCGTTATTGGGAATCCGAGTTTAAAATTATTAAGCCCTATAAAGGGGAATCTCTTCATCGACTTTACCGGAAAAAGGACCTTGACCTGATTTTGAAGATTAAAAAACTTCTTTACGAAGAGGGTTTTACGATCAGTGGAGCGAAGAAAAAGATCCGGGATCTTGAAAGAACAGAAAACAGGGACGCGAAGCTGAGAACGATCGAGAAAGATTCGGAAAGAAAGAACCGGGAGTTGCTGGCAGTAATCCGGGAGGAGCTAAAAGGAATCAAAAAGATCCTGGAGTAGAGGTTTCTGAAAAAGCCCAGAAATCTCTAATTAGGAGAGCGGAAAGTAATTTTTCAGAGCTCTCAATAAGCTGGACTTTTGGACTTAAATTGAATATACTGAACACATAGAATAATGGAATACCCCATCATTCCATTCTTCGTTTTATCGGGGCGTAGCGCAGCCTGGTAGCGCACTGGCATGGGGTGCCAGGTGTCGGAGGTTCAAATCCTCTCGCCCCGACCAAAACCTATAAGCTTCAGGCTCGAGGCTTAAGGTTTAAGGCGCTGCCTCCCGGGCAGTTAGTCTGGAGCCTCCCTCCTCTAACCTTAAACCTCTATCAGATCAGTATGGCGGGACGTTTGAAAATCTTGGTTACCAATGATGATGGGATTCGTTCCGAGGGGATTATCGTTCTGGCAAAGGCTCTTCGGGAAATCGGGGATGTTTTTGTCATCGCTCCGGACCGGGAGAGAAGCGCGATTGCCCATTCGGTAACCCTGCATCGCCCACTTCGAATCGAAAAGGTAAAGAAAAACTACTATGCCGTCGACGGGACTCCTGCGGATTGTGTCCATTTCGGAGTCAATGGCATTCTTCCCGGGCAGCCCCATCTGATCATCTCCGGTATCAATAAGGGTGGGAACCTTGGGGATGATATTACCTATTCGGGCACGGTTTCTGCTGCCCTTGAAGGAACACTGCTCGGAATACCGTCTTTCGCGGTCTCTCTGGTATCGAGAAGCCATTTCAAGTTTGGGACTGCGGCCCGGTTTGCAGTGAAGGTGGCACGCCACGTTGCCAGGAAAGGGCTTCCAAAAGACACTTTCCTTAATATCAACGTCCCCAACCTTGACGAGAAAGATGTGAAGTCCTACCGGATCACCCGGCAGGGGAGATGGGTCCACAACTTCAAGAGTAACAGGATCGTTGAAAAGATGGACCCCAGGGGAAGGAAGTACTACTGGATTGGTGAAGGGCCCCTGATCTCCGATCAGAGGGGAAACACGGATATTGAGGCGGTTTCGAATTCCTATATTTCAATTACGCCTCTCCATATCGATCTGACCCATTATCCTTCCATTCAGGAACTCAAGAAATGGAGGCTATAGCTACCGGAGTAAATTTACCAATGCAAAAGCGTGTCTACATCGAAACCTATGGCTGCCAGATGAATGAGCACGATTCGGAGCGAATGCTCCAACTCCTGGAGGCTTATTCTTATACGGAGACGAAGAAGGCCAGTGACGCGGACCTGATTCTGATCAATACTTGCAGTGTTCGGGAGAAGCCAGAGCACAAAGTTTACAGCGCTCTCGGTAGATTCAAGGGACTGAAGGAGGCCCGGGGAATGATTATCGGTGTGGCTGGATGCGTGGCCCAACAGGAAGGGAAGCGTCTACTGGAGCGGGTTCCCTATCTGGATATGGTGATCGGGACGCAGGCTATCCCAGCACTTCCGGAATTGGTCCGGAAAGTTGAAGTCCTCGGTCAAAGAATCTGTGAAACAGGCTTCGATCCGGATGGAGAGTATCTTAAGACTTCCCTGCCTCAAAGGCCTCTGCCGAAAGTGAAGTCCTATGTGACCATCATGCAGGGATGCGATCATTTCTGTTCCTACTGTATCGTTCCTTATGTGAGGGGGCGGGAGCGGAGCCGCCCCAGCCGGGAGATCCTGGAAGAAGTGAGACATCTTGCAGGGCTGGGTTTGAAAGAGGTCTGCCTTCTCGGCCAGAATGTAAACGGATATGGAAAAAGAACGGAGGGAGAGCTGGACTTCCCGGCTCTCCTTCAATGCATCGATGGGGTTGAAGGAATTGAACGAATCCGGTTTACCACATCTCACCCTGTGGATCTCTCGGAGGGACTGATCCGGGCTTTTGCATCCTTGGAAAAACTTTGTGAACACATCCATCTCCCCTTTCAATCGGGCTCGGACCGAATTCTGAAAGCCATGCACCGGGGTTACACGAAGGAATCATATCTTGAAAAAATAGACCGCCTGAAAACAACCTGTCCTTCCATCGCCATCACCGCCGACGTGATCGTAGGATTTTCGGGTGAGGAAGAGGGCGATTTTGAAGAAACACTCGATCTCATGAACAGAGTTCAATTTGACGATCTCTTCTCCTTCAAATACTCTCCCCGAAAAGGGACCCGGGCAGCGGAATTTGGGGACCGTGTCGAAGAGAAGGTAAAACAGGAGCGGCTCTTCATCCTCCAGGACATCCAAAAAGAGATTACCCTTCAAAAAAACCGGGCATTAGAAGGAAAAATTGAAGAGATATTAGTCGAGGGCCGGAGTAAACAAAGCGATAAGGATGTAACCGGAAGGACCCGGTCCAAAAAAATTGTCAATTTCGAAGGGAACTTGGATCTGGTGGGGAAAATGGTTCGTACTAAGATCTTAAAAGCTTATCCTCATTCGCTCCGGGGTGATATTTTATTAACAGTCTCAGAGTAGTATTGACATCTGATCACCCCCACCCTAACCCTCCCCCATCGATGGGGAGGGAGCTTATTAGTTACCCCCTCTCCCCTGGTGGGAGAGGGCGGGGGTGAGGGGGCCTATGTCGATATTATTTTGAAACCTTTTATAAAACGCTCTATTTTTCATATGAAAGGGGGTTCCCTATGATCCGATTCGAGCAAACCTTCATGAATTTTCTTCTTCAACACCAGGAGAAATACAACCGCACCTACCACTTCTTGATCCTCATGGACGCAATGATCAGTGCAGGAAAGCATATCCAGCACTACTATCTGACGGGTGCCTTAAAGGGAAATCTCGGCTTGGCAGGCGACGTCAATGTGCAGGGCGAGGACGTGATGCGTATGGATCAAATCGCCCAGGAGATTGCCCTCAATTATTTGAAGGCCTCAGGCCGGGTCATTCATGCCATCAGTGAGGAATCGGACGAAATCATCCCTCTCAACCCCGAAAGCGGGCGATATTTTGTTTATTTCGATCCTCTGGACGGCTCATCCAATATCCCCCATGGACTGCCGATCGGGTTTCTATTCGGGATTGCTAAACGGAACCTGGAAGGCCCTGAAGACGGCCACCTGAGGGCTGGAAAAGATTATATCGCTGCCGGCATGTTTGTCATTCCAACCGGGACGTTTACCCTCGGGCTCAAGGATGCGGGGACCTGGCAGTTCCATATCGACGAGACGATGAATTTTGTCCGGCCCACCCGGGTGGTGCTTCCCGAAGACGCTAAGAGCTGGGAATTGTCATTCAATGCGTCCAACCGGTATACTTACGCTGAACCCGTTCAGAAATGGATCGTGGAGAATGAAAAGAAATATGCTTTCAGATACCTCGGGGCATTAGCCGGAGATTTTCACAGGGTTCTGGCGAATGGCGGCATGTTCATGTATCCGGCTATCATCAATCATCCCAATCCCAAAAAGAACCGTCCTGAGGGTAAACTGCGCCTCATGTATGAAGCGGCAGTCGTGGCCTTCATGTGCCGGGAAGCGGGTGGGGCGGCTGTCAACGAGGCGGGAATTCCGATTCTTGAGATTCAACCACAGAAGCATCATCAGCGAACAGCGCTCTACGTAGGCTCAAAGAGATTGGTGGAAGATATTGCCCGGGTGTTAAGAGAAAAAACACAAAGTTAAAGTTGAGGGTGAAAAAGAAAAGTCTTCGGTAGCCGCAACCTTTAGGTTGCGTTGCGGGTTGAACCTTCCATCGTTTCACGCAGCCATAGAGGCTTTTTAATGGGTGCGGCTACTCTATCGTTTGTGAAAGGAGTGTGAATCATGGCAAAAAGCAAAGTTTCCAAAGCTGATTTCAAAAAGGCCCTTGAGGTTGGACGGCCGCCAAACATTAAGAAACTCTTTCCCCATTCGAAGGCTTTGATCGTGAGCGGAAAAGTAGTCGATCGTGCCATGAAAGCGAAAGGGAATGCGATCGCAATGGCTGCGAACGGCCGAAATCAATTTGTCATCCGGGGAGCCCTACAGGCCGCCCAGCGAGCCAACACTCCCCTGATTATCGAGATCGCAAAATCGGAAGGCGGAACAAAGGCATATTGCGCAGTGAACTTCTGGAATATGGCCATGCTGGTCGATACCATCTGCAACGAGCTTGGGATCACTATCCCGGTGGCCATCCATGCGGACCATTATGGAATCAAGAATGAGAAGGACCTTGATGCGGCGAAGATCGAGATCCCTACCTTTTTTGATGCAGGAATGACTTCCATTGCCATTGACGCCTCTCATCTTCCGGATGATAAAAATCTCTTAGCGAATATTACCATTAATCCTTATATCCCCAAATGGGCCGGCCTTGAGACAGAAGTGGGGGAGATTAAAGGTGAGGAAGGGCTTTCTACGGTAGAAGAAGCCTCATTTCTTATCCAAGGACTTAACGCTCATGACATCTTTCCTGACTGGATTGCCTTAAACAATGGGACGACCCACGGCATCGAAGAGAAAGATTCCGGAATCCAGGTGCAATTGACTGCAGATATTCACAAAGCCTTAGAGAAATATGAGATCTCCGGCGCCCAGCATGGGACCTCTGGGAACAGCTCCGAGAGGCTTCGCCAGATCGCTGCCCAGACCCATACCACCAAGGCCAATGTGGCCACCGCCCTCCAGATGATCTCATGGGGTGTTCAGGTGAATGATTATGGAAACGCCATCCTGGACGGAAACGGAAACTTCAGCAAAGTGAAAGAAGAAGGGGTTTCCGAGGAGATGTGGGCAGAGATGGTGGCTTACGCCCAATCGAAAAGCTGGAAAAAGGGAGATTACAAGAATCTTAATCTCCCGTTTGAGAATAAACTTCTTGCTCAGCCCAAAGAGATCAGGGACCGGATGGTAAAGGAGGTGGAAGACTTCGCTTACAAAATGATGACAGAGGTCTTCAATGCCCGGGATACGGCTCCCCTGGCCATCGAGATGATTTTGAAGACAGGCTCCCATGACCTGGGTCCCAAAGTTGCCCGGATGGAAGACCCTGCAGAATGGACGGAAGCTAAAATTACAGAGCGGGCCTCCCGCCTTGGAAGCGATAAGGGACCTGCCGGTAAATTCGAGGACTGAAAAAGGGGACAGGCTACTTTTTCTAAAAGAGTAGCCTGTCCCCTTTTCTTACTAGTGAAATGATTCTTAATTAATGTATCAACGATGATGGTAGCCGCAACCTTCAGGTTGCGTCTGTTCCGCAGGCTAAAGCCTGCGACTACCAGTGTGTGTTTTGTAACGGTATTTTGGAATCGTTCTACTAGTTTGTAAAGACGTCGTCGAACCAAACCTCCATGAAACCTACCGGACGGGGTAGACTCGTACAGTTAGTTACAAGTTCCTGAACATCCAGGCGCTTAAAACCTCCATTGGAAGTACCCGGGTCGGCGCCATCCGGATAGGTACCGGGATCATAAGCCAGGGGGACTTCGGAACTATTGCCCTTTTGAAACACGAACCGGTTATTGACCTGGTCCCAGGTGATTCGAAGTTTTATCCTCTGACCTACAAGCGCTGTCCCTAAGTCCTGCCCAGTGTCGCCAATCGGAGTGGATTGAGTACAGTCCGCATTCGTACAGTGAATGGCGTAACCGACTACTTCGAGGACGTTAGGTTTGTCATCGGATTCCGATAGCCGTCTTAGCGCGACGAAGGCCCCTACATCGTTTGTGGAATCCCCTGGCGTCGGTGTGCCGGTGTTGAAGAAAAAGCCCCCGAAACGCGCTTGTACGTCGGTGTTGGGGTTTGTTATATTTGCCGTGCATCCTACGGCCTGGACTTTTTTCACTTGGACTTTGGCCTGAATAGTACTTATACCCGTTCCATCAGAGAAAAGTAATCGGTTGCGTGCGACAGTCCGCCCGCTATTAGAGCCTGTACCCCCATAACCCCGATGAAGGAGAGATAGACTTTTGTACCCATATACCGGGTCGGTTTTGATCTGCCTGACAGATTCAAGAACGGTAGTCCCAGATTCCGAACCAAACCAATTATCCGGGTTAAGGTATTTCGATTGGAAGTTATCATAGAGCGTAAGAGTTACTTGAGCCTGGGAAGAAACGCCTGCAAAAATTACGATTAAAACAACGGTACAAGATAAGATCAGTTTCATAGCTTTTTCCTCCTTTTTGTTCCCTTCATCCACCCTCTCCCCAAAACTGGGGAGAGGGAAGGGGTGAGGGGGTGGGAAATAAGGTTTATGATTAAGATGTGGAAGTTGAATGGTTGCAGATTAGCACGACTACCAAAAAAGTCAACAAGAAAATGAGGAATTGTCAAG
>Ga0214473_10002434_pt1 | contig 22865 bp, 17 predicted proteins | sample RVTome_7_FD_203509 | JGI IMG/M metagenome (GOLD analysis project Ga0214473, IMG submission 203509) | Soil microbial communities from uranium-contaminated site in the Upper Colorado River Basin, Wyoming, United States - RVT98D197 | ecosystem: Environmental > Terrestrial > Soil > Contaminated >... | reverse complement strand
GAGCACTGCGTGGAAATCTTGGAGATGACCGGGCTGCACGACAAGGTGAACGTCCTCGCCGGATCGCTCACGCTGCTGGATCGTAAGCGGCTGGAGCTGGCCCGGGCCCTGGCCACCGATCCCAGCCTGCTCCTCCTGGACGAGATCGCCGGCGGTCTCACCGAGGCCGAGGTCCAGGACCTGATCGAGGAGATCAAGAAGCTCCGGGCCACCGGCATCACTATCGTCTGGATCGAGCACATCGTGCACGCTCTTCTCGCCGTGGTCGACCGGATAACTGTCATCCAGTTCGGCCGCAAGCTGTGCACGGGTGATCCCCGCGAGGTCATGAACAGCCAAGAAGTCCAGGCCTGCTACATGGGAGGGACGCCGGCATGAGCCTCCTAGAGATAAACAACGCCAGCGTCTACTACGAGGACTTCCAGGCCCTCTACGACATCAACCTGAACGTGGACGAGGGGGAGATCTTCGCCTGCATCGGCGCCAACGGGGCGGGCAAGTCGACCATGCTCAAGACAATCTCCGGGGTGCTTATACCTCGGCGGGGCCACATCCTCTTCGAAGGGCAGCCCATCGACCACATGCCCCCGCACAAGCGGGTGGAAATGGGCATTTCCATGGTGCCGGAAGGCCGGCGGGTGTTCCCCAGCCTCACCGTGCACGAGAACCTGCAGATCGGCGCCTACCGGGGCCGGACCGGTCCTTGGACCGCGGACACCATCTACGATCTCTTCCCTCTACTTCAGCCTCTGAAGAAGCGTCAAGCTTCCGGTCTTTCTGGCGGGGAGCAGCAGGCGCTAGCCATCGGGCGGTCGCTCATGTCCAATCCTCGCCTTATCCTCATGGACGAGGTTTCGTTGGGTCTGGCCCCTGTCGTCATCAAACGGATCTACGACGCCTTCCAGACTCTGCTCAATTCCGGCTGCACCATTTTGGTGGTGGAGCAGGACGTCCAGCACGTGCTCACCGTGGCTACTCACGTGGCCTGCTTCTTGGAGGGCAGAATCCCCTTACAGGGTCTCCCCAGTGAGCTGACGAACGAACAGATAACCGCGGCCTACTTCGGGGTGTAGATATGGATTGGCTAAATGCAGCTACCCAAGGGATCCTTCTGGGCGGCCTCTACGCTCTGTTCGCAGTAGGTCTCGCCCTTGTTTTCGGTACTATGCGTCTCGTCAACCTGGCTCACGGCGACTTGACGATCCTCCCCGCGTACGTCGCACTCATGATCGTCAACGCGTTACGCTTCAACCCGTTCTATTCCATTCCGATCACCATGGTGATCATGTTCGTGGTGGGGTACTTGCTCCAACGGGGGCTGCTGAACCTTGTGGTGGAATCGGGCGAGGTGGTCGGGGTCATTGTCACCTTCGGGCTCTCGATCGTGATCCAGAACGCGCTGTTGTTGAAATTTACCGCCAATTCGCAGGGCCTCGACGCCGGCACGGTCGAGAACCTGAGCATCAAGATCAACGACAGGCTGGCTGTAGGCTGGCTGCCCCTCATCATCTTTCTCATGTCTCTCGTGGTCATCACGGCATTACAGGTGTTCCTGGCTCGGAGCAAGCTGGGCCGCGCTTTCCGCGCCGTGTCCGACGATCAGGAAGCTTCCCGGCTGATGGGGATCAACACCAAGCACATCTGGGCGGTGGCAATGGGCGTGGCCCTCTTTATCGTGACCATCGGCGGCGTCATGATGGCCATCCGCACCACGTTCGACCCTCTGCTTGGTAGCCAGCGACTCATTTACGCTTTTGAGGCGGTCATCATCGGAGGTATGGGCTCCGGATGGGGCACCCTGATGGGAGGCATCATCCTGGGGTTAGCGCAGACTCTGGGTGCGCAGGCCTTTGGTTCGGCCTGGTCCATCCTGGTCGGGCACGTGGTCTTCGTAGTCATCCTTGCCTTCAGACCCCAAGGCCTCCTTGCTAAGACGGTGACCACATGACGACTTCCTCTACCACAACCACGACCGGTGGCAAGCAGTACTCTGTGTCTGTCGCCAGCCGGACGAACTTCATAATCCTGGGCTTTGGGATCGTCGCCCTGATCTTCTTGGTGGTCTTTCCATTCTTTGGCGGCACGCCCTGGACGCGCAGGTTGGTCGACTTCTTCACCCTTTTGGCTCTGGCCCAGTTCTGGAATCTGATGCTTGGCTACGGCGGCATCATCTCGGTGGGGCAGCAAGGCTACATCGGCATCGGCTCCTACACTCTGTGGCTGTTTGCCGACGTGTTACACATCCACCCGTTCATCGGCGTGATCTTTGCGGCCATCGGCGGCGCGGTCATCGCCCTACCGGCGGCGTCTCTGGTGTTCAAGCTCAGGGGCGGCTATCTGGCGATCGGAACATGGGTCATAGCAGAGGTCCTGCGGCTGATCGTGGCCAACATCAAGCGAACAGGGGGCGGTTCCGGGATCACGATCCAGGCTGCCACCAAACTGGGCACCGACGTGCGGGTGCCGGGCACGTACTGGTGGGGCCTGGGCATGGCGGTCATTGGCATCGCGGTCACGTATTTCCTGCTTCGGTCGCGCACAGGTCTGGCTTTGGAGTCCATCCGTGACAACGACCTGGCCGCTGAAAGTTGCGGCGTCAATCTGTGGCGCACCAGGCTGTACACATTCGTCATCGCCGGCGCCGGTTGCGCCGCGGTGGGGGCAATCGTGGCGATCCACCTGCTGAGGGTGCAGCCCGCGGCCGCCTTCAGTATCAACTGGATGGCATACCTGATCTTCATCACGGTCATCGGAGGTCTGGGCACGATCGAAGGGCCTATCATCGGTACTTTCATCTACTTCGTCCTCCGAGAGACGACGAGCAAGTACGGTGAGTGGTACTTCATCGTGCTGGGTCTGCTGGCCATCGTCGTGGTGGTCTGGAGTCCACGCGGCATCTATGGGTATGTTGTAGAGAAGACCAACTTCCATTTGTTCCCGTTGCAGCGGAAGCTACGGCTGCCAGACAAGGGGACGGGGACTGTGGACATCGCGGCGGGAGGCGGCGAGGCCGCCGGCTAGCAACGAATCGCGAAGAGAGTCAGTTGTACGAGGAGGCCGCCGGTAGGCGGCCGCCTCGCGTTGGTAGCGCGCCCGGCCCGGGATTCGTACCAGGCGCGCGGACGGGCGACCGGGCGGTGGTCAGACGAAGGGCCTCGCTACCCGGAGAATACTTGGGCCAGTTCCCACATCTCCAGGGGTACCAGCTTCCAGGTGGAGACGGCTTCAGCAAGGGATACGGCCTCGATGGCGTCGCCTTTCAGTCCGGCCATCATGCCCCACTCACCCGCATGCACCATCTCGGCCGCTTTGATACCGAAGCGGGTGGCGAGGATGCGGTCATGGGCGGTGGGAGTGCCACCTCGCTGGACATAGCCCAGGGTGGTGTCTCTCACTTCGCGGCCGGTCAAGCGTTTGATCTCCCGGGCAAGGACACTGCCCACTCCCCCCAGCTTAACGTGACCAAAGGCATCGACCTCATCGCTGGCCAAGACTTCCTGCTGTTGCCCGCTTCTCCACAGGATCTTGGCCCCTTCGCTCACACACACCACGGAGAAGGGCTTGCCTCGTTCGGCGCGCCTCTCGATCAGCTCACACACCTCTTCAACCGTCATCGGGAACTCCGGCAGAAGAATGACGTCCGCTCCTCCGGCCAGGCCGCTCATGAGGGCGATCCAGCCGGCGTGGCGGCCCATCACCTCCACCACCATCACGCGGTGGTGAGACGCGGCGGTGGTGTGCAGGCGGTCGATGGCCTCGGTGGCTATACTCACGGCGGTGTCGAAGCCGAAGGTGTAGTCGGTGCCGGACAGATCGTTGTCGATAGTTTTTGGTACCCCGACCACTTGGACGGAATAGTCCTCATAGAGGCTCTTTGCCACGCTCAGAGTGTCGTCTCCGCCGATTGCGATAAGCGCGTCGATACCCAGCTCCTCGAGACTGGCGCGAGCCCGCTCAGGACCGCCCTCCAAGGTGTAGGGATTGGTGCGCGAGGTGCCCAAGATGGTGCCCCCCACGTGAAGGATGCCGCTCACTGCCTCTAGGTCCAACGAACAGACGTCTCTCTCGAGGAGCCCCTTCCACCCGCCCCGAAGACCGGTGAACCGCCAGCCGTAGTCGCGCAAGCCTTTGCGGACGACGGCGCGGATGACGGCGTTCAGACCGGGGCAGTCTCCACCTCCGGTGAGGATAGCGATGTTCATGGGATGCGGGCCTCCTTGTCCCACGTCGTGAGACTTTAGCGCCTTGGACGGCATCTCCCACGAATATCACAGAGGCCAGACTCAGGCAAGTCTGAGGCCGCGCAAGAGCCATCGGCGCGAACAGTAGCGGCCGCGCTCGGTTGGATGAAGGGAATTGCTGGGCGGACGTGACCCTCCACGCGTGCGCCTTGGGGCCGCCGGTCCGCGACTCCGGCGCCGTCGAGGCTGCGGTCAGTGTCTCCGGCATCGTGCAGTCGCGCACGCTGGGCTACTTGCAGTTCGACGGAGGCTCGTAGTGGGTTGCAGAGCGAGTACAGCGACCTCTTTCGCGTCTACCACATTCGGCCCGCTGCTTTTGCGCGAGTATGGTTTAATGCTTGAGGGTGAGCCGGACGACGTCTCACCGGCTCGAGAGCCGGAGGCCCAGTCCCAATTGTGCCCTATGGTTTGTGCTCCCCGAGGAAGATGCCGACTAGTCTCGCCTACTCCAGTAGGGTGCGGGGGGCGACAAGGAGGAATTGACTGATGCCCAGTTGGATTGGACCGTGGGAAATCGGGATTGTTCTAGTGTTGATCCTGCTTATCTTTGGCCCCAGGAAACTTCCCGAGCTGGGGAAATCGCTCGGCAAGTCCATCCGCGGGTTCAGAACAGGCATGAAAGAGAGCCAGGACGAAGTCAAGACTGCCGTGTCGGAGATCCGCGAAGCGGCGGAAAAGAGAGACACCGAGCCGCTCAAGACCGAGACGGAGGCTTCGGAGCCCGGGTCCGACAAGGCTGACAAGACCGAATAGGTGACGCCGCCCCAGCGTCGCTCTCATGTCCACAAACGAGAGATTCGTCTATCTCGAGGTTGCGGAGACGATTCGCCGACTGATCGTCTCCGGCGAGCTCCAAGCCGGGGATCGCCTTCCCTCCATCCGCGACTTGGCCCAGCGATGGAAATGCACGCCGAACACTGTCAGCCGGGCCTACTCGCTGCTGGCACACGAGGGTCTGGTATCCGGCCATCGGGGGGGCGGGACTCGGGTAGCATCGGTCAGTTCGGCATACGGTGAGACGGCGCCACCGGAATGGCAGTGGGCCAATCTGGTCAACCGAGCGGAAACGTATCTCTTGGAGGCACTTGGCCTGGGTCACAGCCCGGCCCACGCGGAAGCGGCGCTGGCGGCGGCCATCTCTCGGTGGCAGGACATACGGCGACGGCCTTCCTCGCGGATGGGCGAGACGCCCGCGGACCGCAGCCGGTGGGAACTGAGATTCGCCGGGAGTCATGACCTTTCCGTCGAGCTGCTCGGGCGCTCCCTCATCGAGCAGACACCGCCGGTGACGCTGACCACCGAATTCATCGGCAGCCTCGGGGGTCTCATTGCGCTGACGCGGGGCGAGGCCGACTTGGCCGGCTCGCACCTATGGGACGAGGCCGCCGGTGTGTACAATGTGCCCTTCGTCCAGCGGGTCCTTCCCAATCGGAAGGTGATGCTTCTGACCCTTGTACAGCGACTCCAGGGTCTCATCGTGCCGGCCGGTAATCCCCAGGGTTTGCACGCGGTGGCCGACCTGACTCAGCCCGGCGTGCGGTTCGTCAATCGCCAGCCCGGTTCCGGTACCAGGGTTTGGCTGGACGTCCAACTCAAGTCCGCAGGCGTGGCTTCAGAGAGTATCGTGGGCTACGACCAGGAGGAGTCCACCCACCTTGGAGTGGCCCGAGCGGTGGCTGAAGGACGGGCCACCGCCGGTCTCGGCATCAGTGCAGCCGCGGTCGCCTATGTACTTGATTTCCTGCCCCTGGGACAGGAGCGGTACGATCTTGTGGTCCCGCTGGAGATCTGGGACACTCCTCCGCTACGAGCCCTGCGGGCGGTGGTGGTATCCCCGCACTTCAAGCAGGCGGTGGTTGCCATGGGCGGGTACGACGTCTCGGAGACCGGAAGGGAGACCCAACTCGTCTGAAGCTCTAGTCCTAATTTCGTTGTCGCCGAGTTCGCGATGTTAGTCTTAGGGGGACCTCCTGAGAGGTCGACCGCTTTCTCCAGATGCTGTATGGGAACGGCGGCCGGGGTCGATCCGGCCGGAGGACGACAAGGATATGGAACCCGTCTGCTCCGATCACGTTAGTTCTGACGGCGGCGGCTTCGCGCGCGGCGGCGACAAAGGCCCGCTCTTTCTTCTTGACGGCAATAACATCGCCTATCGGGCTTTCTTTGCCCTTCCCGCGGACATCGCCACCTCGGGCGGCTTCCCCACCAATGCCCTCTATGGCTTCTGCCTGATGATCATCAAGATTCTTACGGAGTACCGGCCCGGGGCTGTCATCGTGGCGTGGGATTCTCGGGAGAAGACTTTTCGCCATGAGGAGTTCGAGGAGTACAAGGCGCAAAGGAAACCTATGCCTGACCTGCTCTCAGAGCAGTGGCCATACTTCGTCGAGCTTTGCGCTGCTTTTGGGTTCGTCAACCTTGCCGTGCCCGGGTATGAGGCAGACGATATCCTCGCCACGCTTGCTCGTCAGGCCGGCGCCGAGGGTCGTGAGACGGTGATTGTCACCGGTGATCGAGACGCCCTGCAGTTGGCAAGCACCCACGTCCGCATCATGGCCAACACGCGGGGCATGACGGAGGTGAAAGTCTACGACCCGGCTGCAGTGGAGGAGCGGTTCGGTGTGTCCCCCGGCCTCATCCCCGATCTCATTGGTCTCAAGGGTGACTCCTCCGACAACATCCCCGGCATTCCAGGGATAGGGGAGAAGACGGCCGCGCAGCTCTTGGCGCAGTTCGGTGATCTCGACGGGGTCCTCGCGCACGTGGGCGAGGTGAGCGGGACAAAGCGGAGGGAGCTGCTGCAGGAGCATCGCGAGATCGCTCTCCTGTCCAGGAAGCTCGCGTTACTCGACCACGACGCGCCCATCGACATCCACGCGGCCGAGGTACTGCCCCATCAGCTCCAATATGAAAAGCTGGACGAATTGTTCACCCGCTTCGAGTTCACCACTCTGCTCGAGCGAGTGCGGCCCCTGCTGCCCGCCCCGGCGGTCGAGGCGAGCCGGCCGGCGGGATCGAGCCTGCCTGTGCCTCGACCGGCGCCCGCGGCCGGCGCCGGCTGGGAGGATGTTCTCGATTGGGAACGTCCTATTGGGTTGGCAGCGGCCGAAGCGCCAGCAGTCCGTGGCGCGGCGGGCGATTGCGCGCCGGTCGGGCGCGCCGAGGGCGACGTTGACGCGGGTCACGTCGACCGCTGCGGCGATCAGGCGACCGCCGGCCCCGGACTGTGGCTTGCGCAGGCTGGAGCCCAAGCCGCTCCGGAGGCGTACGGCGCGTTCTCCATCGTCGAGATACAGGATGCCGCGGTGAGCGCTCCCGCGCTGCGTCCCCTTCTGGCCCGGGGAACGCCGGTCTGTCACGATTTAAAGTCGGCGACTCCACTACACGGGCTTCTCAAGCAGGCCGGGCATGACACGTACATCGCCGCCTACCTGCTCGCTCCGGGGCGGCGAGAGTACCGGTTGGAGGATATGGCCCGAGAGGCCGGGATCACATTGCCCGCATGTGCGCCTGTGACCACCCCGATGGAACTTTTCGGGGCCACAAAGGCTGCGGTCGTACTCGCGGTGGGTGGTTGGCAGGAAAAGATGCTTCGCGATCAGGGAATGTGGGACCTCTTTCAAAGCATCGAACTGCCGCTCACCACGGTGCTCATCGCCATGGAGGAGGTGGGGATACACCTCGATTGCTATCGATTGAGCGAGATCACGGGCAAGATCCAGGACCAGTTGGAAGAGCTGGAAGCCTGTATCTTCGGGCTGGCCGGGGAGGAGTTTAATCTCGGTTCGCCCCAGCAGCTGGGCCGCATCCTGTTCGACCGTCTCGGACTGGCGCGCCAGCGCAAGATCAAGACGGGCTATTCCACCGACGCGAAGACACTGGAGGCATTGCGCGACAGCCATCCCGTCGTGGATCATTTGCTGAACCATCGCGAGCTGTCAAAGCTTATGTCCACGTATCTTCTCGCGCTTCCCCAGGCCGTGGACCCGGCCACCGGCCGCCTGCACACCACTTTCCACCAAACGGTGACGGCTACCGGGCGGCTCTCGTCGAGCGATCCCAATCTGCAGAACATCCCGGTACGCACGGCCCTCGGGGCGCAGATACGCCAGTGCTTTACCGCCGAGCCGGGACGTGTGCTCGTGGTGGCCGACTATTCCCAGATCGAACTGCGCATCATGGCCGACCTGTCGGCGGAGCCTGCACTCATGGACGCGTTCGCGCGTGGGGAAGACATCCACACACGTACCGCAGCGGAAGTGTTCGGGCTGGCAGAGGATGGCGTGGACTCCACTCACCGGCGCTACGCCAAGGCGGTCAACTTCGGCATCATGTATGGGATCTCGCCTTTTGGGCTCAGCCAGAACCTTGGCATAGAGCGGGAGGAGGCGGCTGCCTACATCGAGCGCTACTTCGAACGCATGCCGAGGGTCAAGGCCTTCATCGAGTCCACCATAGAGATTGCGCGGCGCCAGGGATATGTGGTCACGTTGTTCGGCCGCCGGCGCCCCATCCCCGAGCTTGCCTCGGGCAACTTCCAGGAGCGTTCCTTGGGGGAAAGGTTGGCTGTCAATTCGGTCATCCAGGGCAGCGCAGCCGATATCATCAAAGTGGCCATGATCCGCTGCCACGCGCGACTGGGACAAGAGTTCCCGGGCGCGCGCCTCGTGATGCAGGTACATGACGAACTCGTGTTCGAGGTACCCGAGGGCCGCGCATCCGAGGTCAAGGCCGCGGTCGTGGAGGAGATGGCCGCGGCTTTCCCGATGGAGCCTGCCCTCGGCGTCGACGCGGGGGTGGGGCCCGACTGGGTGTCGGCCAAGTGACCTCGGGGAGCCGGCCCCGCATCTCGGAGGGTCGGCGCTCCATTGCCCCCTGATTTCGCGGGGATTTTGTGCTTGTAGGGCGGTTTTGCTTTTCCTGGACGCGTCGGTATACTACCGAAGAACAAGCCACGTGATGGCGTGGCTTGTCCATGCATTTCTTTGGGAAGGGAAACGGAAACTACATGCCAGACCAACACACCGACGAGAACGTAGAGACACTACATGGTGGACAGGACCTCATGATCGAGGTCGACGGGAAGATGATCCCCAACTACGACGCCACGATCATGACGTTCGAAGAGGGGGATATCGTCACCGGGACTGTGGTGCGTGTAGACAAGGATGAAGTCCTCGTCGACATCGGCTATAAGAGCGAGGGTGTGGTCCCCGCCAACGAGCTGTCGATCAGAAAGTCGGTGGATCCCTCGGAGGAAGTGGCGGTCGGCGACGTCGTGGACGCTCTTGTTCTCACCAAAGAGGATGCCGACGGCCGGCTGATCCTTTCGCGGAAGCGGGCGCGGTTCGAGCGGGCTTGGCAACGCATCGAAAAGGCGGCCGAAGAGGGCACCCCGGTGTCGGGCAATGTCATCGAAGTGGTCAAGGGTGGCCTCATCCTAGACCTGGGCGTGCGTGGTTTCCTTCCGGCTTCACTGGTCGACATCCGCCGGGTGGCCGATCTGGACGAGTTCTTGGGCCAGAGCCTGGAGTGCCGGGTCATCGAGCTCAACCGGTTCCGCAATAACGTGGTACTCAGTCGTCGGGCGGTCCTGGAGGAGGAGCGTCGCGGTGTGCGCGAGCAGATCCTTGACCGCATGAATGTGGGCGACTTGGTGACGGGCACCATCTCCAACATCGTCGACTTCGGCGCGTTCGTCGATTTGGAGGGTATCGACGGTCTGATCCACATCTCTGAGCTTTCATGGAGCCACGTCAATCATCCATCAGAGGTGCTCACCATCGGGCAGAAGGTCGAAGTCCGGGTGTTGGACATCGACCGCGACCGGCAGCGCATATCGCTAGGTCTCAAGCAAACGCAAAAGGATCCATGGCAGCAGGTGTTCGAGAACCGGCAGGTGAACGAGATCGTGCATGGCCGGGTCACCAAGCTGGTTTCCTTTGGCGCCTTCGTCGAGATCGAAGAGGGGGTGGAGGGTCTGATCCACATCTCCGAGCTTGCCCAACATCACGTGGAAGATCCCTCCGAGATCGTACGCCCGGGTCAAGATGTCAACGTCAAGATCATAGAGATCGACCCCGAGCGGCGTCGTCTGTCTTTGAGCTTGAAGCGTCTGGAGCCGGAATACCGCATACACGAGGATGCACTTGCTGAAGAGGGCGAAGAAGGCGGGGAGTCCGAGGGTGGAGAATACGGAAGCGAAGCGATCGACGACACCGCCGCGGAAAGCGCGGAAGCACAGCCCGTAGTTGAGAGCGAAGTGGCCGTGGAGGCGGGTACCGAAGCGGAAGCGCCGCTCGAGGTCGAACCCGCGCCGACGGTTGAGGCTGCGCCCGAAGTTGAGGCTGCGCCTGAAGTTGAGGCTGCGCCTGAAGTTGAGGCTGCGCCTGAGGTCGCTGAAGGACAGGCACCCGAGGCGACTGCCGAGCCGGCAGCTGAAGGTGAACTCGAAGCCTCGGCGGTCGCCGAGACTCCACAAGAGGCCGGCTAAGAGGACTAGCGGTCCGCACGAAAGGGCATGATACGGGAGCGCCTCAGGGCGCTCCCTGCTTTTCTGGAGGAGAGATGGCTCAGGGGCGGTCTCGTAGTCAACCTCGTGTACAGCGCGAGCGCGCCGGTCGCGGCGCCGCCCGACGGCTACGGACCCGGGAGGGAGAGGTCGACGCGGTCGTTCTCGTAGGCCTCACCGGCAGCATCGGCGCGGGCAAGAGCACGGCGCTGTCGCTCTTTCGCAAACTGGGGGCTCTCACCATATCGGCCGACGAACTGGTACACGGTCTCTATGCTCAGCCGGAGTTGAGGGCCCAGTTGGTGGTGCGCTTCGGTCCGGCCGTAGTGGACGCACGCGGAGAGGTGGACAGGAACCGGCTGGCCGAGTCGGTGCGCGGACGTCGCGGCGAACTGCGCTGGCTGGAAAAGCTCACACACCCCCGGGTGGCCGAGGAGACCGAGCGGCGCATCAGAGAGGCGCCCGCTGGGGCGGTGATCGTGTGCGAGGTGCCTCTGCTGTTCGAATCTCACTACGAGGGAGCGTTCGACCTCGTTGTCACGGTTGAAGCAGGGCGGGAGACCCGCCGGCAGCGGTCCATTCATCGTTTCGACCTAGCGATGTTCTCCGAGCTCGAGAAGCTGCAGGTGTCTAGCGAGCGGAGAGTGGCGGACAGTGATCTGGCCTTCTTTAACGACGGTGATGTGGAGCAACTGTGCGTGTTCGTGCAGGAGGCGTATGGGCGGGCGCTGGGACTGCTTCGGGAGGGCTCGTGAGGCGGTCGCGGAAGAGTCGAGGCCGCCGGCTGGTACGCTTGCTAGTACTGGCGGCGGTAGTTCTCGGGATAGCCTTCGCCGCGGTATGGATCATGGCCACACGGGCGGTTGTGCCCGGAGTATCGGCGAAGCTCTATCCCATCCACTACCGCGGAGCTATCGCCCGGGTCGCGGAGCGGTACGATGTGGATCCCTACATGGTGGCGGCAGTGGTCCAGACCGAGAGCGGCTATGATCCTAGGGCCCTGTCGCGGGCGGGGGCGGTGGGTCTGATGCAACTCATGCCTGACACGGCTACCTGGATCACCGGGCTGGAAAGCTGGAAGGGGAGCGATGCCCCCGTCCTGACCGACCCCGATGACAACCTAGAATTGGGTGCCTGTTACCTGGCCTTTCTCTTGCAGCGCTTCGGCGGCCACACCCGGCCGGCGTTGGCGGCGTACAACGCGGGGCAGGGGACGGTCGTCGGATGGGTAGAGGCGGCCGGTGGCGAGAACTCCTTTGGTCTCTCCGATATCCACTTTCCTGAAACTCTGAACTTCGTCCAGCGTGTCGAGCATTACTGGGAACTCTACGCTCGTCTCCATCCCCATGTATTCGCCGATGTCGCGAGAGTGACGTGAGCGCCTTCAAGATACGGGCCGACTACGAACTGACGGGGGATCAGCCCCAGGCGGTGTTACGGCTGGCGGCTGGGCTGGAGGGCGGCCATCGCTGCCAGACGCTCCTCGGAGTGACCGGTTCGGGCAAGACCTTCACCATGGCGAACATAATCGCTCAGACAGGGAAGCCCGCGCTGGTGATGGCTCCCAACAAGACGCTGGCAGCCCAGTTGTGCAATGAGTTTCGCGAGTTTCTTCCCGACAACGCCGTGGAGTATTTCGTCTCCTACTACGACTACTACCAGCCCGAGGCGTATCTCCCGGCCAGCGACACCTACATAGAGAAGGATTCCTCCATCAACCAGGAGATCGACCGGCTGCGGCACGCGGCGACCTCGAGCCTGCTCATGCGCGGAGATGTGGTGATAGTGGCCTCGGTCTCCTGCATCTACGGGTTGGGCTCGCCCCAGGAGTATCTGGGCCAAGTGGTGTTGCTTAAGGAAGGCGAAGAGATCCGTCGCGATGCAGTCTTCGCCAAGCTGGTCAAGATCCACTACGAGCGCAACGATATCGGCTTCACGCGGGGTAAGTTTCGAGTGCGTGGTGATAGCTTCGAGGTATGGCCTGCCTACGACGACTACGCGGTGCGGGTGGGCCTCTGGGGCGACCAGGTGGAAGAGATCGTGAAGGTCGATCCACTGACCCAGGAGATCGTTGCTCGGCTGCCGAACGTGGCCATCTACCCGGCCACCCACTTCGTGACCTCGGATGACGCCATCGAGCGAGCGCTGGTGGAGATTGCCGCTGAGTTGGAATTACGGGTGGCGGAGCTGGAAACGCAGGGCAAACAGCTGGAGGCCTTCCGCCTCCGCCAACGCACTCAGTACGACATGGAGATGCTCCGTGAGCTCGGATACTGCAACGGCATCGAGAACTACTCACGCATTCTGTCCGGGCGGCAACCGGGCGATCCCCCATATACTCTGCTCGACTTCTTCCCCAAGGACTTCGTGGTGTTCATCGACGAGTCGCACATGACTGTGCCCCAACTACACGGCATGTATGAGGGTGACCGCAGCCGCAAGACCATGCTGGTGGAGCACGGCTTCCGTCTACCCTCGGCGCTCGACAACCGCCCGCTCCGGTTCGACGAGTTCATGGAGAGGGTGCCGCAAATGGTGTTCGTTTCGGCCACCCCAGGAGAGTGGGAGACGTCGGTGTCCAGTCAGGTAGTGGAGCAACTGGTCCGCCCGACCGGTCTGGTCGATCCGGCGGTGGAGGTCCGTTCGACCCATCATCAGATCGACGACCTGATGAACGAGATACGCGTCCGGGTGGACAAGGGCCAACGCACCCTGGTCACCACCCTCACCAAGAAGATGGCGGAGGACCTCACCGATTATCTCCTGGAGATGGGCTTCCGCGTTCGCTACCTGCATTCCGAGGTGGACACGTTGGAGCGCATCCGCACGGTGCGTGAGCTGAGGCTGGGCGAAGTGGATGTGCTTGTGGGCATCAACCTGCTGCGCGAGGGTCTCGATCTGCCCGAAGTGACCCTGGTGGCGATCCTTGACGCCGACAAGGAGGGCTTCCTGCGGGGGGAGACGGCGCTCATCCAGACAATCGGCCGGGCGGCCCGCAACGTCGAGGGCATGGTCATCATGTATGCCGACAAACGGACGGCGGCGATGGAGCGAGCGATCTCCGAGACCGACCGGCGTCGCGCCGCCCAGCTGGTCTTCAACGAGGAGCACGGGATCGAGCCCCGCACCATCGTGAAGGGGGTCTCCGATATTGCCGAGCTGCTTGGCATCAGCGGCAGCGTGCCTTACAAAGAGCGGCGCAAGACAGCTTTGGGCGAGGAGATGTCCGTCGAAGAGATGGAGCGACTCATGGCGACTCTTGAGGAGGAGATGTTCGCGGCCGCCGAGGAGCTACGCTTCGAATACGCCGCCAAGCTGCGAGACGAGATCAAGGATTTAGCTCGAGACCTGGCCCGGCTGCGGGGGGGAAAGAGCGACACTGGGTACGCCGGCGCTGAGCGGAGTCCTGAGTCTGGGGGCGCCGCGCGCGGAGCGCCGCGGCGCCCGGTGGCCCATCACAAGCACTCTACTCGAGCACGACGGTCCGGACGTCCCTAAGTTCGGCGATCATCCCCGTCAGCTTGGCGATGTCGACGCCCCGGGGCAGTTTGAGCAGTAAGTGGATGGTATCGCTGTCGTTCTCGCCGGGCACTACGGCCATCTCCTGGACGATCACATGTGCCTGGTCCATTGCCGCGACCAGTTCGGTCAGAGGCGCATACCCGGGGGACTGGAAGTGTACCCGCACCGCCACGGGCCTGCCCACATGCGGGTAGAGGAAGCGGTCTTCGATCAATCGCAGCACACCCAGACTGATGATCACGACGACCGTGGTGATGAGCGCCACCGCGTAGAACCCCTGGCCCACGGTGAGGCCCACCGCGGCCACGGCCCACAGGCTGGCGGCGGTGGTGAGGCCTCGCACCGAGACGCCGTAACGGATGATGGCTCCGGCGCCCAAGAATCCGATGCCGCTCACGATCTGGGCGGAGATGCGGTTGGGATCGAGGCTGGTTCCCTCGACACCATATGATGAGGCCAAGGTGAAGGCGGCCGCCCCCACAGAGACCAAGATGTGAGTGCGAAAACCGGCCGTGTGTTCCCGGATCTCGCGCTCGATCCCGATCAGCCCCCCAAGCACGGTGGCGAGGAGGATACGTATGAGCACGTCAAGGATGGGCATAGGGGTTCATTTCTCCGGGCTGCGCCCGCTTCCTCCTGGCGTGCGGGCGTCCTGTTTCCCCGATCGCACAGGTCTCGATTTGGCGCGGAGAGGACAGGCTGGAATAATGGAGGCACCGAGGCCCCCGATAGACCAGAGGAAAGTGGATGGCGCGAAAGTACGATCCTGAGCAGATTGAAACGAGATGGCAGAAGGTCTGGGAGGAGGAAGAGATCTTCATGGTCCCCAATCCGCCCAGTGGGTCCAGACCCGCAGGCCGGGGCGGAGACTTGAGCCGGGATGCCACGTATGTCCTCGAGATGTTCCCCTATCCATCGGGCAGCGCTCATATGGGGCACGTCAAGAACTACACCATGGGGGATGTCATCGCCCGCTACCGTCGCCATCAAGGGCAGCGGGTGCTCCATCCCATGGGCTATGACGCTTTCGGTCTCAACTCCGAGAACATGGCCATCAAGACGGGGGAGCCCCCGGGGACATTCACGGAGAGGGCCATCACGACCATCAACCGGCAGCTACGCCGGCTGGGAGTGTCGATAGATTGGAGCCGGGAGATTGCCACGTGCCGGCCCGAGTACTACAAGTGGACTCAATGGCTCTTTCTCCAGTTGTACAAGAAAGGATTGGCCTACAAGAAGGAAGCCCCGGTCAACTGGTGCCCTTCCTGCCAGACGGTTCTGGCCAACGAACAGGTGATCGAGGGAGCATGCGAGCGCTGCGACAGCCTGGTGGAGGCCAAGAAACTGACCCAGTGGTTCTTCCGGATCACCGACTACGCCGAACGGCTACTGGAGGACTTCGACAAACTGGATTCGTGGCCGGAGCGGGTGCTGACCATGCAACGCAACTGGATCGGCAGGTCGCAAGGAGCCAACGTGATCTTCACCATCACCGCGGTGGACGCGGGGAGCGCCCCGGCATCCGGCGCCCTCAGCGGCGGGGGGGAGACCGAGGTCACCGTCTTCACCACTAGGCCCGATACCTTGTTCGGAGCCACTTTCTTCATCTTGGCGCCTGAGCATCCCTTGGTTGACGATCTGGTGCGCGGCCTGCCCCAGGAGCAGGAGGTGAGGCGCTACGTGGCCAAGGCCATGGCCACTCCGGCTATCGAACGGGCCAGCATCGAGAAGGAGAAGACGGGTGTTTTCACCGGCCGCTACGCCACGAATCCGGTGACGGGCGGCAGCATCCCCGTCTACGTAGCCGACTACGTGCTCATGGACTACGGCACCGGAGCCATCATGGCCGTCCCAGGGCACGACGAGCGGGACTTCGCCTTCGCCAAAAAACATGGGCTCCAGGTGATCGAGGTCGTCTCGAGCCCCGCCGAATGCAAAGATGCTCAGGGCGAACTCATTCGGGCCTACTCGGGCCATGGCGCGTTGGTGAACAGCGGCGCCTTCAACGGGCTGGCGAAGGCCGAAGGGATCGTCGAGATCACCGAGTGGCTCAAGGAGCGGCAAAAGGCCGATTTCGCCGTCAACTACAAGCTACGCGACTGGCTGGTGTCGCGCCAACGCTACTGGGGCGCTCCCATCCCGATCGTATACTGTGATTCTTGCGGCGAGGTCCCGGTACCCGACGACCAGCTGCCGGTGCTGCTGCCCGATATCACCGACTACGCGCCCAAGGGCAAGTCGCCTCTGGCCGCAGCCGAGCACTGGGTCAATACCACCTGCCCCACCTGCGGTGGTCCGGCCAGGCGGGAGAGCGACACCATGGACACTTTTGTCGACTCGTCCTGGTATTTTCTTCGCTATGCCTCTCCCTGGCGGGACGACGTGGCCTTTGACCGGGAGGCGGTGGACTACTGGCTTCCCGTGGACCAGTACATCGGCGGGGTCGAGCACGCCATCCTTCACCTCATGTACTCGCGCTTCTTTACCAAAGTGCTCTACGACCTCGATCTTGTTGGTTTTGAGGAACCGTTCAAGAACTTGTTCACCCAGGGGATGATCTACCACAAGGGCGCCAAGATGTCCAAGAGCAAGGGCAATGTGGTCAATCCTGACGAGCACGTGGCCAAGTACGGCGCCGACTCGCTGCGCAGCTACATCCTCTTCATGGGCCCCGGGGAGAGTGATGGCGAATGGAACGACCAGGGGATCGAAGGCATGTACCGCTTCCTGGGCCGGGTTTGGCGGCAGGTCACCGAGGCGGTGGACGAGGGCCTTCTGGGAGGCAGCCGCGCGGGCCTGAATTGGGAGCGGCGGTTATGGTCGTTTGACGAGTCAGTCCTTTCCGCGGCAGAGCGCGCTCTCTTGGCGAAGGCCAATCGGGTCGTTCAGAAGGCCACCGTGGATATCGGAGTGCGTTTTCACTTCAACACGGCTCTGGCCGCCATCATGGAGCTCAACAACGAGATCGCCACGGCTCGGGCGGGGGGCTTGGCGGAAACCGAGAGAGGTAGCCGGGTCCTAGGCTGCGCGCTGGAAACCATGGTGCGGCTGCTGGAGCCCTTTGCCCCTCACATGGGCGCCGAGCTTTGGGAGATGATGGGTCACCGGGCCATATGGGACGCGCCCTGGCCTGAGGCCGACCCGCGCTTCTTGGTCGAGGAGACTGTCGAGCTGGGGGTACAGATCAACGGCAAGGTGCGCGATCGGGTGCAGGTGCCGACGGATGCGGCTGCGCCGGATGTCCTGGCCGCCGCCAAGGCTCTACCGGGTGTGGCGAAGTACCTGGAGGGAAAGACACTGGTCAAAGAGGTGGTGGTTCCGGGTCGCTTAGTGAACCTCGTGGTGAGATAGTGAGTGCGGGTACGGACGGCACCGATCGCGGCGCTCGCCTGGGTGCTCTTGGGTTCGCTTGTGTGGCGTTTGCCGATTGCCCGTCGGGGGCAGCATTCTCATACCAAGTGTGAGCAGAGGAGGATGCCATGACCCTTACACACGACGAGATGGTCGCTCTCCTGAACAAGGACCTGGAATGGGAGTATCAGGCTCTTATCCAGTACATCCAGCATAGCTCTCTCATAATAGGGGCCGCATATGGCGACATCCAGAAGGAACTCCTCATCCATGCTACCGAGGAGCATGCCCACGCGGTTTCTCTGGCGGAGCAGATAGCCTACCTAGGCGGGTTCCCCACGATTGAGGTAGAGAAGCGGGAGACCTCGCCGGACGTGGTGGCTATGCTGGAGCAGGATCTGGCCGGCGAGAAGTACGCGGTGCAGCGGTATAAGGAGCGTATCGGCCAAGCTGAGGGGATGCAGGAATATGGGCTACGTCGCGCTCTGGAGGACATATTGATCATGGAAGAGGAGCACGTGCGAGACTTGACCGCTGCTCTGGGAAGCTAGATCCGGGCACCAGGCTAGGGCGAGGTTCAACAGCCCACCGGCGCCATGACGCCAAGTTGCTCGTGTCTTGGGCTTGGCGAGCAGAAGGGGCGGCCTTGCGGCCGCCCCCGCGCGTTTCTCGGTGCCGCGGCCGCTACTGTTGCCGGTTAGCCACCAGGTTGTCCACCACGTGGGGATCGGCCAGCGTGGAGGTATCACCCAGGTCGCCGATCTCGTTGGCCGCGATCTTCTTGAGGATGCGGCGCATGATCTTGCCGCTGCGCGTCTTGGGCAGGCCGGGAGCCCACTGGATGACGTCCGGAGTGGCGATCGGACCGATCTCAGTGCGAACGTGCTTGACCAGCTCCTTCTTGAGTTCGTCCGTGGGCTCGACGCCGGCGTTAAGGGTTACGTAGGCGTAGATGCCCTGACCCTTGATGGGGTGGGGCATGCCCACGACGGCGGCCTCCGCCACGGAGTCGTGGCTCACCAGCGCTGATTCGACCTCGGCGGTGCCCATGCGGTGGCCGGACACGTTGATAACGTCGTCCACCCGACCGGTGATCCAATGGTAGCCGTCCTCGTCGCGCCGGCAGCCGTCACCGGTGAAGTATTTGCCTGGATACTGGACGAAGTAGGTCTCGTGGAAGCGTTTCGGATCGCCGAAGACTCCGCGCATCATGCCCGGCCAGGGGCGCTTGAGACACAGGTTGCCGACACCGGGACCGATGATCTCGTTGCCATCCTCGTCGACGATGCACGGCTCCACTCCAAAGAAGGGGAGGGTAGCCGAACCCGGCTTGATCTTCATTGCACCGGGCAGCGGAGTGATGAGGACGCCGCCGGTCTCGGTCTGCCACCAGGTATCGACAATGGGACAGCGTCCGCCGCCGATGAGGTCGTGGTACCACAGCCACACTTCGGGGTTGATGGGCTCGCCCACCGTACCCAGGACTCGCAGCGAGGAGAGGTCGTGCTTCTTGACCCAGTCGTCACCCTCGCGGGCGATGGCGCGCAGGGCCGTGGGTGCGGTGTAGAAGACGTTGACCTTGTACTTCTCCACCACCGACCAGAAACGGTCGGGACTCGGGTAGCTGGGGACGCCCTCGAACAGAATGCCAGTGGCGCCGTTGACCAGCGGACCGTACACGATGTATGTATGCCCGGTGACCCAACCTATGTCGGCCGTGCACCAGTAGACCTGCTCGGGATGATAATCGAAGATCAGTTCGTGTGTCAGGCCGGCGAAGAGGAGGTAGCCTCCAGTAGTATGCATGACGCCCTTGGGTTTGCCCGTGGAGCCCGAGGTGTAGAGGATGAAGAGCGGATCTTCAGCATCGACTTCTACGCAGGGGCAGTCCGTGGTGATGTCGGGGGCGGCCAATTCCTCGTGATACCAAGTGTCGCGGCCGTCGACCCAGTTGATGTTCTCGGCGCCCGTGTGCTTGACCACTATGCAGGACCTGACTGCCGGGCACTCGAGGAGAGCTGCGTCGGCGGCAAACTTGAGTGGTACCTGCTTCCCGCCGCGGAGGCCGGTGTCGGCAGTGACCATCAACGCGGCGCCGGCATCGACCGCCCGGTCACGGAGCGAGTCGGAGGAGAAGCCTCCGAACACCACGCAATGGATGGCGCCAATGCGCGCGCACGCCAGCATCGCCACGGGGAGCTCGGGGATCATGGGCAGGTAGATGATGACCCGGTCACCTTTTTTGATGCCCCTCTTCTTGAGCACGTTGGCGAACTTGGTGACCTCTTCCCACAACTGCCGGTAGGTGATGGTCCGGGTGGAATCAGGAGAGTCGCCTTCGAAGTAGTAGGCGACTTTATCGGCCACCGGCGTGTTCAGGTAACGGTCCAGGCAGTTGTAGGCCACGTTAAGTTTGCCGCCTTCGAACCACCGGACCTTGGCGTCCGCGAAGCTGTGGTTCTGCACCTGATCCCACTTCTTGAACCAATGCAGCCGCTTTTCGGCTTCCTCGGCCCAGAAGGCGTCGGCGTCATCGAGAGAACGCCTGTACATGGCCTCGTATTGCTCCATGCTCGAGATCCAGGCTGTCTTCTGGAAATCGGCGGGTACGTCGAAGATCCTTTCGTCCAGCGATTCGTTCGCCACCGTTTCCTCCACTCTGGCTGTTTTTGGGATAAGAATATCCTTCCCCCAGTGCTACTGCCCCGGGGGGGTACGCACGTGTGAATAATATAACATACTCGTTCCACCGCCTGTTTCTGGGCGTCGCCAGGCTCCGTGTGAGACAGTATGCGCGCTGGGTCGAGTTGTGGCTTACCTTCGACAATCGGTTGGTTCGAGGAGGACAGATGTTCTTACAGGTCTGCGGAGCGGCTCGCGAGGTTACCGGATCGTGTTACGTGGTCGAAGTAGGCACCACGCGTTTCCTGGTGGATTGCGGCCTCCACCAGGGTGGCGACAAGGAGGAAGCCCTCAACTTCGCCCCCTTCGTGTTCGACCCCCTGGAATTGGATTTTGCGCTGCTTACGCACGCGCACATCGACCACTCGGGAAGGATCCCGCGGTTGGTGAAAGAAGGCTTCGGAAAGCCCATCTACACGACCGCGCCCACGTGCGACCTTGCCGAGATCATGTTGCTCGATTCGGCCTATATCCAGGAGAGTGAGGCGGAGTGGCGCACCCGGAAGGCGCGGAGAGCCGGACTTCGGGCCGTTGGACCTTTGTACACGCAAGACGATGCCCGCAAGGCGCTCGAACTTTTCAAGCCGGTTGAATACAACACGCCCACGGAGCTGGCTTCCGGCGTGACGGTAGTGTTCCACGATGCCGGACACATCTTGGGGTCGGCTTTCTTGGAGTTGCGGCTAGAGGAGCAGGGCGAGAAGGTCAAGGTGCTCTTCAGTGGTGACGTAGGCCAGCCCGACCAACCGATCGTGCGCGACCCCGAGATCGTCGAGCGAACCGACTACCTGATCATGGAGTCCACCTACGGCGACCGGGTGCACGTGCGCGACGGGGAACCGGTGGACGAGTTGGCGGCCATCCTCGAGGAGGCTCACCGCGACGGGGGCAATGTCATCATCCCCGCGTTCGCGGTCGGACGGACACAGGAGCTGCTCTTTTTTCTCCGCGAGATCTTCGACAAGCACCAACTGGATATGCCGGTGTACGTGGATAGCCCCTTGGCTTCCAAGGCCACCGAGGTTTTCCGCCGCCATAGGGAGGCGTTCGATGAAGAAGCCTGGAAGCTGGTAGGCGAACCGGGCGGCATCTTCGACTTCCCTCAGCTCCACTACACCTCGAGTGCCGACGAATCCAGGGCGCTGAACGGGAAGAAGGGGGTCGTTATCATTTCGGCGAGTGGCATGGCTGATGCCGGGCGGATCCGCCACCACTTGAAGCATAACTTGTGGCGCCCCGAAGCCCATGTGGTCATCGTCGGCTTCCAAGCCCAGAACACTCTGGGCCGCCGGCTGCTCGACGGCGAGAAACGCGTGCGGATCTTTGCAGAAGAGATCGCCGTGAAGGCTCACATCCGCGATATCATCGGACTTTCGGCGCATGCCGACCAAACGCAGTTGCTCGCCTGGGCCTCGCACTTCAAACCGCCTCGGCTCACTATCTTAACCCACGGCGAACTGAATGCCGCCACGACCTTGGCGAAGCTTCTCGAGGAGCAGCTGCATTTCCGGGTCGTGGTGGCGGAGAAGAACGAGACCTTCGACCTGGAGGAGGCCCCGCGTGACCGCTGACCCCGTGTGCGGAACCACGTTGTCCGAGCGCGAAGCGGTCGCGGCCTCTTTCTACAACGGGCGCATCTACCTGTTCTGCTCGGAGGAGCACCGCGACCTTTTCAACGCCGATCCGCAGCGGTATGCGCGGAGCATCAAAGCCATGGCCCTCAAGGTGGGCGTCATGGGGGCGGCCTCGGGGAGCTTCACACCCGAGGCGCGTGCCGCCTCTTACGCGCTGGGACGCGTCGTGGCCGCTCGGGGGATGGTCTTGATAAGCGGCGCGGCGCCGGGACTGCCACTGGAGAGCGCCCGCGGGGCACAGGCCGCCGGGGGCCTCTCGGTTGGGATCTCGCCGGCTCTGAGTCTCGACGAACACCTCCACGTCTACCACTCGCCTGTGGAAGGGTTCGATGTGCTCATCTACACGGGGAGCGGCCTGATGGGCCGTGAGATCGTCAACATCCGCTCGAGCGATATCGTCATCATCGTCAACGGGCACTCAGGGACCCTGGGTGAGTTTGCCATCGCCTACGACGAGGGTAAGTTGATCGGGGTGCTCCAGGGCAGCGGTGGCATCGCCGACGTCATCCCCGATCTAGTCAAGGCCATCGACAAAGAGACCGGTGCGTCCATCATCTACGACCGAGATCCCGAGCACTTGATAGATCGAGTCGTGGATCACTACGTGAACGTCCACTTCCAGCGGCCGTCGGTGTTCACGCGTGATGGGCGGGGGGGCGGACCGCGGGTGCTTGGTTGAGGCTCGCGGCGGCAGAGCTCGAACGCTGGGAGGACCTTATGTGGGCGATGCTTCTTGAGTCAGCCGGAGGCCCATTGCGGATGGCGCGGGTGCGTGCACCCGCGCCCGGACTCGGACAAGTGCGGGTCAAGGTTCACGCGTGCGGCATCTGCCGGACCGACCTGCATGTGCTCGACGGGGAGTTGAAGCACCCCAAGCTGCCCCTCATCCTCGGTCATCAGATCGTGGGCACGGTCGACGCCCTG